>Ga0310695_10006155_pt1 | contig 20098 bp, 27 predicted proteins | sample RumenRJG_04DNA_FD_203882 | JGI IMG/M metagenome (GOLD analysis project Ga0310695, IMG submission 203882) | Bovine rumen microbial communities from Lethbridge, Alberta, Canada - RJG_04 (v2) (version 2) | ecosystem: Host-associated > Mammals > Digestive system > Stomach > Rumen | place: Canada...
CTAATGTAAGTAATCATCACAACTTCGCGTGGAAGGGAATGTTACCAGACGGAAGAAATGTGATTATACATCGAAAAGGTGCTACACCTGCTCATCTTGGCGAAATAGGAATCATCCCAGGATCTATGACTGCGCCTGGGTATATTATCTCAGGCAAAGGCTGTGTTGATTCTCTATATTCAGCATCTCACGGTGCCGGAAGACAGATGTCTCGTTTTGATGCCAAAAACAGTACCAGCCGATATGCACTGAAGAAATATCTAGCAGAGAATAGTGTAACGCTACTAGGCGGTACCACCGAAGAGGCTCCGCAAGCCTATAAGGACATCAACAAAGTAATGGAGTCTCAAGAAGAGTTAGTTAACATTGAGGGGAAGATAATCCCTCGTATCGTAAGAATGAGTGAAGAATAATATGGAAAAAAGTTATATTCAAATTACTTCGGGACGTGGTCCGGTCGAGTGCTGCCGAGTAGTGGTACTTGTAATGCAGAAGTTGGTAGAGCACTCTAAGCAACTTGGCTTGGAAGTCGAACTCGTAGAACATGAGGACGGACCAGAAGATGGCTGTATGTTCTCAGTTACACTGTCTGTGTCTGGAGACTGTATTGAGAAACTTAGAAGTGAATGGGAAGGTTCTGTGCTCTGGGTTGCTCAGAAAAATACTTTTAGAAAATGGCATCGCCGGAAGAACTGGTTTGTGGCTGTGCATTTCTTCAAACCACTTAAGTCTGAAACAATCAGTGATAGGGACATCGTTTACGAGACACTTCGCGCTTCTGGACCGGGCGGTCAGAACGTCAATAAGGTAGAAACTGCTGTTAGGGCGACTCATATTCCTTCTGGAATCTCAGTACTGGCATCCGACATGCGCTCGCAAGTGCAGAATAAGAAACTATCTCTCGAACGTTTGACAATGAAATTGTCAGCGATTGAAGAAGCGAAGCTGATGCAGCAGACACACGATGTCTGGATGAATCATAATACACTTGAACGCGGCAATCCGATCAAGAAATTCAAAGGTGACTTGTAAATTGAAATACGGACGTACGGAAATGTACGTCCGTTTTTAGAATATTCGGGGGAAACGGAGTACAATCTATAAGGCAGAATGATTGCACTCACTAATGGTGTGGCAAAATATGTGGCAAGAACTGTCGGTGTGACAAGTGGCAATAAGTCGGTATCAGATGTGGCATGGACTTCGTAGGATATGTGGCAAAATATGTGGCAAGAAAATCCATTAATATTCTTACTAGTTAAATAGTATAATCTATAATAGTATCAAAAAGTTTTTGTAAAACAAAAACTACGGACTTCGAACCAGACAACCTTGATGAACAGCATATTCTAGTCAAATGGTCTTAAATATCCTCAAAATAAACAAAACACTAAAATACAAGTATAATATATAAGAACAATCAAAAACATATTAAAATTTTACAGCGTATGAAATTATTAAAAGACAAACTCGCAACAGAGAAATTCGGAAATGTGAAATTGGTATCAGAAAAGAACCAAAATGAGCTCGAAAAGATTCTTTCACAAACTAACGATTTCGGGAATATTAATCCTGTACAATTCTATCGCGACTGGTTCAAAGGAAAAGGTTCTGCATTAGAAAGAATCTCTAAGTCACTACTTAGAGACTATCCTGTTAAACTCATATCGGGGAATAAAGTACAACACATATTCCTATCTTCGCTTCTCTCCTTTGATATAAAGGATTATATTATCTCCAAAGGTTACAAGATAGACTTCAAGAATCATATTCTTCTTGATTACAACGATGACCTCTATGAGAAGTTGACCTTCGTTACTATAGCAATGCTTATTAATAAATACAATGTCGAAACACTTTACCATGAGCACATAATGTTCATCTGTATCAAGGTAATGCTTACATATTTTAAAATGTACGAAGGAAGTTCTTTTTTATGTGATTTGTCTCAAGTCGAAAAGATGGTGGCAAAGGCGTTACATACAGAAGTTGACAATTATTATTCTTTCGCAGAGAGAAATGGTTTCCGGTATAATCAGAATCAAAATCGTGAAACCAGGAAGAAGTCCTTGACAAGAGAACAGATACTGGAATTCATCACACCAGAAGACTCTCAGACGACCATTAAAGAAAAGATTATGAAATGGTGTCCCTGTGGTGACAGGAAAGCAAGAAGCATTATGAAAGAATGTGGTCTTACTCTGTTACGTTATGAAAGAAATGATTTCAAGCAAAAGCACAACGATATGAAGATGATTGAGAATGTGTTAGGGGATATCGTATAATCGATATCCCTTGCCTGTTCTATAGAGATCTTTACGTATTTACAATTTCAAGAATGAACCTAACGTCAGCTAATTACACCGAATAATCCCTAATTACCCTCCTTCAAATGTCCCTTTGTAGTAGGACTGTCGAATATTATTCGTATATTTGTGGTGTTAAAATCACCTAATATGAAAAAAGTTATTGCTTACTACAGGGTTTCGACTAACGACCAGAACTTAGGTATCTCCGCTCAGAAGGAAATAGTGCGGAGATACTGTGAGTTCAATTCTGCGGATATTATATCCGAATACGAAGAGCATGAGTCTGGAAAGAAGAACGATCGTCCACAACTTACAACTGCTTTGGCAGAATCCGTGAAAAACAATGCATATCTCATAGTTGCGAAGATAGACCGTCTGACTCGTGTGGCTTATTACGGACTCCAACTTTGCGAGAAGTACAGGATTATCTTCTGTGACCATCCGGATATGGGTACACTTGAACAGAGTATCTACTTTGGAATGGCTCAGCAGGAACGTGAGTATATCTCAATTCGTACAAAGAATGCTTTGGCTGTGCTCAAAGCAAAAGGTGTTAAGTTAGGCGCTCCAAATGCAAGTTTCTCTGATGATATGAGAAAGATGGCTTATAGGAAACTCAGGGAGTCTGCTATAAATAACGATGCTAATAAAAGAGCATATGCGCTAGTAAGTGTAATGGATGGTAATTACACGGATAAAGCGAGACATCTAAACCGAAATGGATTTCTGACAAGTAAGGGGAATGCTTGGAGCGGGAAACAAGTAAAGCGCCTGATTACTATATTTCAAGAATCAGCTAATGGAGATGTAACGGCTCCACAATAGGATTACTTTTCCAAGAGCATACCATTCTTTATATAATAGTCTCGCCACCAATCTACATCTTCAATAAAATGGATGTACCCATAGTCGAAGCCGTCAAGTCTGAGTGGAAGTTCTGAGCCTTCCAGAACTTTTCTCAGTCGATTTCCGTTATCTATGCCGGTCAAACTTACATCATACCAGTATAGTGCCTTGCGAAGATTCTTCTCGCACCCCCATCCATTTTCAAACAGTTGGCCCAGAGCATTACCGGCATTACAAGTCTCTAATATGGTTGCTTTGCGAATCCACTTATATGCCAATTCATAATCTATAGATAGCCCTTCAATGCCGTTTCTATAGAGAATTCCGAGAATAAAAGCACAGTCACCTATCTCATCTTCAGCACCAATTTCGTAGTATTCGACAGCTTTTTTAATATCACGCTGAATACCACCTAATCCGTCCATATAGATATCCCCAATCATTCTATACCCGGATGGATGCCCGTAAAGGCCTGCTTTCTCGAAGTTCTTAATTGCTTCTTCTGTATGACCGGAGTTCCAACAACTCCTTGCCATTTGATAACTTTTATTTGCTATTTGAACTTCTTGGAATAGTCTGTCTTCATTATCCGGGTGACAACTAGTTAGACGATTGTTTGCCCATCTCCGGATTTCACAAAGTTTCTCTTGTAGGTTAGGGTCAGAAGTATAATTCGGGTTAATGTCTCCTAACAACTTAATGTAGTCAAGAGCATTGGTTCCATTGTATCCGAGTAAATGACATCCTGCAGAGAATAGTTCTTCATTGAGTTCTAGGACCATCCTCCGTACTCTATTCTCGTAATCTGAAAATGAATTCCAGTCATCTGGATCGTCAGAAAACCAAGCAATCAAGTCGCCATTTTCATCAAGTACTTCCATATCTTCTGCTTTCTAAAGGATTTGACTTGTTATACATTATCATATTATAGTGAATACATCGCATTATATCTTTTTCCAAATTCCATGGAAATATTACACGATTTTTGAGATAAAATGCTTTCTTGAGTAATATACAACTTTCCAGTTTAAGTGTACATTGTCATTGATAATCGTGGAATCGACCTCATTATAGCGATACCACCGTAAGAATTCTGATATGTTGCAAATCTGTTCGCTTACATAGACACTGTTACTGTTGCAGGAGAAGAAAATTACGATGTCATCATTGCTATCCGCAGAACTTTTACCATACTCTTCGAACGATGCGGTTCTGACTTGCCAGGGCCGAAGGTGAAAGATTGAGTATAGAATGTACAGAAGTTCATTCTTCCGATTGTTAAATGCCCATACATGATTAGGTGTACATAGAGCAATGAGTCGCTCTTTAATGCTAGCCCGATTCAAGCATTTCAGCCCATCATTTAGATTCGTATTCTTCAGCATATCTCAATAATAGACTATAATACGAATTCATATCAGCGTTGAACTTTACCAATTCCTCATCACGATTGTCTATCTGTAGATAACTTGAGTTGATACCTATCTCAAGGCAATCAATGTTAACAGCCAACGATGGTTCAGATTCTGTCATATGAATGAAATATCCTTGTTCTATGAACAGTTGTCCCGTAAGATCGATAATGAAGTCCGTCGGCTTTAGCTCTCTATAGTAACTAATGCAAATATCCGTTAAGTCATCATCTGGTAGGATGTTGAATACCAAAAGCATAGAATCAGATTTCTCTTGCAGGAACTTCGAATACAAACTCTCCAATAGAGAAACGTCATCGTAGTGAGGTCTCACTAGTTCCTTCAGGAATGATGTATGCTTGTCAGACGGGTATATGTAAATATGATTATATCGCTTCGTAATCATCATAGCACCATCTTCATGTTAGTTGAACTACTAAGCCTTTACTCTTCAGCCAGAGTTCGAACTCTTTCTTGAGAGAGTCAGAAAGTGTCAATCCGGATGGCCAAAGGGCAGCAGGGAGTCCGTTCACCTTCCCTGCATACTCCTTGATAAACTCTGAAATGTATGGAGCGAACTTGTTGTAGTTCGCTTCATTTCTGAAGAGTTCTTGAAACAGAACCATGTTCTCGTCCTTTGTTATCTTCATCAGCCAAAAATAATTTCTTGGATGAATTCAACTATCACACTCAAAATCATAGATACAACTGAAAAAACTGCCCATACCACAACGGCGCCAAATATCATCAATCCGAGACCTAGCCAAAACATAACTGTACTTGTTTTAATGATGCCTACTTCCTTTTAAGCGACTCGGCTTTTTCTGATGCAAATTTACGAACTATTATTGTATGTTCAATGGATTTATTACAAGTTGGTAGGAGTTCATGGCTCCTTGGTATGAAAAACTTCATCCACTTCATCAAGAACGTTAATTCGGTATAGATTCCGTTCAATTACTTCACGGTGTTCCATGACAAGTTTGCTGAACTGGTCTTTGGTCAAGTTCTCGAGATTTGGAATATTCTCATCTCCGAGTAATGCTTTGAATCTCTGATTCTTCTGTTCCAGGGTCAATTTACTTTTTCCTCTCATAACTTTTTCGAAAGCTCATTAATTTAACGTCGTCATAATCTGGGTAAGTTCTCTCGAGTGCATCTACGATGTCATCGTAACTGTCACTCATCACTTCAAGTTCTTTGCAGGAGCCGAGATAAGTTCCTATTGGAAAACTTCGGTCTACATAGGAAAAATTTACTTCTTTTATTTTCATATACAGTCGTTATCTATAGACGCAAAGGTAGTCATATTTCTTGAACTAACACAAAAACAAATAGAGCGAGGTACAAGTCCTCGCCCAGATGGTATAAAATGATAGTCTATTCTATGATTGAGATACTTCTCTCAACTTCTGCCAGACCTTAACCATTGCAAGCGTATCCAAACAGCAGTATTCAAGCAAAGATTTCCGTGCTGCTTGTTGTTGTTCCGGAGTCATATCTTTAATCTTAGGGAAGATGCTCATTGCTTCACCACCATTATGAACTGAACCGGCTAAGTTGTGATAGTCTAGTTCTGGGTCTTCTGGGAACAGAGCTGGAAGCACACTCTTGATGCTGAACGAACCACCCATAGCGGGTATATAGTACCAGCCGGATTGAAAGGGCACCAGCAAATCAATGATATGGTCGCGTATGTTAAGCAGATGCTCTGCCAAATCCGGGAAAGACTCTGCAAGTTCAGTCAGACGCGTACATTCGAATGCTTTATTATAAGCCGTTGAGCAAACATCCATTGGAATATCTCGGCACAAACTCTCAGCAATCGATCTTCGTGGGTCTTCACCGGAAACGCCCAAGAATTCTTTGTGCATCAGTTCTCCACCTTCTTCTTCGATATAGTGAAGCGAGTATTGAAAAGGAATCTGCTGATAGGGATGTGTTCCCTGGTATTCAGGAACAACCGGCTGCATAGTTTCGAAGTCGAGAAAGTACAGCGGATAGGAGAGGGCGTATAGGAACTTTGCTATCTCTACCTTATTAATATATATAGTGTCGTTTAGCGTACAGTTGACTTGCATCTGCTGCTTCTCGTTTAGAGTCTCATTCTTCAGTTGTTCAAATGAGATTACCCCATGCAGATAATACTCTATCTTCTTACCGAAGTTCATCCTATAGAGATTGAAGACAGATTTTTCAGGAAGATGCCGTGAACAGTACTTCCAGAATGCACAGTCGTAAGGCTTGTGACAGTGTGCATCCAAATCTTCATCCGGTTCAACATCTTCCTGTGCTAGCATCTTCTTTGCCTCAGCAACTTGATTCTCCACTATTGCATATTCCTGTGTGACTGCTTCGCTAATATCCTGAATCTTGAACAATTTATGTATGTCGAGTTCACCATCAAGCACATAATCTGAGTTAATGCAGACAAGGTAAGTTCCAGTCACGTTGATTCCGCAATGAGCAAGAATGTACTTCTGGTATGCCACGTCCTGAGCATAGACTTCGTTATCAGCATCAGTACTACTCTTAACTTCATATATAGCATATCCAGAACCTTCTTTCTTCAAGATGTCAACAGCGCAGTAGCCATCTTCGTATTTGAAAGCTGCTTCACAAATAACATCAGTTCCTGAGTCGATGAACTTACGAGTCTCTGCAAGCATCTTGCTGAGATTGAGTTTCCCGTTTTCATCGTATGAAGTTGCTTCGACGAACTTTCCAAACAGTCCTTTTGCTAAGTCACCAACAGCACTTCCCGCTTGAAAACGTTGCTGAAGTGCATCGCCGATAATACATAGTTCCGGCTTATAGGTTCTCAACCACAATGCTTTTGGACATTGCCGGTACAATGTGTAACGGGACTTCGATATGCCGATATGCTTGGGAAATGCCATTAGCTACTCTTTTGTAAGGTCATGTGCTGAAATGACAGCATGGATGTTGCCCCTGGGATAATCGTAACTTGATACGAAATGGAACATTGGTTCGTCCCCACCATAAGGTTCCGTTATCTCAATTAAAGAGTTGTGGGGTACATAATTCAGGATGTCATCGACTGAGAGAATCTCTGAAGTCCAGTATGCGCAGAATCCTCTCTGTCTTAGGATGGATGAGAGAATTATCTGGTTGTTGTTCTTTCCCGTAACCACACAAAGTAAATCCTCATAATCATCAGACACTACCCATTCTGCCTTGCACTCATTAAAGAGCTCTTTCCACTCTTCAGTAGTAGGGATTCGCCAGTTACCACCAAGTTTAACTCTGGCTGCATCGTCTTCGATTTGAAGGAAGCTCTCGAAACTACCTTCTTCAGCATTGTTCTCAACTTCTAGATATGGTCTATCAAGGAGTGCAAATTCGAAGGGCGTACTTCCAATCATATCGTTAGCTGCCCATAGAGTACCGCTTGGAAGATCCAAATCTACATATTCGTAGCCATTATGAGTTGGGTTCTTTTGCTTTTGAGAATCCTTCACATGTCGGTTCACGACAGAAACTTCATCAGTCTTTGATTCTTCTGCCATTAGTTCCGACAGCTTCTCTTTTAGTGGAGCTATTGCCGTCTTCGCAACTTGCAAAACGACAATGTTGTTTTCATTTCTGAGAGTGATGGTGTTCTTCTTTGGGTTGATGAATTCCACTAACCGAATATTCAAGATTGTAGAACGGTCTATTCTCACCAAGTCATGATGTACTTGAAGTTCTTCAACTTTGTTGTAGAACTGTCCGATCTGAAGACGCACTGTTTTATAATTGCAAAATTTGGTATAAATGTCAATGTAATTACCGGAAGCTTTCACATAGAGAACTTCTAATACATTTATCCAATAGCTCTTACTACCATCTTTGATATAAATGCAGTTGTTATTCATAAATTTCTTCACGTTTTTTGCAAAGTTAGAAACTATACACGACCCATGCCAATTTTTTAGATCAATTTGATACCATTTAGCTTCTCCTATAATTTTTAGTCCTAATATGGAATATATGCGTAAGCATAACGACTGTCTTCACCTATCTTAAATCTAGCATTGATTTTCACAAAGAATCCTTCATCTTCGAACGACCTTTCCATATATAAAGATTGTTCTCCAATTCGTTCAATATCTGTATACCACAATTTGCATGCTATTTTAAACAACATTATACTACCGAATAACTTTCCAAATAAGTTTCCGCTAGTATCAAACCACTCGTTCGGGGAGAGTTTGTCTCTGTTGTCATAATAGACAGAAACGGGACACAGATAATCGTAACCTTCCTCTTTCATCCTTTTTTTTAGTTCTCCAAAATCCTCACATTCTTTTTGGAACCATACAGTTCTACTACCGTTGTCATTTGTTTCCTTTTTGGAGTCAGAAAAACTTGATACGATGTCATTTTGGCTTATCGTAACAATTCTTGTAAATTCATCAGCTTTCTTTCTTGCTTCTTCTTCCACTTTGCGTCTCGCAGTTTCTTCTGCTTTTCGTATTATAGCTTTTTCCTTATGGCATTTATGGAATTCTTCGTAGTTGTTTTCGAACTGTTGTAACAGATTAAGTGCTTCAGTGGGAATGGAGTTGAGATAATTGGAGCATGCTAACACCAACTCAGGGCTATTAATAAGCTTATATGGCTTTAAAAGTAAGTTGGCTTCATCCTTATTGCTTTTGAAAAAGTAGTGTTCGTCAATGATTACATCATTTCGCTCCATCAACAAATTCTTTGTGGAAGCATAAATGAAGTGAACTCCGCACTGTGAGCCACACTCTCTAAGTAATCGAGTGCTTCTTTCGTAAGAATTATGCTCATACTCCAATATGACGATAAGATGAGTAATATACCTACCTTTTGAAGTAGGATTACTTGAATCTGACTTCATATAATCAGTTAAACAATCCCACAGTGCGTAGATTTCATCATCTTCGTGATAGATCTTCCACAAATCTGATGGTACAATCTGTGTTAAATAACTGGCCATGTTAGACCATTGTGGGTCAATTAGATGTACTTTTACCAACCCGGCAGGTAATGATACAAGACATGACAGAATAACTTGATTCAAAGTCTCACTTATTATACGGGGATGGCAGTTATTTTCTTTGGGGTATATTCCGATATTTGGTGTCTCCTTGAAATTAATAAAAACAGGAAATCTCCAAATCCTTTCCTGTATTTCTCGTGTTTCACAACGTCCAGCAAATACATACTCAAGTTTCTGACGATTATTTGCTCTATCCGAGATACTTTGGATGAACTTGTCAACCTGTATGTTGTTGGGATAGTCTTCATTGACAAATGTTATAGGAACCAGTAGTGGTTCTATCTCTCGCATTCGACTGATGAATCCGAGTAGTTCTTGATTGCACTCATCAACAACGGAATTATACTTCTCTTCAGAACTTGTGTCAGCATTTTGAAGTTTCTCGATATATGCCGACACCATCTTGTTATACATCGCTAATCCATGCATAGTCTATTTCTTTAAAGTACAGATAAACACCAAATCTGTTATTTCCCAACTTCTCAAATGCTTCATTCACCGATTCATTTTCGTGAATGTAGTCGAATACAGCTATCCCGGACATAATCTTATTAAGCAGTTCAATGAAGTTTTTCATTTCGTATGACATCATGGTCCTGGCAGAGTCAACACTATCGAACTTGGAAGAACTAGTTTTCATCACCGCATTCCAAATTTTTCCTTTTATCGGAGTCTTGATATACCGAACTTGTATGAGTTTCTTGCTGAAGAAGAAACCTGTTTTCATTTCGAAAGCAGATTGATTCTTAGTAAAGTCATAAATCGATTGATACAGGGCTTTCGTGGACGTATTTTTTGTTTCAAACTTTTTGCCAGCTCTCCACTTAACATACAGATAATCTTCGTTGTCAATGATGCCTTTATCTACCAACTCCTTTTTGAGTGTTTCGTTATTATAAACCCAACCGAACTTTATTTGCTCAGATGTATACTGGTTGAGTTGTTTGATAAAGTTTCCCATTTCGCTGCGAGTAATCATCCTGTCAGGCATTGACTTGCTCGCATCTGTTTCCATCCACTCTTTTAATGAGTCTTTCATCATGAAAGCATTCCAGATCCGCCAAGTTAGCGGTTTCTTGATGTAGTGTACGGATACTGTCGTGACACCTGATTTGAACTTCGCAATATCCAGTTCCGACAAGTAATTATCAACTATTAGGTGCCACGCGTTCGATAACCGTGATGCCTCTTCTTTTGCAGCTTTCCTTTGTTCCGCTTTAATTCTTTTTTCTTCTTGCTCTTGGACCTTTCTTTCTTCTTCGAGTCTCTTTCTTTCTGCTTCAGCACGCAACTGTTCTTCTCTCAGAATAGTTACATACTGGGGCTCTACGTATTTCCCATCAGGTATGTCTTTCAAACCTACTGGCGATACGAGTTGCTCTATCCCGTCTTCACTATCAACCAATGATAACAACTGAAGTAATGGATCTGTGCTGTCTGCCATAGTTTGAAAGTCTTAATAGTTGGAAATATATAGAATGTCACCCTTGAGCTCTGCCTTGTATGTTACCAGCCAGTGTTCACCCATGTAGTTCGTCTGGTTGCCTGTACCCTGGTGGATGTTCTGCCAAGCTCCGTAGCATCGCTTGCATCTTGCAACAAGATTTGTTTCCATATAGATAGATTGTGTTACTCCCTGACTGTAGCACATTGGACAAATCATATCGTAAGCGTAGAAATGCCCCGAATGCGAGTCTTTATAAAGCAAGAGTCCCACATGGCCCACATCTTCGTTCTTATGCTTGGACTTCCATATGATGCAATAGCCACCAAAGTCACCGTCAAGTGGCCAAGCAATTTGTTGACCTTCGGTCTTGTTAATCGTATGGATATTGCACTGGAAATTAACCTTTGCCGGCTCTAGTTCACCTGCAAATGAAAGAAGCGGCAAGAAGAAAAGACATATGGTCAATAGCAACGTCATAATATGTCATTTTGTTTATTGATTAGTCTTAAGAAGAATATTTTATAAGGAAATCATTATATACAGAAATATATCGTGAATCAGTATCCAGACTATTAATGAGTCTTTGTATGCCTTCTATGATTTCTTTTCTCTGTTCTCCTCTAGCGAAGTCCTGCAATGTATTCAGGATGGTTACGAACATTTCAAGATAACCCTTTTCTTGATACATTTGAAAATCAAGAGCATTAAAACTATCAGCGAGCATTGATTTTGATACGTGAGAACGTAAACGTGTAAAGTCACTCTCAAAACCAAGAATATCTTTGACGTCAGTGTTTTGGTAGATTTCTTTTATTCCATCAACAACATATTTTATAAATCTCTTATAACTTACATCTGCTTTGTCATATAACTCTTTTGCAATATCATTGTTGATTTTCACAAAATTGAAATCCAGAACACCTCTACTTAGTTCCTTCGTAGCTTGGTCTTGCAAATAGAAAGAGTAATCCTTTAGCATCCTATTCCAAAACAGACCTGCATCTTCGACATTTTCTACATTATCCTTAACAATACCGTACAAATCAGCACACCAATTATAAAGAACATTCAATTTGCTTATACGCACTTCGTCATCTATATTCCCATCAATTACATTATGCTCATTAAACATTTGACATAACTTGGAAACGCAATCACTTAATTGATTGCTGTCATCCCAATTAATTGTTTGAATCGTTGCAACAATTGCTTCTTTTTCTTTTGGTTCCATAATACTTGTTTGTTATCAGCGTCTACTCCCTTTCAAGAGTTTCGACTGTCTCTGGACGCAAAGTTATGATGGATTTACTAATCGAATTACATAATCCCCCCAAAATGGTAGGAAAGAATAGCTATTTGGTATGAGGTCGCTGTAGCATTTCGCTTGTTAGTCTGAAAGTACAACGTCCATTCTCTAAACTTTTTTCTTTGTCTACTATGAACATACCATGAAACTTAACTCCGCCATCTTTTGAAAGGAGTATCTCCTCTTTTGTAAAAATAGCAATATTTGTATCATTGAACAAACTGTCTATATCACAACCTAATGCGTTGAACTTCGTATTCTCTATAATATAATTACCTGCCAATTCAATGTCATGAGAATCTTCATAACATATTGCATGATAGGGCAGTTTGCTATGTTCTAAGCTTTCTTTTTTTGCAAAATAAGTTTTGTCACAAACCCAATTTCGTCCTTCTTCACCATGAAGAATTTCTATCAGCAAGTCCTTCCAGAAATAGTTTCTAGCATTTGCGACACCACTCCTTATTACATCGTTTTTGTATATTGGCTTTAATGATAAAAATTTATTGATAAAATCCGTTGAAATATATTTTTTGCCATTGATGGACATAACGATATCATTAATCATATAGATTGCAGATATGTTAATATGTTCTTTATTGTCAGTTTGTTCTTTATTGTCAATTATATACTTTATTACTTCTTCTTTGCAATCGTCATAAGATACAGATTTAGGTTCAGCACCAAAGAAATCGACTATATTTTCGTGTTCCATATCGATAGCCAATTCTGCATCTGGAATTACTATTAGTTTTCGTTGGTAATCATCCATATCAGGGTTATCCTTCGAGTCGACTCTATCTATTCTTACTTCTCTAATTGAACTAATAAAATCTATAAGATAGTTAGCTTTTTCCTTAATCTGTTTATTAGGTATGTCGTTAATATATTGCTTAAAATTTGAAGTATTCAAATCCTCAATGTAAGAACAATTATTCCAACGGTTAAATATCATGATGTCGTCATCTACACCATTATCACCATTCCCGTCAACATCGATGTAATCATCATCTAACTTATCAAAAAAATCACCCATAGCCGCCCAGCATTTAGTTGTTCCCCTTAACTCCATTCAGGGATTCTATTCAAAAATACACAACTAAATGTCGTTTCGACTTATGTGTACAAAAAAGCGGGAGTCTTCATTGTTACATGAACTTTTATCGGGGATCTTCGAACTTATCCATATCAGAAGAACATGCAACGAAGACCCACCGCCAGTATGTATATACCAAACCTCTCACCATATATTAATATGGCAAGAGCGTATGAACAAACATACTAAAGTGGCGTCTATCGTCGACTTGTCTTGCTGATATTTTGGAGTGTTCGAAGTTCCGATAACAAAACACGCGTCAATAAACGCTTTTTTAACAAGTTCCTCCCACCGACACCAACTCCACAGAGAAGGTCATTAAGTGACAGGTTGAGCTTTGGAACATCCAAGGACGCACCTTAGCCAAAGCAAATTTAGGAATTTTTTGGCAAATAAGACCTAAACATGCCTAAAAATTATATTCTTTTAAGGATAAAATAGATGGCGTATGTAAAAAAGTGAACTATAGATTGTCGTAATGCTTAGTTTGTAACTTCTGCGGGGCACTTCGTACCAAACAAGAGCAAGGTTTGTTTATTCAAAAGGCTTATTATTATCTTTGCAATCAAAAAATAGGATTATGTATAAAAACAGTGATAGGATTGAACAGGAATTGGAACGTTACGAAGTGCTTCGTGCCAAATACTGGGAGCAACCCTTTGAGGTGCTGAGAACTCGAGTGCAAGAGATTGAATCTGAGATTCGCTCTGTTGTTGGAACGGAGCCAGGATGGATAGACATGGTAGCTTTGGACAAACATAAAAATGAACTTGACCTTCTTTTGGAAGACCGAAAGATTCTTCTTGACTGGATGCTCCTAGAAACTCCTGAAGAAGTGGAACGTATGCGAATCGTTAATCAAAGACTGTTTGATTTGACGAATCGATTACGAGTCAAGATGGCAGATGTAGCAGAGTATTTAATATATCGGGAGAGAGATGATTTCGATGATGACTACGAAGTAGAAGGAACTCTCAGGTTTAGCTATAATGGTGATGATTCTGTCTTGGCATACCCTGGTGATGAGGTCTATGGTAGTGACTTCAGGCTAATGATTAATGTCCGAGATTGGCTGAAAGTTGATAGTCTTTCCCGACAACTTGAACTTCACTGCAAGTACAACGAATCAAGAGAGAACATCTTAGCATCTGGTAACCTTGATGACGGTCAGAGTTGGGGCCATGACATGGCTGGATGCTTTGATGGCATTGTAATATGCCATACAACAATGTTGTTCGATAGAGATTTCTGTTTTCCTGTGGTTGACCTTCTTCATCAGAATGACTTCTGGAGTGAAGTTCACGTAAGATATCAGAACTTTGCTACCCAAGATAAGAATTACCGATACTCAAGAGACTAACAATATGAAGAAAATACTTGTATTATATAGGAATGACTTTTTTGATGACCTTCAAGTCCTAGAGCATCTTCGGTCATTGTTGATTGGCGTGAAGGTTGTTCCGGTAGAGATTTCTCAACCTTACAAGTCAGTGATGAGGAATCTACTGAAGTTCTGCCATGACAATAAACCGGATATTATAGTAGGACTGTCGGATTGTGCCTTATTTGCTCAGCAACTGCACGGATACAAGAAGGTTCTTGTTAACCCTGTTCTTCATGCGGATTGGAGAATGGCTACAATTGAGAATATGCAGTTCGGCGGGACTACCAACTTTGATAAAGAGCATTCTTACATATTCTTTGTTGATGATGATGCTCAAGCCAATTCTTACAACGAATACTCTGAAAGTTACAAGAATGTAGTTAAGTTCCCGAAAGGTCATGGTATGCAAGACTTGTTGGAAACTTATATCCGCCCAACAGTAAGAAAACTGCTTGATGAGGAGCCGGATAAGAAGAATATTGATGCTGTCAGAACTTATGAACTATTGGCAGAAATAAGCTGTGGTGGTAGAATCGGGCGTGCAGCACTTCTGAATCTTGAAGATGCTTTAGACAACATTTTAGCAGAAGTTGCTACTACCTTCTATAGTTCGTATCTTGATGTAAAAGACATAGCGAGCGAAGGCTTCAGAAAGGCGACGCGAGAATTCGTGTTTGAGTTTGAAGAAATAGCTTATTCCAACTATACAAAGTTTCTCTATGAGCAACTTTATTTTTATTTCGAAGAAGAAGTGAAGATGAAGAACTTCTTGATTGCTGCTAATGAGGGCGGGAGAATGACTCCATTAGAAGCAATGACTGAACTGGCTTATTTCTTTACGCATTCTTTGGAAAAAACTTACGAGAACACCGTTGCATATGAAGCAGGAACAGAGTGGCTTAAGTTATATAAAAAGGACAAAAAGAACCAAGATGATATAGCATGTCAATCTGATTTTTACGATGTAATACCATTGCTTGTGGATTATGAAACGCCGGAATTGCTTTTGCTTGAGATGGATATGGATGAGAAGATTAAAATCGCTGTCGAGTCCGCAGATTTTACCACTCCCGCAATCACTAAGGCTCTTTGCTGGGGGATATATCAAATCTATCTCGAGGAGAAATACCATCCCTTGTTTATTGCAGTGAAAGTTCTTGTCAATGATGACAATACCTTGGATGCTTCAGAGAAAGGAATTTTCTTAAATCAGCAAGATGCTGAAGATGCAATTCTGGACTGGACTACAAACAATAAAGAACATCTACTATGCTATGTTGTACGAATAGTTCCCAGATGTGAACAGTTCTCAGATGATTTCGTTAAAGTTACTCATTATGAAGTGGGGGAGCAATTCGTTGACGACATGATGAGCAAAGAGTTCGTGTATTTGCCGACGGGCTTTAGAAGGGAGCAGAACTTCAACGTCGGTGATGAAGTGAAGTACATTTGCTTTGACGGAACTAATCTTGTTTTGCGAAATAGCTGCATCTCTCAATTAGATTCCAATGAAAGTTACGGTATCTGTATGTCTGATGGCTTTCTGGTTCCGGCAAGATACGCATTTCCAATAAAATAGTTGATAGTTATGAAGAAGAAAGTTATAGAAGAATACGCAATGCGTGGAGTACAGTGTGATGTTATGAAAGCACTGACTCTACTCACACAGGCTTATATCAGCCAGTGTGGAATTAGTTTGGGTTTGAGAACTGTGATATATTGTGCTGCCGAACCGTGGCAAGAGCGACTTGCTTGGTTAGATCTACCATTGTCCGCAATGGCTCGGAAAGAGCCTTTCGTACATTTGATGCCCCATATTACCAGTGAGTATGCCCCTGATGAGTACGATGATTATGACATCACAGTCATGGAGAACGATGAACTATTGAGAGTCTGTCATCAGATGACAAAAAGCAAGGAGTTTGACGAGACAACACTGGAAGTTATTTGCTGGGGGATTCTGAAGGCAACTGAAGATGAGCAATGGTTGTCTGAAGAGATAGAAGCAATAGCGCCAGATGGAACTATGCTCAAAGGTGTTTTGGAAAAGCAGAATTGCAGTGGAACTTGGATGACCATGAGTTCACCTTATAATGACTTGTCTATACTAAAGCATGAGTTGGTCCGTAATCCGCGAGAATTACTATTGGCTGGATACAGTGACTATCAACGACTACGCCAAATGGAGAGCAAAGTCAGAGAATTGTATTCGGTCTATCTTGAGAGAATCAGCAAATTAGAGAAAGATTCGGCTTGGGCACGGCATTGCGTTTACAGAGATGTTTATGGGAAGTTGTTCGAAGGAATGGTCCTCATGGAGGAATCTCTGATAAAAGATTGGTGGGGACTTGTAATAGAATGAAAGTATGCCAGAATCGAAGTATAAGGTTGGAGATATAATTCAGTTCAGGAGCAATCAGCCGATGCGACATCTCAACAAGATGTTCAGCCATGATGCTGATGATAACGTGATGGACGTGGATGAATATATAGGTGTCATCACGGATGTCTCATTTTTTTATATGGATGGTGACACTGTCGTATACACTTATGATGCAACTACCACGCGTTCTCCTTTTGAGGGCTTTGATTGCAGCTTCAATTGCATGTTGGTAGATCGTGATATACTAAGAGTGTTGAAAGAAGATGAGTTGACTGAAGGTGAACTTTTTTGCCACCAGAAGTATCGTAAAGGTGAACTCGCATAGAAACTATTGACCGTTAATATGCTAGACGCTTAGACAAACTTAGATGTCATAGTTATCGGATAGATAAGTCAATACTTCGTCTGCTGTTAAGTCGCTAACAGAATTCCATTGCATAGCCTGTATAACATAGCGAGCGTGAGTCCGGCGATTTTCTTCACTATCTTCTTCGCATATATAGTCGAGCCATGCTTCATAATCTGGAAAAGTTTCGCCCTCGTATGTCCCTGCCAGTGCGGTAAAGAATACAGTTGGCAATTCACTTTTTTCCGGTTGGCGGTTCCAAGTATCTTTATGACGAAAATCGCCTTTCTCCGTATGTACTACACAATTGCAGCCATCTGTGCTGACTACATACAGATGGTCACCAATGATGAAGTTCATTGTATTGTCTTTCTGAAATGGCTTCTTCATATCTGTGCGCAAAGGTACATAAAAACTCTCAGAAAGTTTAAGATTTAACGCTTTTTCGGCTTGTAGTTAACACATAATCACCAATAGAGAAGAACTCCAACTTTTCGGAAAGCCCTAATGTCTGAAATAAATATCACAAACTCATTTTTTATTCAATCAATGCAAGACGTACTATCTTACTCTATCTTTTGGGATGTAATGCTAACTTTCCTGAGTAAACTCAAGGAAAATCCTTCTAAACTACAGGACTTGCTTGGGGATAAGTATGAAGCCATCCCTCAAGATGTCCTCGATATTTACATTCAAATAGCAACTATCGGACTTGACCAAGGTCTTGATTTTGATTATATCGAAGATGGAGAAAATGGGGAAGAGCTGTATCGTGAACTCATAAAAGAAACCTCGTTGAACTATCAAGAAGTGCTAGACTATTACTTGCCTATTCTATAGATGTTCAAAGAAATAGTTCATTTGATTGTAGTTGGTATGTGGAAGGATACTGAACGCTAAAATCATTTCTCGATTTGTTAAGATAGACTGGTGTTATCCTAAAACGGGCATCAGTTCGCAAGTTCATACCTTGTAAACAGTAGTTTGTACCTAACTTATGATATTTCTTGGCGGTATTTCTATCTTGTATTAATTTTGCATCAGAAATAACAGAGTATTGAATTTTAAAACAAAGAAGATTATGAAACTAGCGGAAGCATTAAGTCTAAAGAAAGACTTGGAAAAAAGAATCTCCGATTTGAAGGAGAGACTGGATAATACGGTGCGAGTTCAGGAAGGCGATGAACCTGCTGAGAATCCGACGGAACTTCTGACAGAACTAGACCGTTGTCTGGGGCAGTTAGAACGGTTGATTTACAACATCAACGTTACGAACATGAAAATCGTTGATGAAGAGGGTAATTCTATGACGAAGTTACTCGCAGAACGAGATGTTCTAAACAAACGTATCGGTATAATGCGTAGTACATTTAATCGTGCAGCAAGTTATGGTGACCGCTACAGTCGTAACGAAGTAAGGTCTGTAGCAACGATTGAGGCCAAACCCCTTCGTCAGGAACTTGACAAGTTTAGTAAGCAGTACAGGGCATTGGATATGACAATCCAAAGACTGAACTTTACCTATGACTTAGAAGAGTAGCAATTATATGGAGGGTGCTGTGCTTGACAGGGTGAACTGTATGTTGTCTATAAATTGACCCAGAATTGTAATCTGATTTTCAAGGTGCAGGTCGTATGTTGTAGAGAGCACATGAGCACATCTAACAGAGCACTACCATCAGTTAACTGTAGAGTGTTAGCGCCTTCCATTTTTGCCTTGTCATATAGTTGATGAAAACCCGTGAACATATGGTAACTAATCACCGAGAATTTGGAGAACCTTTAGATGTCGGAACTGAAGAGCATATATTGCTTGAAGACTGGTTCGATCGTAACAAATATGTTCCGTTTGATGATGCAGAAGATGAGATGATTAAGGAACTAACTCTAGATTATAATGAAGAATGCTCAAAGTAAAGAAGTTGTACTCAATGAACTCAGGAAACTTCGGCTTTTCTTTAAGCCGGTGTTATGGCATAGTATTGGAGCACAAAGAACAAGTATAAAAGTTGAGAAAAGTAAATAGTTGGTATATGAATAACCTGATGATTGTCTTTCGGGAGAAAAACGCTTTATACAATGATTACGACATCGAGTTTACATTGCAGAGCATTCTTTATCTTGATGACAGCCATGCTCAACTTGAAGGATGTGCCACATCTCGCAATGGAGCCATTTCGAAAGCAATAGTTGATTACTATTTCAATGATGAGCAATTCTTTCTTATTGCGAACAAAAAGAGCAAGAAAGAGATCGTGATGAATGGTTTGTGGAATGATATGACCGAAGTAGAAATCTTCTTGAAGTCCTTATCCATCAGAACTCGCTATCTGTATAAACAAACTAGGACTCGTTGATGGTGAGGCATTCTATGTTCAACTCATACTTCGGGTAACATATCGCAAATGCTATCGTCTCTAATTATTTTGGGAGAAGTTTTTCCTGCCAGCACCAATACTTTCTTCCCGTTGCGATAGATATGAAGTTGACGTGAACGTACTACAGCGGTAAGTTCCGCGTCATCCTGCATAGCTGTC
>Ga0310695_10006156_pt1 | contig 20098 bp, 39 predicted proteins | sample RumenRJG_04DNA_FD_203882 | JGI IMG/M metagenome (GOLD analysis project Ga0310695, IMG submission 203882) | Bovine rumen microbial communities from Lethbridge, Alberta, Canada - RJG_04 (v2) (version 2) | ecosystem: Host-associated > Mammals > Digestive system > Stomach > Rumen | place: Canada...
AGAAGTATGACTGTACCGTAATTGGTATAAACCAGATACGAGAGAATATGAACAGTATGTACGGTGGAGTAGTTACTACAGGTGGTAGGGGGTGGAAGCATAATTGTTCTCAAAGGTTCATGTTCAGTAAAGGTGACTTTGTAGATGACAAAGGTGATACACTAAAGAAATCATGTGATGAACCTATGGGAAATAAAGTAATGGTTTCCATTGTCAAAAACAAAGTTGATAAGCCAGACCGCCGAACTGGATATTATACATTGATGTATGACTATGGTATAGATGAAGTCATTGATTTAGTTGATACCGCAATCAAAGATGGAATAATCAATAAAGCTGGAGCATGGTTTACATTTGTAGATCCAGAAACAGGTGAAATTGTTACTGATGATGAAGGTAAAGAAATAAAAATACAAGGTCAAGCAAGTGTTATTCAGTTTGTACGAGACAATGAAGAAATGCGAACTGAACTTGATGAACAGGTACGAAAGTTTTAGAGGTTGTAGCACTCAGAAATGAGTGCTACTTTTTTCTTCAAAAACTTTTGAAAAAACAGTTGACAAACCCATAAGATTGTTATACAATAATAAATGTAAACGAAGTGTTGCTCATTTAATACGAAAGCGAGGTATCACTATGAACGATGAACACACATGGGATTTGTCGGCAAAGTTCGATAAAGCAAAGAGCTTTTATGGTAAAGCGGTTGTTGAGGAGGATGATGACAAGCTGACACTTTACAGCTACAAGTCGAAAGTATGCGAAATCAACAAGAGAGCGTGCAAGTCATCAGATGATGATGCAAGAGATTGTGTGACGATATTTACACCGTATATGTATGATTCTGCTACAACCGTGCGTCACATCAAAGAGTTTTTGAAACAGTATGGATTTAAAGCTGAAACCAAAAATCAGATATTCAGCGATTACAAGTTAGTAGTTTTTGAAACAGTATGGATTTAAAGCTGAAACCAAAAATCAGATATTCAGCGATTACAAGTTAGTTTAAGGAGGAATTATGGCATTAGTAAAAGTACCAGAGAAACAGGCAAAGAGAATGTTATTCGAGTTTGTGAATAACCAGGATATGGCATTTGAGGGAATTGACCTTGAACATATCTCAAAAATTCAGCTTCATAAGAACTTAAAGGATTGGGAAGAGAAGTTCAGGAAAGCCGGGTATGACCAGAAGCATTTCATGGTGTATTACACCACAGGGAAGGTTATGAATGAGGTATTTAATTGGACTGGAGATAATGCGTACCCTGATGACTTTACGGTACTCATTGTACCAAATTTTCATAATCCTGCTGTAAAGTATGAGTACAATAAGCAGGTTGATAATCCACACTTTTGCAGATGGTTCAGTGATATATTCTTCAGTAATTGCATAAAGCAGTCCGCAGAATATGACCTTGAGTTATTAAAGGAGGCTGGCTTTGACGACAAGTATGACGTTGAGCCTGACTTTGACTGATGAATAAAAATAGCACTAGATATTTCAGTACAAAACAAGAGAAGCACGTTGCAAAAAAGTTGGGTGGTAAGCGTACACCCAACTCTGGTGCAACAAGTACTTTACATTCTATTAGATACCATATATAATTACATTAAAGGAGCGTGATTATATGATAGGTGTTTATATGATAAGAAACAAGATTAATGGTAAATATTATGTGGGTAGTTCTATTGACATTAAAAGTCGTTGGAAACAGCATATAAAAGCTTTGGATAGTAATACTCATAATAATTTACATTTGCAAAATGCTTGGAATAAATATGGCAAGGCTAATTTTGAATTTCTTATTTTAGAAGAGGATAATTTACAGGATTTACGAAATAGAGAAACTTATTATATTAAAAAATTAAATTGTGTTGAAAAGGGATATAATTTAATAGATAATGCTAATTTTGGTTTAGGCGTTAAAGCATCACCTCAAGTACGAAAAAAGATAAGTGAGGCTTGTTCTGGTATTCGAAATGGTAACTATGGCAGAAAACGAACTAAAGAAGAAATACAAAAAATACGAGATAATCGTTGGGGCAAGGATTATGTATGTAAACAACGAACACCGATACGAAAAACTCCAGAAGAGTTAGCCAAATCTCGAAAAATTGCAGGTGAAAAAATACGAAAATCAAAATTAGGTACACACCTTTCAGATTCTACAAAACAAAAATTAAGCGAATATAGAAAAGGTAAAAAGTGGTCGCTCAAAATGCGACAGCATTTTTCTGAAACACGAAAAGGTGCGAATAATAGTAATTGTAAATTGACAAAAACTCAGGTATTAGAAATATACGAAAAGATGAATTCTGGTGTGAACTATAAGGAAGTTTGCAAGGAATATGGAATAAGTCAGTGTCAAGCGTATAAAATAAAAAGAAAGGAGCACTGGGTATTTAATGACTTGTAATAAAAATTCAACACGATATTTTAGTAGTAGGCAAGAGAAGAGCGTTGCTAAAGCACTAAAAGGCAAAGTTGTTGCTAATAGTGGAGCACCAATGTTTGTAGCCGGTGATGTAGAACTTGATGATTGGCTGATTGAATGTAAGACTTGTACAAAAGAAAAACAATCATTCAGTATCAAAAGAGAGTGGCTTGAAAAGAACGAAGAAGAAGCATTTGCAATGGGAAAGAGTCATTCAGCATTATGCTTTAATTTTGGAGAACCACATCATACCCAAAACTATTATATAGTGACTGAACAAGAGTTTAAGGAGTTGCTCAAGGAGGTTAATAAATGAGAATAAAGATACTAGAGGGTGGCTATGCACCAAAGAAGGCTTATTTTGATGACGCTGGAATGGATTTTTGTACACCAGATGATGTAGATATAAAAGCTGGAAGTTCTGTTATCGTTGACTTAAAAGTTCAGGTTCAGATACCGATTGGCTTTTTTGGTAAAATGGAAAGTAAAAGTGGGCTTATGTTCAAGCATCATATAGTTTGTCCAGGTGGTGTGATTGATAGCTCATATAGGGGTAATGTTAGGGTTGTACTGGAAAATCATGGTGATACTGACTATCATTTTAATCGGGGTGATAAAGTAGTACAGATGATAATACAGCCATGTTTATTACCTTCAATAGATATTGTTGATGATTTGGACGAGTCCACAAGTGGCAGAAATACTAATGCTTATGGTAGTAGTGGTCGCTAATGAGGAGGTAGCTTATGCCGAAGCTGAAAAATTCACAAACAAAGAGGGTGCTTGAATATATGTCAAAAGGTAATACGTTGACAAGTAAGCAAGCATTTGATAAATGGGGTATCACTCGTTTATCAGCAATCATATTTAATTTGCGTAAAGATGGATATGATATATCAATGACAACCGATAAGGGGTACAATCGGTACGGCGAAGCAGCACATTGGGGAGTGTATAAGCTAAAAAGTTAAAATACCAGAAAGGTGATAATATGAAACGAATGTGGATTGACACAGACGGTGGCTCAGATGATTTTGTGGCTATTGCTATGGCAATAGCCTCACCAAGTATATTGGTAGATGGTATATCATGTGTTGACGGTAATGTAGACTTGAAACAATGTTGGAGTAATGTACAGCTTGTATTGAAGGGATTTGAGCATAGGGTTGTATCAAATATTAGGTGTGTTGCAGGGGCTACTGAACCGATTGTAAGAAAGTCTTATAGGGCTTATGAAACTCATGGTAATGATGGCTTATCTGGATATAATAAGTATTGTGCATATGGCGATAGCTATTATCCAAACCTTGCTTTAACCATTGATAGGATTGCAGAATTCGTGGATACAAATAAATATGCTACTATAGTGTGCTTAGGTCCTCTAACAAATATTGCATATGCTTGTAAGTTGTATCCCGATATTATGAAGCGTGCAGATATATGGGCAATGGCAACCGCAGGGAAGGGTGAAGGTAATGTTACACCAGTTGCAGAATTTAATGTATGGCAAGATGCAGAAGCTGTTAAAATAGTGTTGAACACTTGTGAAGATGTACATTTTATTGGTTGGGATATGTGCTTAGATGCTATGTTTACAGCCGAGGATATAAAAGAGATTTACAATAGTGGCATAGCAGGAAAGACATTTATGGCTATAAATGAAACGCTTATTAAACTGAATGAGGATAGGTTCGGTAGCCGTTGTCTTGATTTTGCTGACCCTATTGCGATGGCAATAGCACTTAATCCCGAATTTTGTGGAGCGTCATTTGAGCAGTATGGGTGCTGTGTATGCCTTTCAAATTATGCAGATTGTTATGGTGGTATCAATTTAGACGTCAATGGTTATTTTGATTATAAACAGAAAGCATATTGGGTTACTAAAATTGACAAAGATGCTACAAAGCTGTATTTCAGAACATTGATAGCTGTACTGAATAATATGTGGCACCCAATATTTGATGTTGACAAATAGCTTAGATTATAGTATAATGTTTATATCAAAGTAAAGTAAAGGAGAACCAAATGGAAACATTAGCAATTAAGTATCGTCCACATACATTTGATGATGTGACTGAACAAGGTTCAGTTAAAACGATACTTGAAAATCAGATTGAGTCTAACACAATCAAGCATGGTTATCTGTTTTGCGGTGGTGCGGGCACAGGTAAAACAACTTGTGCTAGAATATTCGCAAATGAGATAAACAATGGTGAAGGAGGACCAATCGAATTAGATGCAGCCTCAAATAATTCAGTTGATGACATTCGTAGACTGACAACTGATGCCGAGACTAGGTCACTGTATTCAGAGTACAAAGTATTTATTCTTGATGAAGTACACGCCCTAAGTAACCAGGCGTGGCAAGCAATGCTGAAAACACTTGAGGAACCACCTGCTAAAGCAATATTCATTTTCTGTACAACTAACCCTGAAAAAATTCCTGCAACAATACTGTCAAGGGTACAGCGATATAATTTTCAGAGAATATCACAAAAAGGTGTACTTGAAAGACTTGAATACATTGTTGATAAAGAGGGTATTGATTGTCCATCAATCGAACCATTGAAGTATATAGCGAAGATTGCCGATGGTGGTATGAGAGACGCTATCACATTGTTAGATAAGTGTACATCATACAGTAACACTATAACGATGAATACCGTTGTAGAAGCACTTGGAGTGGCGGACTATGATACAATGTTTGCACTTGTCAAAGCATTAGTCAAAGACACAAGTGGTGGTGGGGAGAAGTCAGTCGAAATTATTAACAAGGTGTATGCTGATGGCAAGGACATAAAGGTATTCATTAAAGATTTCTTTGAGTTTGTACTTGACATGAATATCTTTTCAGTAACAAGAAATTTTGATTATGTCAAAATACCAAACAAATGGGAAGATGTACTTGCTTCATATTTTGATAATACTCGTACTGTAAACGATCTGATTGATTTACTGAATGACCTTGTAAAGCTCAATGCTTCAATCAAATGGGAACAGAACGCAAAGGCAGTTGTTATTGCTGATTTTATTCTATTTATTGAGTCATCATTGAGAGAATATGGAAAGGGTAAAGAGTAATGATAGGACAAGAGAGAAACATCGAGTGGCTAAATACGGCTGTTAAGAATGATAAGGTGCCAAAGTCCATTGTCATTATAGGTCCAAAGGGTAGTGGTAAACGTACAATGGCAAAATTTATAGCACAGAAGCTGAATTGTGTGTATGCACCATCAGATATAAAAGTTGATGCTGTAAGACAGGTAGTTGATACGGCATATAAAACAGCAGACAAAGTGCTGTATTGTTTTGAAAATGCTGATAATATGAAGAATGCAGCGAAGAATGCCTTGCTCAAAGTTACCGAAGAGGCCCCGACTTATGCTTGGTTTGTGATGACATTGATGGATGACAGTACATTACTTCCTACAATAAAAAGTAGGAGTTTTGTGATGAATATGCAACCATATACAGCGGAAGATAAGGGGCTGATATTAAGTTCACTCGATACAGAGCATAAGCTGACACCAGAACAACAGTCATACTTTATTGAGATGGCAAATACACCATATGAATTACAGAAGTTATTTGAATATGGTCAAGACTTTCTCGACTATGTTGAAATGGTAGCTGACAATATATCAGTGGTAGAGAGTGCAAATGCTTTTAAGTCCGGAAATAAGTTGGCACTTAAAAGTAATGATGAAGGTTATGATTTAAGCCTGTTTATGCTTGCATTTGTTCAGCTCTGTATAAAGCGAATAACTGAAGGTAAGAGTCCGATAAAGTATGCAAGCGGTGTTCCGTGTACCAACTGGGCATACCGTGATTCAATGAAGTTAGGTGTGAATAAACAACAGCTTTTTGATTGGTGGGTATTCAAGTTAAGGAGTGTGTGGTATGACTTTGATTGACTTGAAGGAAGATATCATACATAAGCGACTGAAAAACTTCTATATATTCACAGGAACCGAAATTGGTATAATGAATATATATCTGAAGCAAATGAGCAGAGTGTATGGTATGCCGATAACAAGGGCAAATAGTGTAGCTGATATTTACGGCTCTTGCACAACACGGTCATTGTTCGGAGCGTCAAAGCACTTTTATGTTATCAGAGATGATACTGATTTTACAAAGCAAGAAAAAGCATATACTACAATAGCCAAAGACATTGAGAACAATGTTATAGTGCTATTGTATGAAAAGCTAGATAGTAGATTGAAATTCGGTAAATACTTCAAAGATGTTACGGTCAATTATGAACCATTGGACACAAATGTACTTGTTAGGTACATTCAGAAAGCGTGTCCTGGCTTGACAAGTGAACAGTCAAAATATATAGTTGAAGTGTGCGAACATAGATATGATGAATGTATGCTTGAAGCAGACAAAGTTAATCAGTATGCAGAGGCAACTGACACAACTACTGATAAAGCATTTGAGAAGTTGGTAACAGATGGTAGTATATATCAGCCCGAAAATGTATCAGTATTTCAGTTTGTGGAAGCTGTATTATCATTAAATGTAGATACAGCTTTTGATATGGAGCGAACATTACGAGAGAATGGTACACCGAGTATCACGATATTAGGAACACTATACAACAGTATGAAGGCAGTAATGCTCATACAATGCTGTGATAAAGGTGAGAATATCAGTGAAGTAACAGGACTTGATAAAGGAGCTATATACTATAACAAAAAGTATGTGGGCAAATTTGACACAGAGTTTTTAGTCTGGTGTGTACAAGAGGTACAGCGGTTAGTATTAGGAGTTAAAAATGGTCAGATTGATGATTGCTATGCTACACGGTTTGCACTAACTGAAATTTTATAAATATCGGCTTATATTCGACTTGTAAGCACGTTTTGAACTGTCAACGTATAAACTATCATGTAATTGTTAAAAACGTCATACAAGCCGATTATAAAGCAGTAAGCGAAAGGATAAAATGAAACTATACGAGCGATGTATCAGGTGTGGACGCAAGCTGAAAAATGAAGAGTCAAAGGAACTAGGGTTCGGTAAAGTGTGTTGGGAGAAGTGGAATGCAGAAATAAATGCAAAGCCACTTTTTGATACAGGTGTAATGAAAGGAGGATACGAAGTCAGTGGACCGAATAAAGAACAAAAAGAAGATAATTCACATTGATGACGAGTGGATACAACAGCAAATTGATGAATGTGAAGAAAAGAATCTCAATGGTCAAACATATAATTATCCGATTGAGAATGATTCCACATATCAAGTGGTTGTTGGAGTTAAGAGATTATGACTGACGAAGATTTCATCAATATGGGAAGGAATTATTCTGGTGGCAAACAATAATAACAATATGATATACAAGTTGCAGTTGGCATTGAATAGAAAAGGTTATCAGGTATTAGTAAACCGAACACAATTCTATTCTGAACAGCAACAGCGTCCTGTGACAAAGTATGTATGTTCTCAGTCACGACCGAATTTGATGACTGGAAAAAACAAGCACGTTACTCTGTTTGAAGCGTTCAGTACAATACAGATGGTACTGTTCCTTAGGAATTTATGGTTTATGGTGAATAAGAGAGAGATACCACAAACAAACCATATCAAAGGTGCTGACAAGTTTGAAAAAGCTTGGGCTGAGGCACGAGATACAATCAAGAATGATAAAGAATTTTGGGAAGTACCAAAATTGTCCAACGAAATTCGTGAAGCTCAAAAAGCGAAGAAGGACAGAACTGTCTAATAAAAAATTGTCTAACTAAATAATTCTCTATAATGAAAGGAGTCTATATTATGAGATATGTAGCAAATGATGGAAAGGTTTTTGACCGTGAGGAAGACTGCACTGCATACGAGCATAGCCTAGAAGGTAAGGAAACAGCACGCAAGCTGTCACCCCAGGAAGCACTAGATGAACTAAGAAGAGAAGAAATTAAGAGACTTGAGAAGCGTGCCATTGAAGCCGCTCTCCGGTATGATGAAGTTCATAAGAAATTTCAGTCTGAACTTGTTAAGTATGTTAAAGACACAGATGACTGTGAGTTTGGAGCTCATATATTAGATGACTTTATGAGTAAGGCATACAGCGAGGAAACACCTGATATAGTAGCTTTCCTTCGGATTGCTTCTGAGCTTTTAAGCTGAGAAACTAAGAAATTACATATATAATTATACGCACGCACGAAGCGACCAGGCTACCTAGGTCGCTTTTTTGTGTGTAAAAATTTCTTGTAAAAAGTTGTTGACAAGCTGTAAAGATTGTTATATAATCATAATCGTAAACAAAAAACAACCAAGCACAAATGGAGGTGCAATATGGTTTGGAATGTACTTTCAAACTGGAACGGTGCCGTTGAGATAGACGGTACTCGCTATGCCAGTGTTTCAGAGATACCGAGAGATTTAGCTCTTTATGACGGTATGAACATTTTACTGAAGAGTTCAACCGAAGCGGAGAGAACGTCAAGAGATAGCGTAGACGAGCAGATATATCATATTAAAGTGAAACCATACATGACAAAGAAAGCTACTCCAGGTTTTGATTTTATGGCAAAGTGGAACAATGATGTTCCAATGCCATTGGTAGAAATGGTAGGAACCAAAGTTAAAGAAACAAGAGGCATGGTATATATGAAGCTCCATGCTGATACACGATTTCAGACAGTACAATGCTGTATGAAATGTGGACGACCAATAACAAATCCTGTATCACAGTTTTTCGGTATGGGACCAGAATGCGGGGGTCATAACTATGTCAATCCATTCAATTCAGATGAAGAGTTGAAGGAAGCCGTTGATAAATACAAACGGGAAGTCCTCAGTAAAATTGAGTGGAGTGGCTGGGTAATCAAGTCAGCAATCGTAGAGGAAGAAATATTAAAAGTTTCTTCAAAAAGTGCTTGACAACCTAATGATTGTATGATAATATTTATATGTAAACAAAAACAACGGGGCTACGAAAGTAGCTCCACCAGTTAGCTAAAGGAGGCTAAACAATGTACGATTTTGGATATGGTACACAGTACCAGAGAGTAGACAAGCGTATAGCAAGAAAGCTGTATAACGAGGGCAGGGATATTTATGTAGTTCCCAACAAAGTTAGGATTGATAATAGTTGGGGCTTAACAGTTGATATTCAGAAAGACTATGAAGCAAATCAGGGATATACATTCGACCAGATTATAAATGAGTTCATATTCTATAATTGTGGTTATGCTGAAACTGGACGTTATCCTGCATATTATATAAAGGAGGGAGAAGAATGATTACATTAGCTGATGGCACACAGGAATGGGTGTCAAATAAAGAAGAAATGCTCCGGCTTGTCGAAGACAAGTTGGGGTATGAAGCTAAAGAGCTGTTATCAGATATGTTTGATGATATTAGAGGCGATGGTTGGGCTGAAATGGAGCAGACTATCAATGAATATTATCAGACACAGCTTCACGATGCAGTTGACAGCTTAGATGAGATTACTGATGAATTTCAGGAGATATTATCAGCAGATCGAATGAATAGGAAGAGGTTGAATGAGCAAGTCCGTAGACTGAAATCAGTTAGGAATAAGATTTACAAGGAGCTGTAGAATTGTCTAACACATACGCACTATATGAAATATTCACTGGAAAAGAACTTGAAGTCGCTGAACTCATACAGAGAAGGCGACTTCAAATGTTAGTCCACTCTTGTATTTATTATAAGATGGACCAAAATATAATATCAGATGTTCAATGGAGTAGATGGGGCACTGAGCTTGCTGACTTGCAGAATAGATACCCAGAAATAAGTCAACAGGTTGGATGGGCAGAAGCATTTGAAGGCTGGGATGGTAGTTCCGGAGCATTTTTACCATTAAATGACCCTTGGGTTGTGAATAAAGCACAACAGCTCCTTCACCATCAAGAAAATACTTATCATGTAAATAAGACAGTAAAGAAAACTACATCAGTAGTAAAACCTAGAGCTCATGCATTGTTTTGAAATTTCTTCAAAAACTTCAAAAAAGCTATTGACAAGCTGTAAAGATTATTATATAATAAATAGCGTAAACAAAAACAAGCAAGTCGACCAGTAGGTTCGGCAATGGCACAAAGCCAAAGGAGGCAATTATGTTAAGTGATTATGAAGAAGCTGAACTTGTAAGAGAACTTCGCGGAATGCGTAGTATGTTACAGATGTGCAATGAAACAGTTCATTCAGGAACTGACGCAGAGATTAAAGCCAACTATGTTGACTGGAAGTCACGTTATGGAATTTCACCATATTTTTATGATGAGAGCGTTTCAAGTTTGAGACGTGATTCATACGCACGAAAGAGTGGTGCGGGTCAGGCAGCAATCAGTATGGGACTGAAGTACGTAGAGAAAATGTTGTTGATTATCAAAAATAAGGAGGACAATAACAATGACTAATGCAGAAATACTGGACACAGAATGTGCATTGCACAATGTTACAGAAGCCGTTGATACATTCGCAGGGTGGAAACGCAAGGGATACAGCGTGAAGAAGGGAGAGCACGCTGTATTCAAAACATCAATATGGAAGCCGAGCAAACAGAGAAAGGAGGAGGACTCAACCGAAGAGACTGATGATAAGAAGCCGTATGCTAGAATGTATATGGTAAAGGCAGCTTTCTTTACAGCTTCACAGGTTGAGCCAATCGAAGATGCAGATAAGAGAAACTCATAATGCTATAAAGCAATTTCAGAAGGAGATATATGAAGCCGAAGACTGGGATACAGTTCAGAAGCTTTACAGACAGTGCAGGATGTGGGTGCGTGGGCAGGTGAGTTATGCTCACGCACTCACCAAAGAGCAGGGGTGGTATGTAAACAAGAAGATGAACGCAACTAGAAAAGAAGTATTAGCAAAGTGGCGAGAGAGTCACAAAAAGGAGTATAGTTATGGACGCAAGGAACAGAGTTGTAAGAATACTAATGCACAGAGACGGACTTACAGAGGAAGAAGCGGTAAGTTTGGTGGAGGATACAGCTTCAGAAATATATGATGCTATCGAGGGTACAAGTTGTATGGACCCTGATGAAATAATGATGGAAGAGTTGGGTCTGGAGCCAGACTATATATTCGATATACTGTGAGGTGATAATATGTTAGTGACATTCAGAGGTTTAATACCATGTAAAATGGAGGAAATGAGGAAACATTTTGGAATGTGTGTACTGAATTATCAGCACTCACTCCAGGATGATGGCACATATGATATGTGTGTGGATGTCGAAGAAATTCGAGATAAGTATTATGGTACGAATAAGCAGGTACTTACCTTCATAGCCAATTATGACAGCGTATCATTGTTGAGGGTGGACTATGACCACATAGAAATTACAATCTAATAAATTTTTTGTTAAATATTGTTGACAACTTTATAAGATTGCACTATAATAAATAGTGTAATGAAAAACAATTAGTAACTAGCACATATGGAGGTGCAATCTTATGAAAAACAAGTTAAAGTTCAACGACAAGACAATCGTAGTATTCAGTTATGTGGACGATGTCACACCAGTCCACACTGCCACAATCAATGTGTTAATGCACAGAATGTACTTCAATCCTGGTACAGAATCATTTTTCAACGGAGTTGTCGATGGTGTGGAACAAGTCAAGTTTGATATTGGCACTGGAAAAAATCCTGGCAAGTATCGTGGTAAATTTCTTACAGCCATTGACTTCACAGATGACGAGTTACCGGTTATGCTTAGGCGGATAATTTGCTGACTGATAAACATTGGGCGGCTTAAAAACCGCCCTCGTATTTGTTTTACGAAAGGAGTTAATTTTGAAGAGAAACGAACAGTTATCTAATTACGAGCGTGCGTGGAGAAAACACAAAAAAGAGGTAAGAGAGAAAAAGTTGATTAAGGCAGGAGTTGCTACAGCACTGATGATTGGTGTTGGGGCGTCTATATATTCAATAGCAGCTTTCTCTGCACCAGAGAAGCCACAGAGACAAGTTCCTGAACCCATCATGGTGACGAATACAGCTTATAAAGTGAAGCCGATAGAGGCGGTCTCTGTACCATATACAGCAACTAAGAAAGTTACGGCTACACCAGTAGAAACTACATCAGCGGTAAAATCTGAAAGTAAACCAAAACAGAAACGGGTGATAAGCGAGGCAGAGTTTGAATATATCGTGAAAACCGTATGGGCAGAAAGTGGTAATCAAGATGAATTAGGTCAGAGATATGTGACTGACTGTATAATAAACAGGAAGAAAAAGTATAAGTGTAAGAATTATTATGATGTAATTCAAGCAGAGAATGCCTTTGCTACATACAGCAATGGTGCGATTGAAAGAGCAGAACCCACTGAACTGACATATAAAGTGGTAAAGGAAGAACTTGAACACCGAACTAATACAGAAATACTGTATTTCAGAACTAAACATTATCACAAATTTGGGACTCCCTGCTTTAAGCATGGAGCCCATTATTTTTCAAAATAATCTTGAAAAAAGTTATTGACAAGCTGTAAAGATTGTTATATAATTATAAGCGTAATGAAAAACAACTAAGCACAGTACATAAGGAGGTATAATATGTGTGAAGTAAAGAGACACTGTTTCGATTTTTACCGAGAAAATGATGTGCCAAATAGCATAATAGAATTGGCACGAGATGAGATTCATTTGAACAGAAATTTGATTGAGGAGTTCGGTGAAGATGATATACATCCAGGGTTCAATCGAGCTTTATGCGAGAGTCATATTGACGCGTGTTATAAAGTGCTGAATTTAAGATTAAGAAAGTTGATTACTGATTGGGATGCAATCAAAACGATTGTAGACATTCATGAAGGAAGAAAGGAGTAATACAATGACAAGAGTATCATGTAAAAAACTTACAGAGTGGGTCAATGAATGGAATGAAGGACATCCTGAGCATGAGCCGTTTGAAGTTAGTGCTTGGAGTGGATACTATCATATTGGTACGAACGGTTCCAATATGATTAGTGAACCAACACCAGGGAGAGCCTGGGAGATGTTTACAATGTGGAAGTATGGATATTCAGAGGGTGTTGACGCTCAGAGCCGTGCCATTGGTAAAGGACTTGCTGAAGCAATGAAAGGAGAATGATAATGGAACAGGATAGATTTTTAGAAGTGTATAAATTTATAGAAGCGTACTGTACAGCCTGCGGCTGTACAGTACAAAAAGCTCTGGAAGTATATCGACAGTGGTCACAGGCAGGTGAGTATGACCGCATAGCCAATCTGATAAATAGCCAATCTGGTAAATTGGAGGGTTAGTCAGGCACGACTAACATTTTATTGTGACTGAAAGGAGTAAGTAATGGATACATACGATTATTATATAGTTGGAGATACTGATACATACAAGGGATGTCTGATAACAGTGTGCGGTAAAGACAAGAAGCACGCTGAAGAGGTACTTGACCGTATGAAGAACAGACCAACTATTACAGATAGATCATTGATGGTTGGGCATACCAATCTTAGGATTGAGAAAGAACTGTCAAGTAAATGTTGGTGGAATGACTCTTTTCTTATTGGGTGATTGAAAAAGTTGTTAAGATAAGGCACGCTATTTCGCCGTGTATGACGTTTTATATATTGCATGGTATATAATATCATAGCACGCTATAAAGCACGCTACAACGCTTATATTCACGTTGTAGCGTGCTTTTATTATACAGTAACATATAAAATCATTGACTGGTAACAATGAGAGTGGGTGGATAAAAATACATCATAAGTAATAAACCCACCTATACATATTTGACATACAAGGTTTTGAAATTTGTGCTTGCAATATTTCAAAGATTGTGATACAATGTTTACATACTTGAAAAGCAAGTACAAAACCAGTACACGAAAGCGAGGTAAAAACAATGAAGTACCATTACAATGTCAGATTTTTAACCAGGGACGAAATGGCTGAAGAAGTTTATAACTTTAATGATGTGCCAGAGTATCAGGGAGCAAAGCTGTTTATCGTCAGCACAAATGATGAGAACCCTTATGTAGGGGTCATTTATGAGAATGGCGAAATGTGGGTGTTCGGTGCAAGACATGACCCTCGAGTATCAACGCTGGAGGAACTGCTTGACCAGATTGCAAGCGGTGACTGATGTAAAAATCATGAAGGGGGAGAGTATGATACCAATACTTATGGAGGTATATATTACTGATGATTCTGTTATGTGTGATATGTATAGGAGCCGTACTGTGGATATTTAGTTTAGCAGTACGGCTTGCTTGGGAAATAGCCAAGCTTATCTTAAAGCTGATATTTAGCTCTAAATGGTGGTTTATATTGCTTCCAATAGCAATACTGATAATACTGATATTATAGGCAGAAAATACATAATCGGTGTTTTTGAAAAATTTCAAAGATATTTGTAAAAAGTGCTTGCAATATCTTAATTATTATGATATAATGTTTACATACTTAAAAAGTAAGTATGCATCAAGCAAGTGCTTGGAGCTAGTGCAAAAGGAGGCACAATATGAACAATTTAATCCGCCAGTATGTAACACTTCAGAACGTTATTTATGAACTGAGCAATCAGGGAAAACTGTTTAAGATGAGTGAAAATGGCGAGACTTTCACAACACTTGGACATGCAGTTGTTCGTAAACAGAGAAACATTTGGAGAAAACTGAATATGTCACAGCGTATGGAAGCCGACCAAATTATGGATTTTCAGTGAAAAAACAAAGGAGGTAGCGAATGATTGAAGAAGTCAAAGTCGGCTGTTGGAATTGTGCAGTAGAGGGGGTAAAAAGTGGGAAACTTGTTTGTCCTGATTGTGGCACAGAGGTTGCACAGTATTGTGGAGCATATAGTCACGAAAAGATATGTGTTGAAAAAATCAGAAATGGAAAGGAAAGAAATGGATTACATTGATTACTTATGGAGATTATACGATAAAAGAAAAATTGATTACTATTGTGGGCGGATAGATAAATTACCACCATTTCCAATGTGGGTTGATTAAAAAGGAGATAGAAAATGACTAAAGAAGAGCGGAATAACAAACTAAAACATCTAATCACTTGTATGAAATGTGAGGTGAGTGGTAAATCTTGTGATGAAAATTGTCCTACTCAATACATTGCCGGAAGCATGAGAGAGGTTATCGAAAATCTCGAAGAAATATCCAAAATACTAGAGCAAAAGACTAGTACGCAAAAGACAGGGCATTGGATATTTACTGATAAGACATATGAATACGGACGTTGTTCAGAATGTGGCTATGGGATTGTTGATTTAGTTAATGGGAAACCACACAACTATTGTCCAAATTGTGGTGCAAAAATGGGTGAAGATGCACTGACAACAATGATGTCTATTAGTGATTATAAGCTAATCAAAAAAGAGGGATATAATGATGGATATTATTGGGACACAAGATACTGCTTTGAATTAAATGGTTCAAGATACATTCTTACAGATGTTGGAAGTGGTTCTGGATATTATCCAACCCGTGGTGAAATCATGGAAGTAGAAAATGATGAAAACTTAGATATGCTACTTAAAGATTGGGATATTGATAAAATAGATGTACCAGAGGACTTGTCAAAAGAAGATGCAATTCAGTATGTAAAGCAATTAAAGGATTCCGGTACTGAAAAGGGAGAAGCATTTGTACTGTGGAGTGATGATTAAATGAAAGGAGTAGAAAATGACAATAGATGAAGCCATTAAAAGATATGTCGATAATGCCGAATACGAACGTACACATGGAAACTTACAAGGGTGTTTAGAATTTAGACAGTTAGTAAAGTGGCTGAAAGAATTAAAACAGTTAAGAGAGCGAACAAAGTGGATTCCTTGTAGTGAGAGGTTGCCAGAAGAAAGTAGCCGCTATCTCGTGACTAGAGGATTAAAGGCTTGTAACAATTTATGGAATAGAGTTTATATTGTCAACTATTCTGATTTGATGGGGCTTTGTAAAGAAAAAATATGGTGGAATGGCAATGCCGGAAAACCAGATTTTGAAAGATATGACGATGTAGTAGCATGGATGCCATTACCAAAGCCATATAAAGCAGAAAGTGAGGAATAAGAGTGACTAAAGAGGAACAAACAAAAACTAAACCTAGTGAAACGGAGGAAGAAAAAATGTCGATAGCCGAAGCAATAATTAGCTTAAAAGGTATTAAGAACATAATAAGTTATGAAAAATATCAAGAATGTCTTGACATGGCAATCCGTGCATTAGAAATGCAAGAGAAATTAGCGGTGTTTAGCGGTATGGATATTTGTAGTTGGGATGAAGACTACGATGACGAAGACAATGACATATCACAATATGACTATGAGACAAGTGTTGATAACTTCTTGATTGACGAAGCGAAGGAGGCAGATATGAATGATGACGATTGTAAAAAGGTAGTTACAAATGGGGATATAATAAAATCAATGTTTGTAGGTGTTGAAATTGAAGGGATAAGAGGTTCTATTGATAAAGATAAGTTGCTTGGATATAGGACGTGGTTAGGTGGTCGTTCTCAGGACTTTTTAATTGATTGGTGGGACGCACCATATACAGGAAGCGTAGAATAATGATAACGATTAACGATAATGATTTACCTATAACAGTTGCTAAAAAGATTATTAGAGGGCTTAAAAATTTAATCGAGGGAAAAATGAGCGGGCGGGAGATAAATGAAAAACATTTGAATATATATGGTAAGATGTGGTATAGTAAAAGCTGTAGTAAAAGCTGTGCCAAACCTATATTATAGCAAAAACATATTCCGGGAATAACTATAATATAGAAAAACAAATAACCGCCAAACCATTCCGGGAATATAATATAAACATAAAAAACCAAAAAGTAAGGCGGGAGAAATGAATTGAAAGGAATAAATATTATGTCTACACCATCAAAAAATATTAAATACTATACATATACAGGAAGACAAATAACACCATTAGAACAATCATTTATAAATCATTATCTACAATCAAAGAACGCTACACAAGCTGTTATAGAAGCAGGTTATAAGTCTCGGACGCCGGCTGCTCAAGGAAGGGCCTTGCTGGACAGGGACTACATAAGGGGAGAAATACAACATCAGATGGATGAGCAGAAAAGCCGCTCTATCGCTGATTCTACCGAGATTCTGCAGTTTTACACGTCAGTTATGAGGGGAGAAGTGCTAGATCAATTTGGTATTGAAGCATCACTTGACACCAGAATTAAGGCAGCAAATGAGCTTGCACGACAGCAGATAGAGATACCACTTAAACTGGAACAGAAGAATATTCAGAACAATATTGGCTCAATCCAGATAAATTTCACGCCTAGAATCACAGAAGATAAGGATTCTGAATAACCTTTGTGCAAATTGCACAACCCGGAGACCCACCTTGGTTGGTGGGTTTCTTTTTTCCAGAAAAAAGTTGACGAGGAAATTCCCGGGGAAAACACAAACCACTCTCTAAAACCTGAAATTTCTTTGTGCAATTTGCACAACCCAGAAGAAATTTCTTTAATAGAGTTGTCTAACTAAAAATGTCCGAGTGTGAGAAGAATCTATCTGGGCATATCTCTTGTCTAACGATATTTAGGTGCAGAACAGACAATCTTTCTGGGAGTAAATTTTTGTCTAACGAATAATATAGGCAGAAGAATAAATCTAGATAGAATTGTCTAACGAAATTTATCTCCGGGAATGACTATCTATCTAGAAATGAATAAGCACTAGGTAGGTACTTCACAATGGGAAGGAGCAACTACCTAGGCAGGCAGTTATGCCTGAGCTATAAGAGTAATATGCCTAGGTGGGTATAACCAACTAGACATAACCAACCGGGAAGACGAAATCGAGCAGGCGGAGTTCATTATTCAGGAAGACATCAAAACATAGGCGGGGTATACCGACTAGGTAGATTTTACACCAGTCGTATTCAGCACACCCACCTATGTATTATGTGATAATTCACAATTTTTTTTAATTTACTATTGACAAGTTAATAATTGTATGGTAATATTATTATCGTAATCAATCAATAGCAATACCGCAAGTGCAAGCGGTATATAAAAATGCTTAAAAAAAATGAGTAACCATCACGTTGACTATTACGACACTTTCGGTGGTAAACTTAAAGTTGTCAGCGATTTTGACGGTCGGTTAATGAGTATTCATGAACTTGAAATGCTGAACGATATTATAGTCGCGGTTAATAAAGTATACCGTAATCAATACAAAACAAAATTATTGCACATGACGCTTGACAGCGTGCACTTGTACGGTAATTGTAACGATGATAATGACATAGCTGTTATATATCGTTGTGGTTGTGAGCGGTTCAAAATTCGTTATTGTTCGCCGTGTTCAAACTGGTTCGTATCATACTATATATTGTGTAACGCCAATGACGACAGCGAGCTTGAACCAATAAATCAAATCAACAATTTACAGCTAAACAGTGCCTTGATGACCGCTGAGAACGTGGTTGAATGGCTATTCAATACTATATCAATAATTGACTGTTAAATCAGTGACCGCTTGCAACTATGCAAGCGGTTTTTTACATCAGCCGTACTTTCCACCTGATACATACCATATCCACCTATAGTTTATGACATACATAGGTGGGTATATGCTAACGGGAAGGTATGAATTATCAGGAAGAATTGTCTAACGATATATACCTGTCTAACGATATATTTCTACCCAAATAGCAAAACCTGTCTAACGATATAAAATTGTCTAACGATATATACCCACCTAATTACGGCTGTCTACCCAGTTATGAAATGTTAGTCACCGCTAATGTTAGTCACCGCTAACGCGGCACCACCGCCACGGCATGAAATGTTAGCCACCGCTAACACGGCATGAAATGTTAGTCACCGCTAATGTGAGTTACCGCTAACACGGCTTGCCGTGTTACTCACGGCTTGCCGTGTTAGCCACTTTATAAATATTACTTGACATTGTTTTGATATAATGGTACAATTAGCACATGAAAAGCAATAAAGCTTTTCAAGTCACTTTTCAATATGTAACCGTTGCGAACGGCACAACGCGAAATAAAGCCGATTGAAAACATGATTAACGTTTTAACTAAACTTGAAGTAAAATATGAACTCATTGATAATGGCATTAACATACCACAATATAAAAATGGTAAATGGTTTATCATTGATACTGATAATAATGTTATCGGCGTCATATATGAAAATGGCGAACAATTATGTATCGGTGATGAACGTGCCAATTATGATGAACTAATTACAGTTATGAACCATATTATGATGAATGAGCCACGATTATAAGTCATATTTAAGCCATGATGATAATGTAAAAAGTCGTATAATTTATTTATACGACTTTTATTTTTTTTTATAAATAATACTTGACAATGTTTTTCATTCGTGGTATATTATATACATGAAAAGCAATAAAGCTTTTCGACAGTAACACTTTCATATTTCAACCGTCGCGAACGGCACGACGTGAAATAAAGCCGACAAAAACAATGGCAACTAAAAACAATAAAAAAGTCGCAAAGTGCACGCTTGACGCAATCACGAAAATCGTTAACGGCGTAACCGTGCCGACATTGCACGGCACCGAAACGTACACTACATTTTGTGCAAACGGTTTAGTCGGCGTCGAATCAGTCAGTGGCCGTAAATCGAATGTATTTTCAATACAGCGCAAACGGCC
>Ga0310695_10006158_pt1 | contig 20091 bp, 24 predicted proteins | sample RumenRJG_04DNA_FD_203882 | JGI IMG/M metagenome (GOLD analysis project Ga0310695, IMG submission 203882) | Bovine rumen microbial communities from Lethbridge, Alberta, Canada - RJG_04 (v2) (version 2) | ecosystem: Host-associated > Mammals > Digestive system > Stomach > Rumen | place: Canada...
AAGTATGAGGAATCGGATCTCTTCCGCTCAGACAACAGAAGACGGCACACGACTCATCAAGACTTTAGTCCTTTGCCATATGCAAAGATAAAGGGCATATTAATTCTGAATCGAAAAGCAGCGCCTCCGGAATCTGGATGTCAGATTCCCGGGGCGCTGCTTTGATTCGGCCGGATTGCGTTCCCGGCTTTTCATTTCTTTGCTTGCGTTAACGCAGGTCTACTTATTACGTTGTTCACGGGCGGATACAAAGCTGTCAAAATACTGCCTGATCTGTTCAAGAAAAGCTTTTACACTGGGCTTGAGTTCGTAAGTGTGCTCTGCCAGGAACTCCTTCATCAGTGTTTTGCGCCGTGCCCGGATCCGGTCATAGGTATCGCTTTCACCTGTGGCTTCATCAACAATCCTACGGGCAAGCGAAGAGTCGCAGCTCCTGAGCTGAAGGACGACCTCTTCCTGAAGAGGATGGCCGAGCTCTTCGGCTGCCTGTATCCACATGGATTCAGACAGCCGTTTTACTCTCAGAATAATCAGAATTGGATTTTTGTTGTCATTTTGTTGTCAGCACTTAAACATATTGTTTGTGATACCGCATAAATCGAAATAGTTCAGGCCAGTTCTTCAAGGACTCCGCGGTACTTCTCCTCAATACTGTCCGAAAGTTTCTGGAATGCAGGGATAAACTCGTTAATCACCCTGCCTGCCAGCTCAACTGCTGCCGTACCGTCATACATATGCGCCATGTTGTTTCTCTGTGCAAGCATACCTAGCCAAATGCTCTCATCCATACATGGGTAAAACCTGTACGCAGCTTTCAGGATCTCTCGTGGAGAGCCTGTGGCCGCTATAGCTACTCCCTCATAGCGGAGCAGTTCTTTCAGCACTTTCCACCCAAGCTCAAACTGCAAAGAGAATTTATCAATAATACCTCCAATGATAAACTCATTGCTCAAATCCTGCTCCCCGGCATGGCTTAGCACGGCAAGATTGCTTTTATAGTTATCAAACTTCTTCATAGATAACCACTCCTTCTTTTCTAATCACGTCCAGAAGCTCCTCATTTGAAGTGCAGTCAAGATCTACCACATCATAAGTCAGGAGTGTGTCTGTCTCTTCTTCCACCACAAGCCGGAAAAGATCTACATTTCCGCCTGAGACTGCCAGATCAATGTCACTGTCCCTGTGAAAGGTTCCACGGGCGCGGGATCCGAACAGAATCACCGTATGGATCCCGCACCTTTTCGCATGACAGCGAATCTGCTCTAATATGACAGGCCTGATGCCGGTATTGGAAAGATTTCCTGCCCTGACCCGGGCTTTTGCATTGAAGCTCATCCTCTGTCTCCCGATTGTCTTGTCGATTTCTTTTCGAAAGCCTTTTCATCCGTGTTTGGTTTCGATACAGATTTGATTATATCATATTTATTCCAGCTCGCTAATCAATTCGTGATTCTATATAAATTTGTATAGGAGCTGTTATACGTCGCGACTCCATTTGTTCTCATGTATCCTGCTTATATGGGTTATCTGAACTGGTGTTATCAAAATGTTATCAGCGGAGTGTTATCAGGTTTAGTGCCTATGTCAGGGTGTTGTCAGCCCTTGTTCCCCCAAGGCTAATTTTGTTCACATAAATTATCTCGAAGCAAGCACATCATTCCGTGTCAGCAGGTACAGGCAATACTGATTCATACTGATTCCTTCCGCCTTAGAATGCTCTGCAAGGGAACGGTGAAGGCTTTTTGGTATTCTGAGCTTGAACTGCCCGGAATAATCATCCAATGATACAGGTTCCTTAATCTCAATCCCATCTTCCAGCGCTGCATTCAGCCACTCCCTTTTTGCATCCAATACATGAGCAACCGTCTCCTCCAGGGTATTGCCGACGGTTATACAGCCTGGCAGTTCAGGATATGATGCAACATAGCCGCCTTCAGCAGAATCAGGAACGATTTCAAGTCTATAGGGCAGGCTCATATAATAATCAATCGTTTTCATCCATCGACTCCTCCACTACCTTCCGAACCATCTCGACATAGACTCGTTTTATCGGTTCATTTTTAGGAATTGTAATCGGGTTCTTTCCCGGTTTCCGGAATGTGTAATGACTGCTTCCGCTCCTTGGAGCATTCATGGTATATCCGCAGCTTTCCAGTATCTTACGAAGTTCGCTGAACCTCAAATCCTTTGATAAAGAATAAATACGGCTGATCAGTTTATCCCATTTCGACATATCTTCTTCTGCCTTCCATTATATTTGGTGCCATATATGGTGTCAACTATTTATTAATTATATGACAAGACTTGTAATTTCACCTTTCCACACATAAAATATAACCGATGGATACTGTTTTCTATCATATTATTGCATCCATTGGTTACTGCCAATCTTATTACCGGGAGATTTAAAAATGGAAACAGGATTTTGTCCGGAAAGATTAAAGAATATTCGGGAAGAGAGGGGGCTTAATAAAGCTGAAGCAGCGAGACTGCTCGGCTTATCAAAAATGGGATACCTGCGCTATGAAACAGCGGCCAGAACACCCTCCTGGCAGACGATTGTATTTATGGCGCAAAAGCTCGGAACCTCACCTGAATACCTGACCGGCGCCTCTGAAGTCTCCGAACCCGCAGAATATCTGATTTCCAGGTCAGATGATCCAGAACTATTCGACCTGGTCAAAGACATAATTGACACAAAGAATCCTGCCCGAAAAAGGCTCCTCGCCTATCATCAGAAACTGAAGGCTGATTCCGGACAGTGACAATGTTCCTGGGTATCACATGTCTCCATCAAACATGTGCCATAATTGAAACTTCTCTGCTGGCAAATACCGGATGAAGCAAAAAAAAAACACCTGATTTTCATGATCTAATTTCCAAAAACCAATCTGGTTTTCAACCGCAAAAGGGGCTGTCGCATTAAGAGAAAAAATGATATGCTTCTTTTTGATATTTTGATATTGAAATATCGATACAACACCTGTTCCGGCTTGATGCCAATGGTGTGGAGATCCTTGAGGACGATTTCGACGTTATTGTATCCCGTGATATCCAGGATATTCGCAAGTTCTCTGTGGATGAGGTCCTCGTCCATGTTGTCATTGGCGACATTGGTAGAACTCGCCTTGTAGGAAAAGACGAAATCTCTTCCCATATATTCGCTCATCTTTTTCCAGTCTGCCCACTGGGAAACGGATACTCTGCGCAGATTGTGGAGAGTCTTGATGTCCTCCCAGTAGGGATCCGCCGGCTCACAGCATGCATAGCAGGTCTTTCCGAAAAGTTCCGCCACCTGTTTGTGGTAAGGGAAGATGAACCCGTGGAACTGATCGGGCGATACTCCGACAGCCTCCTGGGCTTCGCACAGCCTCCACATGTTCTGCAGCTTCATATTGGCGGGATCCGGATGCAGCTCATCTGTCCAGCCCAGACTGCCTGAAACGCGCACGTGACAATCAAATGAATTCCGCAAAAAAAGCACCGGACTGGCAGACGCAGCTGATTCACGAAGTGATGGCCTATATCGAGGCTCACATTGATCAGGAACTGGATTTCGAACAGATCTCCAAAGCCCATCACATTTCCATGAGTCATTTTCGCAAACTCTTCAAGGAAGTGAGCGGAATGCCACCGGTCGAATATGTCAACCGCGTCCGCATCCTCCGTTCCCTTGAGCTGCTACAGACGACCAGAAAGTCAATCGCGGAAATCGCGGATGCTGTCGGGATCCAAGACCAGAATTACTATGCGAGACTTTTTAAAAAGATGATCGGCTGCTCCCCCAGTTACTACAAATCTGTCTGAGCCGTGCTCCTCCCCGGACTGCTGCATATTCTCTTGCAGAATATAACTCAGAAACCGGCCTTTGCAGGAAACCGCCCCACAATGGCGTTATTTTACAAATTCCTTCTTCAATCAGTCGATATCTTCCTGCTTTGAGGCGTCCGATTCCTTTTTATCTGCCTGCTGTTCCGGTATGATTGGTACATCAGAACAAAACATGACACAAACAAATCGGTGTGTCAGATGAAACAGACTTTTTGAAAGCAGTCATACAAAGGAACGCACAGGCCTTCAGGCCTGGCAGAAAGGAGTCTCTCATGACATTCGTGACATCCATCATTTTCGTAGCGATCATTTCAAGCGCAGCAGCAGTCGCCGGGCGCGCCGACCTGCTGTTCGATGCAGAAGGCTGGCAGATCGAAGAAATGCCCGATCTCAGATAATACGATGAGAGCACTCTCTCATTTTATTCAAGACCCGCTCGCGAGTCTTGCGCGCATATCCCACGACGGAAGTCACGGGTATTGTGCGATGAAGAATAAAGGAGCCTAAAACCATGTTCCTGAACATCATGGACGACAATCAACAGCAGAAAATCGGTGGAATCACACCGGAGTATCCCCTTCTCGTGGAATGGCACAACATGAATGCACTCGATGTCCCGTGGCACTGGCACGAGGAGGTGGAGTTCAAGTATGTGCTCCAGGGAGCGATCCGGGTGCGCACAGAGCAGGGCGAATACGAGATCCGGGAGGGAGAAGCAAGCTTCACAAACTCCAATATCCTTGAGACGTCCGAATCCATGGACCGTTCCTGCAATACGGAAATCTTCACAGTCATTTTCAACACAGTCCTGCTGTCCGGATATTTCCAGAGTATTTTCGAAAAAAAATATATCCGGCCGGTGCTCTCCAACCGTCATTTTGATGTGCTTCGGATCACACGGGATTCAGCTCCCGGAAAAAACATCTGTAAAAATCTCCTCCGGGTCCGTTCCCTGTATGAACAGGAAAACAAGGAATTCCAGCTCCGCAGCCTGCTGTCGGAAATCTGGCTGGACCTGATTCTGGAAATTGAAGAACATATGCACAAAAAGCCGGCGTCCCCCGGCGCGGGCAGGGACAGGATCCGTTATATGCTGCAGTTTATCTACTCCAATTACGCAGAAAAACTGACTCTGGAGGATATTGCAGGCAGTGCGAACATCAGCGAACGGGAAGCGCTCAGGACCTTCAAGAGAATACTTGGTAAGGCACCGTTTGACTATCTCAACGAATATCGCCTGAATAAAGCCAGAGAACTGCTGGAATCCACAGATCTGCCGATCACAGAGATTGCCCTGGACACAGGATTCTCAGACAGCACCTACTTTGGAAAAGTTTTTAAGAAATATTTTCACTGCACTCCGCGGGAATACCGGAAAGGCATGCAGAGCCCGCTGTCTCAAAAGGAGTAATACTGAATCAAAGATAAAGAAATGACCGCCCAGGCTCTGACAAAGTCGGGCGGTCATTCTGTGACTAACTTATAATCTGGAAGACAGGAGTGGTTCTGTGTCTCCCCGGACATAATATTCATTCCAGCTCTATAATAGTCCTTTGGTTACTACAATATATGGTGGTCCCCATGATAATCCGACCGCTATATCTACACAGATTATATGATTTATATTGTTTTACCAAAATTTTTTGGGCCGAAAATTGGTCACTCTATTTCGGTTTGTTAAGCCCGGAACGGCCGCCGCTTCCTGCGAAAATCCATGAATGTCCCGCAGCATGACCAGATTATTTTTCAATATTGCAGCCTTCTCCTCAAAGATCGATTCTTTTCAAACCGCCTACATGCCCTCCTGAATGATAGTACAGTTATCAGCAGGAAAACAAGAATTCCTGATATTATCATAATCAGCTGAAAGGTGATTTCGTTTGTACCAAAAGCATTCAGCTTTTCCAGACCCGGGATATGGTGCAGTGATTCTGCTGTAAATATAACCAGAAAGCAAGCAATGATAAAGATAACAAAGGGACGTCCGAGCTTGAAGGCAGTTTTAAAAAATCCGCCCACAAAGATCATGTTATACAAACCGAAGATCACACACGCCATCCCTAACGCAAAGAAATTGGCATTCATCAGGGCATTGCTTCGATATACGGCTTTTCATCTGTGCCTCTCTTATTCCAGGGTTTTTAGTTAGTAAAGTTAACCTATTATATGCCATTTGAGCGGGAATTCAATGCGAAAAGCCCTTAATCTCGCTTCTCTTGGAAACCATAGTGTGATACAGTCCGCCTACTGCCATAAGCGTGTCATGATTGCCCTGTTCCCTGATGCGGCCATTCTCAATGACAAGAATCTGGTCTGCGCTCTCGATCGTGTTGAGGCGGTGCGCAATGACCAGAATGGTCTTTCCCCTGACCAGTTCCGAGATCGCTGCCTGGATATGGCTCTCGTTGTCCGCGTCCACACTGGCGGTGGCCTCGTCCAGGATGACAATAGGCGCGTCCTTTAAGATACAGCGGGCGATGGAGATCCGCTGCTGCTCACCGCCGGAGAGACTGGCACCGCCTTCACCGATCATCGTATCGAAGCCTTGCGGCAAAGCCATGATAAAGTCGTAGCAGCGCGCTTTTTTCGCCGCCTCCTCGACCTCTTCGCGGGTGGCGTCCATTCTGCCAATAGCGATGTTGTTGTAGACCGTATCCTGAAAGAGATAGACTCGCTGGAATACCATACTGATGTTGTCCATCAGCTCTGCAAGAGGAACTGTGCGTATATCTGTTCCACGAAGGAGGACCGTACCTTTCTTCACATCCCAGAACCTCGGAAGGAGATTGGCAATGGTCGTCTTACCGCTGCCGGAAGGGCCGACAAGCGCGGTCATGCTGTCTTTTGGCACAGTAAAGGAAACGTCCTTCAAAACCTCGCGCTCGTTATAGCCAAAGCTGACATCCCGGAACTCAATCTCCGGCACGCCTTCTGCCGGAATGGCGGCTGTGCCGCTATTGTCCAGTTCTTTTTCCGCAAAGACCGATTCGATCCGGTCAAGGCAGGCGTTCATGACAGTGAGGCGGGCCACCTGGCTATAAAATGCCTTCAGCGGGGAGAAGAGTTCGAACACGAACAGGAGCATTCCGATCAGCATGGCGAGTGTCAGTGTGCCGTCCTGATAGAGCATAAAGGAGAGCCACATCATAGCAGCCGTGCCGAGTCCGTAAGCGGAATACATGGCGATGGACCAGGGCGCGTAATCCTTTTCAAAGCTGAGGTTTTTCTCACAGTTGACGGCAAAGCTGTCAGTGAGTTCTTTTGACTTCTCCCCCAAAAGGTTGTATGTCTTGATGATGCCGATCCCCTCCGTGAAATCGATCACGGCATCGGTGACCTGCTGCGCAGCAGCCTGGCGCTCTGCCGAGTGCATCAGCGTATTCTTTTTCATGGCCTCGCCGATGCCGTACATCACTGCTGTGACAGCCAGTGCGCCGAGCCCGAGACGGAAGTCGAAGGCGAACATGAACAGTATGAAAATAGCTGCGGAGAAGAGATAGCTCATCAGGTCCGCCAGCGTCATCATCAGGTTCTCCTCGATAAAGACCATGTCCGTGGAAAGCACGGAGCTGATGCGGCCGATGTTGCCCTCGGTGAAAAAGCCCATGGGCATTCGGCGAAGATGCGCCCCCAGCTGCCCCCGCAGATCCGCCAGCATCTCGAAACCGGCACCGGACTGCATCCGGTCCGCCAGATTCTGGAACAGGCATTCAAGTCCGAGGCAGACAATCATAACAATACCCGCCAGAACACATTTTTTCCCGCTCATGCTCCCTTCAAGGAACCAGGTGATCATGAAATAAGCCATCACAATAGGTGATTTGCTCAAGAAAGCTTTGAGAAACGAACAGATCGCCGCCAGCCGGATACGTGTCCGGTACCCTTTCGCGAGATCAAGGATCCTCTGCATCAATGCGATCATGCCCTCACCTCCCATTCGATACTCTGCTGAGCCGCGGCCCAGAGTCTTTGATAAACCGGAGAAGACTTTAAAAGCTCTTCATGTGTCCCCCGCGCGTCAATGTTTCCGTTATCCAGCACGATGATCTGATCCGCCCTTGTTACAGTGTGAAGCCGGTGAGCAATGATGAGCACGGTCTTGCCCCGGATCACTTCCGAGATCGCCGCATTCATCTTTTCCTCATTCTCCGGATCAATAAAAGCTGTAGCCTCATCGAGCACAATGATCGGCGCGTCCTTCAGAAGCGCCCTGGCCAGAGAAATGCGCTGACGTTCCCCTCCGGAGAGCATCTTACCGCCGTCGCCGGCTTTCGAATCGATGCCCTGCGGGAACCTTTCAAGGAATTCGTCACACTGGGCAAGGCTCGCTGCATTAAGGACTTCCTCTCTCGAAGCGTCCGGTTTGCCAAGGCGGATGTTCTCATAAAGACTTGTATTGAACAGGAACTGTTCCTGGGAGACAAACGCGATCTGGTCATTGAGCGCTTCGATCCGCATATCGGTGATATCTTGTCCGCCAAGCGTGATCTTCCCGCTGTCAAGATCGTAAAAATGCACGAGGAGCCGCGCCAGCGTGGATTTGCCGCTGCCGCTCTCCCCAACCAGGGCAGCCATTTCGCCTTCTCTTATGGTAAGGTCGATCCCATGGATGACCTCGGTATTTTTATAGCTGAAATGGACATCCTCAAAACATATATCGTGGTTTTTGCCCTCGAACCCCCGATCAGACTGCTTCAGCGGAGGATTGTCCAGCAACCTTTCCAGCTCCTCCACCTTGTAATTGAGCTGCGGGAACTTTCCCGCAAAACCGATCGCTTTGAGAAGCGGCGGTCCGACGGCAAGGGTCATGCACAGCACCAGGACGAAATCTGCCAGCGTACTCCATCCCTTCAGCACGAACCATCCGCCGATAGGCAGTGTAAAGAGCGCCACGCATGGAAGAATACTGGAATAGAGCGCCATCCAAGGCCAGCAGATGCGGTACCAGTCCAAGGTCATATCCCGATAATAATGAATGTCATTTTCATAGCGGGCATAGCTTTCTCCGTCCCGGTTAAAGACCTTGACGACCTCCATGCCGTTGATATATTCGATGATGGTATTGTTCATCTTCGCTGCAGCAGCATAATACGCTTCCATGCGGCTCATGCCGATCTTGAACATCATTCCCATAGCGAACATTCCGAAAGGGAGGGATGCCAGGGACAGCAGAGCCAGCTTCCAGTCCGCGAAGAACATAGCGACCATGACCACCGCAGGGATGATCAGGTTGGCAATTCCTTCCGGTATAGCGTGCGCAAGCAAAAGCTCGATCGTTTCGATGTCGTCCGTAAACACTTTTTTGATCCGTCCGTTGCCCAGCTCCCGGATCGCGCCCAGAGGCTGCTGCTCCAACCGGCCCTGCAGGGCGGTTCTCAGATTTCGCAGTGTGTTATATGCACAGTAGTGGCTCAGGTCCAGCCCGTGGACATACAATACAGCATTACCCACGAGGCAGACCGCTGTAATAACAACCCTTAAGGCGACATAGCCCGATGTCAGACTCTCGCCGTTAAGAAGCGGCGCAATGAGCTGGTAAAGCAGAAAATAAGGCACAACGCTCAGGATCACGGCAGCAGTGATCGAGACTGCCGACCGTCTCGTATAGCGCAGATACCCGCCCATATAGGGCTTGATCTTTTTATACATACATTCACCCCTTTCTTGTTAGAATACGCTAACCTATATCTGATAAAAAACGCCTTCTTTGCATACGTATATCTTAGAAGGCGTAAAATCTAATACTTTTCAGGAATTCCTCGTTTTTTCCTGCTCCTCCTGCATGTGTTTCCTGGCTCTTATGCCTTCTTCCTGCTGACCAGAAAGCCCAGTTCATCTGTTACGGTTTCATATTCCCTGGCGATCGGATTTTCACTTCCCACAACCAGATAGTCGCAGGCGTCACTGTTCCCGCATGTGCCGCACCGGATCAGCTGTCCGTGGATCTCGCTGATCCCGAAGAAATCACTGTTGCACAGAAGCGGAAGCACATGTAAAAGCCCATGGCTTTTTGCGAATTCCGCATTCGGGCACTGGGTAAAGCAATATCTTGCCGCATGGTGTTCTTTGTCATATGGCGAATCAGTATTAATAAATCCTTCCGGATACCGAAGAATATCTTTGCGGTCCCTATTTCCCGACTTCCGGAACACTTTGTCGATCAGCCACATATCGGATGGACGGTTCAGGTCAAAAACCCACCCAAGCTTTGTAAAAGGTCCCATGAACAGCTTCTGCACAAAGTCCTGCAGTTCAGAAATCGTGGGCTGATCCGGCAGCGCGGGATATAGCGCGAAGATCAGAAGACCGCCGTAAATCGCTCTTACGTGTCCGTTTTTTCTTCCTCCGTAATCCGGCAGGTCTGACAGATAGTTCTGATAGTTTTTTCGTGTTTTCTTCCAGATTTTAATTGCCTCTGTTTTACCGTAACGGTCTATCAGCCAGTTCCGAATCGGCTTCCCATAGGGAAGCTGTTTAATCGCTAAATGATTCATGATTATTACCCGTTCCACATCCGGCATGAAAACTGTAAGCCACATGGCTTTAGTTAGAATTCTCTAACTACACTATACGATAATGGCTGGATAACTTTCAAGATTTCGCTGCTCTTTTCCCCATTAATAAGCCCGATATACATGAAGTACTCCGCTTCACGCATGCCGGGCTTTGCAATAGTTACCAAGTCATCGTTGTCGGTGTCCACGAAGTGACGTCAGCTTCTCGGAGATTAAATGACCGAGCTTACCGTCTTTGATCTTTTGGCTTGTTTACGCCGCTGTATCCAACGCAGCAGATACTGTCATACCTCCTTCGCAGTCAACAGATACCGCGCAGGCGGGATCACCGACAACTTCGCCAACATTGTTCCCACCGCCCTCGATGGTTCCGGACACTGAACAGCCACTGATCACGAAGGAAGACATCACATCGCTTCCCCCCATCATTTCCTTTCCTGCGCCGATGAGGCCTCCGACGGAATCCGTTGTCTCTGAAACGACAATGCTCACATCTTCGACCGTGCAGCCGGAAATCTGCGCAGGTGCCGTTGGATCATAGGATCCGCCGAATCCGACCAGGCCGCCGACCAGACGATTGTTTTCTCCGCTCACAGTGATCACAGTGCCGCTGACTTTGCAGTCCGTGATCTCAGGTGCTCCCCAAGGTGCGCCACAGAGTGCTCCAAATCCCCACGTTGCATTGCCATCGGCAGTTATGTTTCCGCCTGTCACTTCGCAGTTCTTGATCGAGCTCATCGTTGTCCCACCGGCGATCAGCCCTGCACAGGCGCCGTCATCTCCCAACACAGTAATATCAGCGGTCACGCTACAGTCCGAGATCAGGTCAAATCCGGTTCCGACAATCCCGCCTATTCCCTGCATGCCGGTCAGATGATTCTCTCCGACAAGGTGGATATCCGTAACAGAACAACTCATAAACTGAAGACCGACAGCGCCGCCGACCAGATAGAATCCGGATACATTCACGTCCTTCAGTGTGAAATGCCCGATAGACGCTGCACCGCTCTCTGTGCCGGATGCGCATCCGAAAAGGCCGGCACCCATCGGTGCTTCACAGGAAACCTTAAGATTTGAGATGGTATGGCCGGCTCCGTCAAACGTGCCTGTAAAAGCATAATCGGGATGCGGCACTTCAGCATCTTCCGGCGCGTCGGACAGCGACTGAAAAGCACCGATCGGTATCCAGTTCTCATAACCGGAAAGATCGATATCCTCTGTCAAAATATAATGCGCTTTCAGGTCATCGCGGACGCGGTCCAGCTGCTCAGCTGTCGCGATCTGCCACGGATCTTCCGCGGTTCCGGAGCCTCCGGCAAACTGCACGTCTTCCTTTGTGCCCTCCCCGGCAGGCTCAGACGCTTCCTGAGCGGGCTCAGTGGCCTCCTGCACAGGTTCAGCAGACTCCTGGACAGATTCGGCAGACTCTGTTTTCTCCCCGGCATCAGCATCAGCTTCCGTCGCATTGTTTTCGGGTTTCGACGACGATCCTGTTCCTCCGCAGCCGCTCAGGGCAGTCACAAGAAGCATTATAGCAAGGATTAAAGATACTGTTTTCTTTTTCATAAGGCAGCCTCCTATTCTTCATGTTAACAAGTAGTATACTGCCTGTTGGTTATATAAATCTAACCCAAAAACAGGATTATTATACCCAAAAAGAATCGTATTGCACCCCTGGATGACTGGCGCCGGCAGTGACGATGTGCCGTTTTAATAGTCTTTTGGCGAAACGCCGAAACGTCTCTTAAACGCGGCAGAAAACTGGCTTGGTTTGGAGTATCCGACAAGCGCAGCAACTTCTCCGACCGTAAGGTTCTGCTGCGCCAAAAGACGCGCGCTTTCACTCAGCCTGCATTCAATGACATAGGCGTGCAGAGGCGTACCATATTGCAGCTTGAAACTGCGGGAGAGTTTCGAAGCGCTGATTCCATATTCCTTCGCTAATATTGATATCTCAGGCACGGATGCAGGCGCAAGATCTATCCGCCTCTTAATCTGTCGTACCAATTCCGAGTCATCTCTGTGAATGCGAGGGGGTGAAAAACCTCCGGAAGCCGTTTCGATGCTGATCGACATCAGTTCCTGCATACGTGCTTCTGTCTGCATCATCCTGAATCCGTTCCCAACGGTTTCAAGATCCCGGAAGCATCCAAGACTCCGGTAGATTTCCGGTGTGATCATAAAGCGTCTTTTATCAAGCGCAGAAAAAAGTGCCAATGGTTCAGCCACATAGGGCCGCAAGAGATCCGATGCCTTTTCCGGAGAAAGCGTGACGGAGCAGAAAGAATACCGGGCGTCGCTATTGTAACACAACGTTTCTTTCTCACCCTCATATACAGTGAAGCAGGCTTCACCATGGTCAAGCCGTACGTTCTCTTTGCCTGTTTTCCACTCCACTCCATCACCAAGGCAAAACATCAAACGAATTTCCCGTCCCGAAATCCCATCCACACAAGTATCCCGGTGATACTGCATCGTCCAGTTCGATATGTGCATTCCGTGTGGCGTGTAAACTCGGGATATATTACCGGCCCCATATTCAGAGGGGAGCGCAACTGTCAGAGCGGATGAAGCCTGAATCCTCCGGTATAGGTTTTGCAGATTATTATTCATATAATTGCTTTCTTATGCACTGGTTCACCGATTACTCGTGAAGTTTGTTACAGTTTTTCCAGTTTACAGAGCCTGGCTGTCAGATTCGATATCAGCACAGATAGTATTACACCGATGATGAACTTTAGAAAACCCTGCGGCTTTCAAGGCCTTTCTAATCATTAGTAGAGTCCCCATTCGGCAAACTTCTCGAAGCCGCCGACGGATCGGATATACTCGCCTGCTATTGCAACAATCTCGTCATAAGGAATGCCGCCAATTACCTCATCGCCGATCGCGCAGTGTAGTTCAACAGGCTTACCAGTTTCCTGTGCTTTCAGAAAGGCATAGATATTAACAGAAACGTCAGCTTTGGAAAGGTCCTTTCCATGGAGCCCGCCGCCTGTAAGTGAATCCGCCATGTCCGATCCCAGTTTCCGGTTCGTGGCTCCCGTGTCGACATTTGTTCCACCTGTCCAGTCTCCTAACGGGTTGATCTCCGCATCCGGATATAGAGACGCAAGCTCTTTGCTGTCTGCGTTGCTTTGGCAAATGATCAGCCTCGAGCCGGCAAGGATGTATTTGCCGTCTGACGGATATTTCTTGAAGATATCATGCGCAATCGCAGAAAGTGCCTTCTGTTCTTCAGTAAGAGGCGCGCCTCTGAATATCCCGTTATCACCGCTCCTGAGCTTTCGAGCTTGGTTTTCCGCCAGATGGATGTCCTGAGGGACAACCACAATATCCGGCTGAACGTTTCCGCCTATACGCCGAATGATATCTTCAACAGTCTCCTGAGGCGGCACCACAGAAGACTCTATAATCACATGGCATTTTCCATGACCGATCAATACTTCGACAGCTACCTTGGGTTCTTCTTCCATCGAATATGCAAGGTCAACGATCGCCCCTGCAATTCTGTCTGCCACTTTGTCAGGATGGCATGGATTAACTTTCTCGATCATTTTCATTCTCCTTAATTCAATCGTCATTCCGGCGGTTCTTCTCATCCATCTGCTCAATCCAGCAGACCATCGTGTCCAGCGCCAGCTTCATGTTCCCCATATTGCAGTGGCTTCCGGCATCATCCTGATTTGAATACATCTGCAATGCAAGAGATCTCACATTCGGCAGCAGATCATATTCCTCATGGAACAGGGACGGCATGATCATATGGTCATCCCCACGTAAACGTCGCCCAGCGGTCATTGATCTTCGGAACAAGCGTCGCAAACAGTTTCCCGCGAATACTGTGCTTTTTCATCTCCTCGTTGAAGCTGTGCTCCTCAATGAGCTGTATCCCGTCTGTCAGATCCGCGATCTCCTGCGCGGTATCCGTACCGGATACAAAACGGGCATTTGTATTTTTCACTACGTCGTGGTGCTTCTCGTTATTCTGCAGGAGTTTGCAATTCTGCTCCGCTATCAGCGTACCGCCGTCAGGGAAGTTGTTTTTAAGGACTTCCAGCAGCGTACGGATCTGATCCAGCGTAAGGTATATGAACAGCCCTTCCGCAATAAAGACCGGCTTTGCTTTTCTGCCCGCAAGCCTGTCTTTAACCTGGGCACACCACGCATCTTCCAGCGCGTTTCCCGCGATCATCGTCACCCTGTCCTGTTCTGGGAAAGCCTTTTTCCTTGCCGCTATCGCATCCGGAAGGTCCAGGTCAAACCACCAGACCTTTCCGTTATCCACGCGGGCAAAGCGGTTATCGAAACCCGCGCCGATGTTCACGACGACCGTATCCGGGGCTTTTTTTAGAATCCTTTTCATCTGCCTGTCCAGCATGATCGTCCGTGCCACCACACCTTCATGCGACAGGAACTTATCGTATGGTTTTGTTTCAATGCCAAGCGCCCTGACGATCTCCACAGCCTTCTCATCTTTAAAGCGCGCGTCCGGCCGCAGCGTCTCGCTTGCCTTGATCGCAAGCGGAATGAGCGCTGTTGTCTGAATATCACCTAATTTTAATTCCATGATCATTTCCTCCGTATTATTTTTGATCGTGTCCGCTCCGTCATATGGTTCAGCGGTTTTTTCTTCTGCACTCGGTATGCATCAGTGCGATCCTCGCAGCCATCTCCTTTTTGAAAAACACTTTCCAGCCTATATTGCCCGGGATGTCATATGCCAACCACCGGACGTTGGAGATAGTGGTTTTGTATTTCTGCTCATCCCCCATTATGATCCCTCCCTTCTTTCTGTGATGAGGAACGTCTGCACCGCGCACAGCAGGGGATACAGGATGATCCGTGCCGCCTGATTTTTGTTGTTCCATGCCCGGTCCTTCCATCCGGCACATTCCTTCGTTTCAGGATAAAAACGCTGGTAATATCCGGAACTCATGCAGAGGATCTGGTCCAGGCAGGTGATGTCAAATACCTTCTCAATCATCAGGAATGCCAGCAGCCTCTTATAAGCCTCTTTAAAAGAAACCTTTTCCCGCCTGATCCCATCAGAGATATCCCTGTATGCCCAGACCGCATATGCGGCCGTGATCACAAGGAGAAGGTGTCCCAGAAGCCTTTTAGGGAGCGATGGCGCCGGATGATCCTTCCCGGCCTCATAAACATCCTTCGGGAGAAACCTGAGTACCAGTTTCGGGGATGAAAGATGTGGCGCTGCCAGGGCTATAGTCAGCATGGCAATGCAGAATCCGAGAGACAGCTTAACCGTCCGTTTCATTTTTTCCACCCTGTCGAAGCGCTTTGCGCTGAGCACGCGAGGAGAATTTCGCAAAGGCGAATTCTCCGATGCGATCACGAAGTTTGCGGCGCTTCGACGCAAACTTCGAGTATGAATAAAACGCTCGATAGCGTTTTATTCATACTTCTTTTCCTCATGTCCGGGAGCCATAATATCTACTCCCGTGTTGATTTAACCCTGTATGTCGTACAATTAGTTAGTATATTCTAACTATATCCCTTATTTTCTATTAGTTCAAGGCTTCATGAAAGGCGCTCATCAAAATATCTGCAGCGTCGATTGACTTTACAGAGCGCAGTCTCCCGTTTTACGCCGGGATGAAACCTGCCAAGGCCGCAAAATACGGCCTGAATCCTGCCTCTTGTAATTTTCCCGAATTTGTTCTACACTTATACCACTTTATAAGAAAGGCACTTTGTGTAAAGAGGAGTTCCGATGAGATTCTGATGATCATGGTTTAAGTTGACACGAGATTTAAGACCCGGCAGCGGTTTTTTTTGTGTATGCTTAAATTGGATCATCGCTTTTTCCTGCTTCCTCGTTTGCGGTGTGCCGTAATAGGGTCTGTTGGTGGCGAGTCTGTTTTTGCATACGCAAAGACAGGCTCTTTTTCGGTCCGGGCAGAAAGGACTCCCCCTATGGCACAGATCAATGTTACGAATCTTACTTTCGGATATGACGGAAGTTTCGACTATATTTTTGAGAACGTATCTTTTTCCGTGGATACTGACTGGAAACTTGGCTTTATAGGCAGGAACGGAAAAGGAAAGACGACATTCCTGAACCTGCTGCTCGGGAAATATGAGTATACAGGAAGTATTTCGACAAGTGTCGTCTTTGACTATTTTCCTTATAAAGTTGCTTCAGAGGACCTCGGAAAAACCGCAAATGATCTTATGGACATATGGAAACCCGGCGTCGAGAGCTGGCGCGTTATGTGCGAACTTCCGCAGCTTTCGCTGGATCCGGAAATCCTGTACCGGCCGTTTAGTACACTCAGTTTCGGCGAGCGCACTAAGGTAATGCTTGCGGTGCTGTTCTCAGGTGAAAACGATTTTCTGCTGATCGATGAGCCGACAAACCATCTGGACATGGCCTCCAGAGAGATCGTTAAGGGGTACCTTGCCGGAAAGAAAGGCTTCATCCTTGTATCCCACGACAGGGATCTTCTGGATGCCTGCATCGACCATGTGCTTGTTCTCAACCGAGCCACCATTGAAGTACAGAAGGGGAACTTTTCAAGCTGGTGGGAGAACAAGCAGAGGGCAGATGCTTTCTCAAAAGCGGAAAATGAGAAACACCTTAATGAGATAAGAAAGCTTAAGACTGCCGCTGACCGTGCGGCAAGATGGGCCGATAAGAACGAAGGGACAAAGATTGGATTTGACCCGGTCAAAGAGCATGACAGGTCAATCTCAGCCAGGGCCTACATCGGCGCGAAGACGAAGAAGATGCAGCGCCGGGTCAAGTCATTCGAAAACCGTATCGGACGCGAAATAGAAGAAAAAGAAGGTCTTCTGAAAGATCTGGAAGAGCCTGTGGATTTGAAGATCATGCCTCTCAGGCATCACAAACAACGCCTGGTCGAGTGCCGGGAGTTCTCCCTGAAGTATAAAAAAGGCGCAGACTATGTATTCGAAAACCTCACCTTTGAAGTGGCACAGGGCGAGCGCGTCTTCATATGCGGGGAGAACGGAAGCGGGAAATCAAGCCTGATCAACGCGATACTTGAGAAGGTGAGCCATGCGGGGCACGACTATGCTGGCCGGAACCATACGGAACAGTCAGAATTTGTGACATCCGGGGAGCTCAATGTGGCTGCAGGACTCATTATTTCTTACATCAATCAGGACACATCGCATCTTAAGGGAAGCCTCAGGACACATGCGGTTCGAAACGGCCTTGATTACACGCTATTTCTCTCTCTTTTGCGGCAATTGGACATGGAACGGGTACAGTTTGACAAGAACATGGAAGAATACTCAGACGGGCAGAAGAAAAAAGTACTCATAGCATCGAGCCTGCTCACACCTGCTCACCTCTACATCTGGGACGAGCCGTTGAACTACATAGATGTATTCTCGCGAATTCAGATTGAGGCGCTGATCGAACGATACAAGCCGACCATGCTGATTGTTGAGCACGACGTGAGGTTCAGGGAGAAGCTGGCGATGAAGGAAGTAAGGCTGTAGTGGCATACCATGTGTTCCACGACGCAGCGTGTAATTATTGCAATTGCCCCAACAAATTATTTTTTTAATCCGGTAAAATATTTCGTTATTTTGTTGGAATATTTGGTCAATGTTGGGTCAAACAGTATAAAAAAATCCCGAAAAGCCTTATTTTGGTGTGCGACCCGTCAAGTAGACAATCGAAAAACAAAAAAGTTTTTCCTGCCCGGTATTGCTGCCGGGCAGTTTTATGCTGCTTCCTTCAACTTAATTTCGTGATATTCCATTGGTGTCATAACGTCCAAGTTTCTTTGTACACGCTTGGTCGTGTAGTAGGTCATGTATTCTTCAATGGCCTGCAATAGTTCTTCTTTCGTCTTGAACTTATGCCCATAATACATCTCTCGCTTCATGATCCCCCAGAAGCCTTCCATGGGGCCATTATCTATACAATGAGCCACTCTTGACATGCTTTGCGTCATTCCTGCAGCTACGATCTTCTGCCGGAATTCTTTTGATGTGTATTGGTATCCTCTGTCACTATGGAAAATAGGGGTTGCTCCTGGAGCACTTTCCAAAGCTTTGTCAAACGTGGTAAACACAAGGGGATTATCATTGTGATCACCATAAACATATGCAACCGGCCGCCTGTCACAAAGGTCCAGTATAACGCTTAGATAAATCTTTCCTTTCCGTTCGTCTTCACCAGTGCCATATTTGAACTCGCTGACATCTGTAACCCATTTCTCATTGAGTTGATCTGCATGAAATTTCCTGTTCAGTACATTTTCGGCTACATAGGCTGGATCTGATGCCGGTTTCGTACAACAGTTATAACGGTGTTTTATTATGGAACGGATTTTCTTTTTGCGGCATATACGAAGGACTCGTTTATCGTTGACTTTGATATCGTAGTCGTGTTCTAGCGTATCACGGATACGTCTATAGCCCATGTCCGGATGTTCCTCGTGGATATGCTCCATCTTTTCTGCTATTCGCTTATTCAGAACATCATTTTCACTATCTACCCTGTTTTTCCATTTGTAGTAAGAAGTTCTGGTGATATGGCCGATTTTACACAGACGATTTACAGAATAATCAGGATGTTCCTCGATAAGCTCTTTTATTGTTATATAGACATCCAGATGCCGTGTTCGCTTCAGGGTCACCTCCTCTCGACGGCATCGAGTTTTTTTAAGAAGTCAATCTCCATCTGCTGCTGTTTAGCTTGCGCCTTAAGCAGCCGGTTCTCAGCCTGCAGTTTCTCCAACTCCGTAAGCTCATCCACAGGTTTATTCCGACCGCGTCGATCATATAAACCTTCGACGCCCTGTGCTTCATATTTTTTTACCCAGGAATATACCTGCCCGTAAGAACAGTTGAACTCTTTTGCAGTAAGTGCATAATTGTTTGCGCTGGCGATACAATACTCTACAATTCGGATCCGCTCTTCACGAGTGGTCTTCCTTGGTTTGTTATACTTCGTCATGAGATAGCCGCCTCCTTCTGGTCTGGAATCGGTCAATTCTTCATGACTATTATACTGCCGTACCCATTTTGAAACAGTACTTTCCGCACGTATTCCATGCTTATGAGCCAGTTCCAGTGTAGATATACCTCCTGACAGATACTCCTGCACAATCTTTTGTTTGAAGCTGGCGGAATACTTGCAGAGCATGCTGTTGGTCCGTACCAGCCCATCTTCTCCAAATTTTTTATAAGCCGCCAGCCAGTGCCTTACGGTACCGAAGGAGATATTATTGTCCTTCTCGAGCTGGTAAAAAGACACACCATTATCTTCGTGTTCCTTTATCAACTTTAGCTTAAATTCTTTGCTATACTTCTTGTTTGACATGAATATGCTCCTCATATGATAGATTTTGGTTTTTTCCAATGTCTACCATATGGGGAGCATATCATTTTACAAGGCTTTTCGAGATACTGGGATTATTCCAGCTCGCTAATCAATTCGTGATTCTATATAAATTTGTTTAGGAGCTGTTATATGTCGTGACTCCATTTGTTCTCATGTATCCTGCTTATATGGGTTATCTGGTGATTCTTGTCAGTCTGGGACAAGGTTCTTACAACATCCGGACAACGGTCTCGCATTAAGCGGACAGCGTTCCTGAATCATGCGGACAAAAACCCTGTCCCAGACTGCCAAACTGGCATCAATATTTTTGCTACTATATCACGCCGGTACGGCGCTGTCATCAGTCAATGACTGATCAAAATAAATCTCTATCATTTAGAGAGTGATCTGGGTGGGGGC
>Ga0310695_10006160_pt1 | contig 20086 bp, 9 predicted proteins | sample RumenRJG_04DNA_FD_203882 | JGI IMG/M metagenome (GOLD analysis project Ga0310695, IMG submission 203882) | Bovine rumen microbial communities from Lethbridge, Alberta, Canada - RJG_04 (v2) (version 2) | ecosystem: Host-associated > Mammals > Digestive system > Stomach > Rumen | place: Canada...
AGGAGCAGGCTGACGAGGCTCGCAAGATCATTGCTGACGCAAAGGTTGAGGGCGAGGCTAACCTCAAGATGCCTATGATTGAGAACATCGCCAAGGGTCGTGTTCAGAAGTTCCTGAAGGAGAGCTGTCTGGTAGACCAGGAGTTCCAGTTCGGTGACGGCGACAAGGCTACTGTTGCTCAGTGGCTCGCTAAGCAGGACAAGGATCTGAAGATCACCGCTTTCAAGCGCTTTACCCTCGTTGCTGACTAATCGTTGGTTACACGCTGACCCACCTGTGTCTATACGCCGACACAGGCATGAGTCAAACATATAAAAGAAGGACAGTCCTAAGGGGCTGTCTTTTTTTTATATAAAAAAATTTGTAGGTATCAAATATATTTACTATATTTGCCCCATCAAAAACATAAAGCCTACACTATAGGGAAATTTCTCTCACATCTATAAATACTATGGCAACATTCCTGATTATCCTGCAACTCATCATCGTCCTAGCGATGATTTTCACTGGTGCCAAGGTTGGCGGCATCGGACTCGGCATCTACGGCATGGTAGGTGTCTTTCTCCTGGTCTTCGTGTTCGGAATGGAACCAGGAGCTATCCCCATCGACGTGATGCTCATCATTGTCAGCGTCATCACGGCCTCTGCAGCATTGCAAGCCGCAGGCGGACTGGACTATATGGTCAACGTGGCAGCACGCTTTCTCAAGAAAAAACCCAGTCGCATCACCTTCTATGCACCTCTGGTAACATGGCTTTTCAGCCTCTGGGCAGGTACGGCACACACATGCTATGCGCTACTGCCCATCATATCGGAGATAGCCCGCAAGGAGAAATTGCGCCCCGAGCGTCCGCTGAGCGTGGCAACGATAGCCGCCTCACTGGGCTGTACAGGTTCGCCAGTTTCTGCCGCCACGGCAGCCATTCTCTCCGAGGAGCTGTTGGGCGACAGGGGCATCAGTATGACAGAGATTCTCGTGATCACCATTCCTGCCTCCATCATTGCCATACTGGTGGCCTCATTGGTACAAAACTACGTGGGCAAACCCTTGGAGGAAGACCCCGAATATCTGCGGCGTATCCGTGAGGGACTGCTCACTGCCGACGAGGAGGTCGCTGACGAAACGAAGGCAGAGAATCCACGTGCTAAGTGGGCCGTGCTGGCATTCCTGCTAGGCGTGGTGCTGGTGGTGCTGTTCGGTATCTTCCCGGAATTACGACCTGCCTTTGACGGTGGTTCGTTGAACATGAGTACCACCATCGAAGTAGTGATGATGAGCATAGCTGCCCTCATCCTATTGGTGGGCAAGGCCGACGTGCGCAAGGCCGCCAGCGGCAACGTCTTTGCCTCAGGCATGAACGCCATGGTGTCCATCTTCGGCGTAGCATGGATGGGCAGCACCTTCTTCGAGGGTCACCAGGACGTGATACTGGGCAGCGTAGAGGGCGTCTTCACCACCTATCCCCTACTCTTCGCTATCCCACTGTTCCTGTTCAGCATTATGCTCTTCTCACAGGCCGCTACAGCCAAGACACTATTCCCCGTAGGACTGGCCATGGGTGTACCGCCCATGGTGCTGCTGGTGCTGTTCCCCGCCGTCAACGGCTATTTCTTCCTGCCTAACTACCCCACCGAGGTAGCAGCCATCGGCTTCGACCGCACGGGAACCACGCGTATCGGCCGCTACGTAGTAAACCATTCCTTCCAGTTGGCAGGCTGGATTACCACCTTTGTCAGCATCGGTGTGGGTTACCTGTTAATGATTCTCCTCTATTAACTCGATAATCAATAACTTTTTAAACCGTTATATTATGTCAAATCAGAAATTCAGAACCGAGTCCGACCTCTTAGGCGAACTCAAAGTACCTGCCGATGCCCTCTATGGTGTACAGACCCAGCGCGGCATCAACAACTATCACATCTCCCGCAAGACCATGTCGATGTATCACGACTTTATCATTGCCATTGCCTACGTCAAGCTGGCTGCCGTGGAGACCAACCACACCCTGGGCGTCATCAACGATGAGATAGCTGGAGCCATTTCACAGGCCTGCCGAGAAATCATCGACGGCCAGTGGCACGACGAATTCCCCATCGACATGATGCAGGGCGGTGCAGGCACCTCGGTGAATATGAATGCTAACGAGGTGATAGCCAACCGCGCATTGGAGATCATGGGCCACGAGAAAGGCGACTACCAGTACTGTCTGCCCAATGACCACTGCAACTGCGGTCAATCCACCAACGACGTCTACCCGACCACTATCCGCCTAGCACTCATCCGCATGAACAAGAGCCTCATCGGTGCCCTGACGGGACTCATCAGTGCCCTGCGCTACAAAGGCGACGAGTTCAAGGACTGTATCAAGATGGGACGCACCCAGCTGCAGGATGCCGTTCCCATGACCAGCGGACAGGAATTCAACGCCTATGCCAATAACCTGGAGGAGGAAATTCTTAACCTGGAGCGCAACGTGAAATTGCTCCACGAAATCAATATGGGCGGTACGGCCATCGGTACGGGTCTCAATGCCGTCCCCGGTTTCGCCAAACTCTGTGCCGCCAATCTGTCGAAACTCACAGGCGAGGCCTTCATATCGGCAGCCGACTTGGTAGAGGCCACCCCCGACACAGGAGCCTACGTCAGCTACTCGTCGGCCCTGAAGCGGTTGGCCGTAAAACTGTCGAAGATATGCAACGACCTACGCCTTATGGCCTCTGGCCCCCGTTGCGGTCTCAACGAGATCAACCTGCCTCCCAAGGCTCCCGGCTCGTCCATCATGCCTGGCAAGGTCAACCCCGTTATCCCCGAGGTCGTCAACCAGGTCTGTTTCAAGGTCATCGGCAACGACACCACAGTATCCTTTGCCGCCGAGGCCGGCCAGCTACAGCTCAACGTGATGGAACCCGTTATCACCGAGTGCCTCTTTGAGAGTCTTATCTGGATGAAGAACGCTATCGAGACGCTCACCGAAGAGTGCGTGCTGGGCATCACCGTCAACAAAGAACGCTGTCTGGAGATGGTAAAAAACTCCATCGGCATCGTCACCGCCCTGAATCCTTACATCGGCTACAAGACATCGACGAAGATCGCCAAGGAAGCCCTCGATACCAACCGATCTGTCTACGACATCGTGCTGGAGAAAGGCCTCATGACCCAGGAGAAGCTCGACGAAGCCCTCGATCCCCGCAACATGCTTGTCTCCCATCAGTTTACGAAGTAAACCCTTTCATAAACGAAAAATCCGCACGAGGAGCGATGCCTCGTGCGGATTTCTTTTTCACTGCTCAGTTTTTCACTTTCTCACTTTTTCTGTACTGCCAGAGCTCTAGGGAGTTGATGATGTTCTGCCATAGCACATAGCAGCCGGCGCCGACGGAGGCGACAGGGTGCAGATACATATAAGCCACCCAGATGCTGAGTGCGGTGTTCTTCTGGAACAGTGCCTGTCCGGCATTGACCTCCTCGCCCAGATGGTGACCGATGGCACGACCGATACCAAACTGTACCCAGCAGAGCACAAAGGTGGTAACTGCTATCAATAACAGCAACGTCAGCGATGCCGTGCTATGCATGATGTTCTTCACGGTGATGCCCGTCGTGATGGACAAGGAGATAGCCCAGAAGTAAAAGCTGAGGTTTGGCATAGCGGCAATCTTGGCACAGATGCCTTTCATATAGTGCTGCATCAACCAGCCTAACACCAAAGGCAACAAGAGCACAATGCTTACCTTCTGTAAGATAATCAGGAAGGCCTCTATGAAGGACACCTTGATAGCCTGCTCTAACATCGGAAAGACGAGTGGTATCAGCAAGGCTGAAGCCAGCGACGAAATCAGCACATAGGTTGTCATTGTCGAGATGTTGCCCCCCAGCTTACCCGTCACCACAGGTGATGCAGAGGCTGCAGGACCGATAATACAGGTCAGCATGGCTTCCCAGAGTAGTTTTTGCTCCACGTCAGCCTCCACAAGGAAGATGATGCCAATGTTGACTGCAACCAATAACAGCTGGGCTACCAATACACCGATATGCCAGCGATGAGGGCGCATCTGGTGGAAGTCAACCTTGCAGAAGGTCACCCACAGTGTCAAGAATACAAACAGCGGGAAGATAACATCAAACACGGGTGCTAGTTGTGTGCCCAACTCGTCAAGCTGTGGCACATAGTAGAACGTCAGGTAGCACACCGTACCCACCGTAATGGACACTGGCAGCGTCCAATCCTTCAGAAACTTGATGATGTTCATAATTGCAGTGCAAAGGTACGAAATAATTCATAATTCCTCATGCATAACGCATAATTATTTCATACCTTCGCATGCAAAACCGCAAACCGAAAATATCATATATGACCATCAGGAAACGGAGCATACTATTTCTAGAACCAGATGTTCTCCTGCTGAAGGTTTCCTGACAGTGTGAAGGTCTTCAGGATAGTGTAAACGCCACCTTTTTCGGCACTGTAGTAGCGTATCTGCCCTGTCTCACCCACTTGCGGCCCATAGACCGTTACTCTCCAACCCTCATACAAGTCGCCACCCTGATAGCCTATGCCACGACACTCGTCACCTACGAATACGGCCAACATGTCGCCACTGGTTGCGGTGAATGGCATTTTCTGGGGCATCATGACGCTCAGCGACGTAGCTACGGGGTATTTCTGGCTTCCGGATACGATGCTGAAATCACTTTGAAAGATATCGTCTACGTTGTTCGGCACGAACGGAGAAATCGCTGTCGTGATGCTCATGTGGTGCAATCCGTCGCAATAATAGCGCAGTTCCATCTTATTTCCCGCCTCTTTGCTGTCTCCATTGATATGCAAGAGGAAAAAGACCTTGCCGTTAGCCATTTTACTTCTGTAGCTCACTCCGCGACATTCTCCGTTGATAAACACTGCCAGACGATCGTCTTCGGTCGAATAAGGAGCCATATCGTCAACAAGACGAAGGCGCATGTTCATGCAGCATTCATACTTCGTGGCATCGGGATCTTGCCAGTCGGGCTGCACGGCATCAGAATGCCAATCGACTACCCATGTAGGTTTCTCCGACGGGGTAAAAGTGGAGTTGTTCCATGTCGGCTCACTACTGCCATCGTCGTCCTTCGAGCAGCCCCCCACCATGGTGAGGGCTGCCAGAATCATCATTATCTTAATGTTTTTCATCATCATTGTTGTATCAATATATCAGAATTTTCTTACCATTGTAAATAAAGACGCCCTTTGTCTGAGGTGCTGCAGGCAGTTTGACTCCCTGTATGGTGTACCATCCGCTCTGTGGCTGCTGAGTGCGGTCTTGCTCTACGAAGCTGATGCTTGTAGGTCGGTCAATCGAACCACTGATAGCATTTGCCTCGTAGGTCATCATCTCACCGCTAGTTGCGATGATTTCACCGTCGCGCTCTACGGCAAACGAGAGTTCAGTTTTCTTGTCGCCTTCGATAGAGAGGAAGAAGAGTGGGCTGTCGGCTGTCTTCTCTTGTGTCTCCACTACGGTTACACCGCGTACTTCCGCTCCTGAAAGGGCAATCAGTCGGTCGCCTTTCTGCAGTTCGATGCCTTCGGCCACGCCTATCAGCGACATACTGTTGCTGTAGGCTCTCTTGGCTGCGCTTTGTTGAGTAGAGATTTCTTCGAAGAAGGTTGCATTGGCTTCAACATACGGATAGGTGAACGAGGTTTCTCCTTGCCGCTGACGGTATATCATATAGCCTTCACCCGGTTTCATATATTTCAGATTACCCTTCCATTCAAATGTTCCGTCGGCTCCTTCGTAGAACATGGCAAATTCAGTCTTGCTCTTCACAACGTCACCGTCCTGAGCTTCGTACAGGTAGTCGGCGAGAGCAGTCGTTACAGGTAGGTTGACTAGTGGTGTGTAACCAATGCTGGTCCACCCCGACTTCACCTTGATGGTGCGGTCACCATTCGTCTTGATGGCTTTGCCTGTCAGTTCTATTCTCATGTCGTGACCTACCTTGATACGGTAGCTTTCAGCCACGGAGATGGTCATCTTGTCAAGCTCTGCTGTGCCCTTGTTCGACATCCATTCTCCATCCTGATACATCAGTGAGAGGCTGTGGTTTTGGTCAGTCAGCATGTCGCCGTTCTGCCAGTCAAACCTACTCAAGAAGGTCTTCACAGCTCGATAGTCGTTGTTGATGACGTTCAGTGACACCCAGTTCCAGCCCGGTTCCAGATTGATGCGCTGTACGTACTCGTCGTCAGCCCTCAGAACGAGCGGGGCTTTCGTGGTTCCAACGAAGCCTTCAGGCATGAATGTCACTTTCTGCGATGGTGTGAGTAGCATCGTCTTACCTGTCGCATGATGCCACAGACGGAACGACAATTCGCTTGATTCCATTGTGTTGTCATATACTGTCAGGTAGGTCATGCTTTCTGACGATGACGCTCCGTAGCTTACGTTTCCTGTACCCATACAGCGCCCCGTCGTATCAAACACACCTACAATGTCACGCGAGTCGGTCACTATATCGTCACCTATCTCGACGCGAGCTACAATATTCATAGAGAATTGTTTGATGTCATCGGATACAGTCCATTCAGGAGTCTGTCCTTCGACGGTGATGTCAAGTACTAACGACTCGGTCAGACCATTCTCGTCTATCAGATAGATAATGTTATCGTAAGTGCCGACGTTAGTATCCTTGCTGATAGTGAATGACAGCACTCGCTCACTCTTTGCGTCGATAACGTCAATGGGAGTATTTACGCTGAGCCACTTCGGCAGATTATCAATATAGTAGGTATGTCCTGCACCGCTGGTGTTGCATACGCTGATGTCGAATGTATAATCAGTTTCTGCACCATACTGCATGGTCGCCTTGAATGTCTTCTGCGACCAGCGCAACGGATTGCGGTCAACAAATACAGCCGCTGTTGTCGGCGATGCAGTATAGTTTCCGTTCAGGTCAGGAATTTCGCTGAGGGTCACATATACGGTGCGCTTGTTGATACGTGAATCCAGTTCGTCGATGTTCACCAGAATCTGGTTATCCTTACCTACGAAACTGAAGTTCAGGTTGCGCAGTTCCTCGTAAACCTGCATTGGGGCACCCTCATTCTGATTGACACGTGCCGTGATGTCCATTATCGGGTCAACGAATATGCTGTCGTTCTTACTGGAAATCTGTCCGTTTTTCACTTTCTTGTTCAATACGTATGGCACCGTCTCGTATTCATTGTTCTTTTGGAGTTCCTGATGCTCGAAGTCAACGTATGTGATGAGTCCCTTCTCCACACCGCCTGGCGACTTGGTAGAATATCGCTTGATGAGCGTCTGTGGCAGAGCCTGCTCGAACAATGCGATGCCGTCTATGTGACCTGTGAAAGCATTCTGCTGGTGTACCTTGTCATTCTCAGGACCTTCTTCCTGCCATACCATATTACCAAGATAGAAGTTTCCTGTCATACCTCCGAGTGAGTCGCAGGTGAATTGTGCCTTCATGGCGTTGTCCACATAAATGCTGGCTACCTGGTGAGCACGGTTCACTGTCATTGCGTAGTGGTGCCAGCGGTCGTCACTGAAGTTGTCACCTAGGGCATACTCATGTCCATTGGTACGGTACTTCAGAGTCTGTCCTTCGAAACCTATGAAGAACTTGTTGAGGGCATCCACATCGGTGGCCTTACCTGAACCGTTGCAGAGCAGGGTTCCTCGACCGCTCTCGTTGGTTTTGAACCACAACATCAGGGTGTAGTCCTGATTGACGGTACGCTGGAAGAAATCCTCTTTCAGTTGCAGACCTTTGATGGGTTTCTCCTCTGAGGCATCGAGCTGCAGGGACATACCATCTGGCAATGCCCATTCCACACCGTTGAGCTTTAGATGGGCACCCAGTGCCAAATCAGGAGCATAGTCACCGTTACCTTCGTTCATCGGATAGTAATCGACCAGTCCCACCTCGTAACCAGTGAGTAGTTGGTTGCCATAGCTGTTGAGCTGGTTGATGTCCAGTACACGGTTCCAGACACGTCCTTGCAGCATGTTTCCATGATAGAAGGTACGCTTGCTGACATCGGTTTCGTTGGTAGAACCGAAGATGAGCGGACCGTAGCCGCTGTAAACCACGTTCTCCTTCGTAGCTACCAGTTCACTAGTGTAGAGACTTATCGTCTTCTTATCATTGTCCAATACCACCGCTACTCGCTGGAAGCCCTCAGTGGCGATTGGCTTTGTGGTCTCTACTGTCTGGTCGTCGATGATAGCTTTCAGACATTTCGTCTCTGTCAGCCACAGTTGCAGCTTCTTGCCGTCACTACCATGTGAGAAGATAGGCATAGCTTTGCCTGTATCTGTCGGCTTTATCATCACTTCGATGGTTACGTCCTTGTCGGCGAAGTTGCGGCGTGCATCGCTCTGAGCATAGCCCGAACCGTCAAACTGTAGCGACGGAGCCTCTTGTATGCTGCTTTCATTGGTTTCGCCCGTCACCTCGAAGTTAGTAGTTGCTTGCAGGTAGCTGTATTCTATGTCCTCAGAGAAGTTGAAGATGATGTTATCGCCAGCTACCAGCACGCCATCCTTGGGTTCTGGATTGCCAAACAACTGCGGACGGCGGGTATCCTTCACACCGGATAGCACCTTCGACTCGTTCGTCAGGAAGGCGTTGCCGTTGCGACAGAAGAGCACTGCCCTGAGGTCGTAGGCTTTCTCCATAACCACGCCCTCGCCGAAGAAGCGTGTAGTGATGTTTCCATTCTCAGGAATCATCTCCTTCGTACCGCTGGCAGCGGCATAGAGCGTTGAGTCGGCATAATATCCGCAGAGGTTGGTCCAGTAGTCGTCACCACGTGCCGACTCCTTGTACTGGAACTCGATATGGTCGAAGTTATGCTGGTTCTTGTCAAAGCCGCTTATGATAACAGGTAAATACCAACCCTTGTCGCCTTCCGTCGGTGCGTCGCAGTTCATTATCCACTTGTCGCCAGGAGTAGTGATAGCCACATTGCCTGCTGTCTGCAGATAATGCACGTCGAAGGCCACCTCCTGAACGGCAAGCGCATCACCCTGGGATATTAATCCTATCTTCAGGCTATCGTAGTCGAATTTCTCACCGGCATAGACCTCCAGAGTCTTCTCGGTGACTTGTCCCGGATGGATTTCTATCGTTCGACCGTCACCTGTGATTGGCATACCGTCCATCATCAGTTTGGCACCATCGGGATTAGATGTCTCATTCTGGTACAGGGTAAAGTAGATGTATGCGCTCTCAGGCTCCTCGCTGTCGTTGGTAAGATAGACCTTGAAGCGTGCGGCTTCGCCAAATGGGACACCGCTCAGGCTCTGCTTATCCATCTTAATGACAGGATTCTCGATCTTCTTTGTGCGTTCATTGATGACGGTACCTGGATTATATACCTGTGAGAGGTTCCAGTCCTCATAAGGACGGCAGGTAGCACCGGCACGAGTGCGATATACGAATCCGCGTGGCTGACGGTAATCTTCCAACTTTATCTCACGTTTCAGGTAGTCGTAATTGTCTGCTTCCTGCTCATCGAAGTTGTTGCCGATAAAGACATCCAGGACATTGTTACTGGACACATCGTCTGTACTGGTCTCCACACGATAGACGTCGAAGTTCAGGTGACTCTTGCGGTCCATGGCAATGGTAAAGCTCTCCTTACGGTTAAACGTCTTCTTTTCCGCATGCTTGGGCTTGACTGAGAAGCTCATAGCTGGTATCAGGTTGAAACTGATTCTCAATCCGACGCCGCGAACTTCCACTGTATTTGTACCGATGGTAGACTCTTGGTTTGTGCCGCCTAATTTGCCTTTGGCAATGCTGGCAATGAACTTGGCAGCTGCCGGACCCACAAATTGTGCAAAATTCAGGGCGATGTCGCCACCTTGTTTATTGAAGTAATCCACTGTACTGACGGAGATGGGACTGACGTATGAGCTGGTATTGGAGTAATCGCTGGTAAACGACTCGCTGTAGCTGATGCCTGCACCACCATCGACGTCGAAGTTCTGCACCAGGTCACGGGCTGTCAGTTTCTCCTGCTCGTTGCGACCAATCATCTCAATCCACGTCATCAGGTTGTCATGATAGCGGGCTACCTCGTCCGTCTTATCGCCGCTGTATCCGTCAGGAACAATCATCTCATACGTTGACGGCGTAGCGAAGTTCTCATCGTCCTGGGGCACCTTCGACCAATAGACAATCTCGCCCGAGGCGCTCGCACGTTGCACTGCCTGATCTCTTGTGCCGGTGAATATCAATGACTGGCACTGTTCCGTCAGCGAAGGAATGAGCTGTTTTGTGATGTAGTACTGGGAATGTACGAAGTTGGAGTTAATGACAGGACCGTAGGTCACAACCTCGTCGCGCACCAAATGCAGTGTCTTGCCCTTCTCATCCACGCCTTGTGCTATCTCCACCATACGTCCGGCCTTCAGTTGGCCGCCCAACTGCTGGAAGACGCTGTCAGGGATGGCGCGGATGGCAGTAGCCGGCTTGAGGACGATGTTTTGGTCAACACCGATATACACGTCGCCATCGGCACCCACCATGTACTTATCGCTACTGGTCGAGATGTCCTCGGTCGCCGTCATCGTGTAGTTGAAGGCACGGTTTCCACTGCCTGAGAACACCAGGTCGATAGAGGTTGAAAAGGCATTCGAGGCGGAGTTGTTGAATCCAGCCACGGCGCCAGCACCCATCGGTGCTGCTACTACGCCCGTAAAGGTATCCAGCTGGTTGCCAATTCCGATGTTCATTGTCATACCGGCATCCCAACTCAAGTCCATCTGGTAACTGTATTGCAGTGTCGATCCCTTGCTGAGGGTGGCTTTCGAAGCACCTCCAGGGGGGTCGCGCAGGATGTCAACCAACAGCGGTGTAGAGTAGCTTAAGATGTCTTTGGCACCTTTCAGCTGCTGTACATTTAAGAGGTACGCGTGAAGCGGTATGGCCTCATAGTGCGTGCCGTCCATCTCCAGCGTCATGGTCACGGTACGCAGGGCATCGTTGCCTGTCAACAGATAAGGCACTTGTGCCGCTTCCAAGTTGTAGGTGGCTTCGCCCACGCTGTCCAACGCTACCACATCCCTGTGTGTCGAACTCAGCATGCCGTTATGGATGGTTACCTCACCTCCCGACAACCTAATGATATCAATCGTGTCGCTCTTCGTATTGTTGTTATAGTAGTAGCGCTCAGTAGCGGAAATCTTGATAGGATACTTCCTGTCGATGCTGAACACAGGATATCCAAAGGTGTATTTCGTCTCCAGCGAGTCTTTCTTACCTACAGGCCAGTTTGGCTTCCGCACGCCATAGGCCAGCGTCAGTTTCTGCTTGTCGCCCGTCACGTTCTTGAAGTTGTAATATTGGTCACCGAAGTAGTCGAACTTGTCGTAGCCCAACTGCTTGTAGTCGATAACCACTGGCGTATGGTAAATGCGACTGTACTGTGCGTTATACTCCACATCAACAGTAGTTATCTCCCTGCCCTCAGCATTCTTCCATGAGCCCTCGAAGTGGTCCTTGTGAAGGGTCAGCGAATCGGTGAGGTCTATCACATCGCCAACCTGTCCGCCTTGGAAGAGCGTGGCATAGCCCTTGGCGGTAATCTGCTGAATCTTCCACTTCACAGGAGGCAGCTTCACCACAAACTCACCCGTATGGATATCAGGAGAAATAATCATACGGTTAATCGTGGTGTGTACCTTGGTCTGATATTTGTACTTTGAGTCATTAGCGGGATTATAGAACACCTCGTCGCGCTCCTTCTTGTCATGGTCCTGATTATCATACACCAGTCGTGAGGCGTTATCACCCTCCAGCGAGAGCACTATCTGCAGGTCGTCGCCCAGGTTGTTGCGCGACAGCGAATTGCCCAGCGGAATGTCTCCTTGATCCTTACCGCCAGCCACTCGTCCGATGAGTTTCACACGGGTGTCGTCATAGAAGTACAGACCGGAAGGGTCGGCAGTGAAATCATAAACTGTCTTTGTATCGGGGTCGTCGTCGTTCTCATGGTAGAAGCCGCCACGGTAGAAGGTGTGTCCGTCCTTGACGGCCTGTATGCTGTGGCCTATACCCTCCAGAACCCGGAAAGAAAATTTACCTTCAAAGTCGGTCACCACCTTACCTGCAGCAGTGTGCATCTCATGTCCGTCCACCAGGAACGAAACGCCCTGCACGGGAATGCTAGTGCCGTAGTATTGTACATAGCCCGAAATCTTGATGCTCTGCTCCACCACGAAGGTCACGTCCTTCACCAGGTTGCCGCCAGGGGTGGTCTTAAAGGTCACAGGCTGCACGTCGCTAAATTCGTTCAGATTAGGCGCAACAGTATAGGTAGTCTCCGTATTGTTCACGTATGGCAGGGCACTCATTCTGAAGAAACCGCTCTCGTCAGTGGTGACCTTCCACGCATTGCCGTCAGTCGATTTGATGTTGATATCTACACCAGGAACACCTGTGCCGTCCGAGAATCGCAGGTAACCCTCCATCGTTCCTGTCTGTATGCAGTTGCCTGCTACGGTCTTCGTGTCTTCATACTTCTTACCCTCGCAGTCGTTCACACCGCGTACGTAATACTCATACTGGTGTACCGGGCTGGTGGTCTTGTCCTCATACTGCATCTCAGTCAACTGACCGACAAGGAGTCCGAAATCACCACCAGCGGCGTCGCGTCGCCAGACCTCGTAGTAGTCCACTGGCTCGTCATCGACGTTGGCCCACGTCAGCAGCACGGAACTCTGCAGCTCACGTACCACCAGCGACTCCTTGTCGATGCGTCCCAGACTTTCGTGGTAGAACTTGTCCTCGGGCAGTGTGGCAGCAATGCTGACAGTGTCTTTGCCCAATGGCGATTTGCTAGTGTCAAACAGCAGCGTTATCTGGTAGCTGACGCACGAACGGCTAACCAACACTTCTGCCTCGCCAGCCTGTAGCTGCTCAGCAGCAATAGCGGTAACTGTACTATCGGCCCGCGAACCGTCAGCCCTGTAGGTCTTCATCTCCAGCTTCATGCTGATACGGTTGTCCCACACATAATGGTGACTCTCGTCATTGGCTTTGTAGTCCCACGTCACTTTGACCTTGTATTCATCCTTACTGCTCCAATCGCCCTTCACACCAGTGGGTTCTAACAGGGCAAGCTTGTCCAGCTGCGGCTTGATGGTGACAACTGTCGGGTTCTTGTCTGCCGACATGCCCCACAGCTGCTGTGTTGTAGCGCGCACTACCCAATAAGCCACTTGTGCCGTTCCCGTTGCCGCATCGACATTCTCAGCGGCCAGCGCACTAATCAGCGTCGAGTCCTTGTATTCGTATTTAGACCGGCTATTGTCGAGCATCACAGAGCCTATCGACACCATATCTTCAGGCTTTCCCGTCAGTGAACGCAAAACGTTGAACACGTCGCCATCCATCATGTCGTTATAGTCGGCATCCTTGGTTTCCCACTGCAGGCGCACGGCACCGGCGTCCGTAAGACTGGTCTTCGAATAGTTCAGCACGTCACAGGTCAGGTTGCGCGGATTGTGCATCACGGCATCGCTCTTGGCATCGTAAGTGTAGGTGAGGCTGTCAATCATCAGGCGAACCTTCATCTGCAGGTCACGGTGTGCCTCGGTAGCAGGCAGCAGGATGAACCCCGAGTAGCTGTTGGGGGACAGCGTCAGGCGCGGCAAGTCTTTTCTGTTGCCGTTCTCGTCGGTGTACCAACAATCTATCCATTTGACGACCTGGTCGCACGAGAAGGGTATCTTCAACTGTCCCTCTTCGCCAGCCTCCGTACCAGGAACGATATCATAGCACTCGAAAGTCGGCTCCAGCGAATAACTCTTGATATTAGGACGGGCGATACCGTCGACAAGCACCCATGAGTTGCTTTTGTCTGCATTCATCGCATTGACCACTGTCTGCTGGTCAGTATAGTTCTTGTGGTCGCCACACTCGCCCCAGTCGTGGGAAGTATAGACTGCAGGATGGTCTCTGCCACCCCAGGCATCGGCATCGCCTGTTTTTGCAATATAACCGATGCTGTAACGACAGTCCTGATTGGAACCATTCTCATAGAGACGCGTGGCATCCCATGTCACACCCTTTTCACCCCATCCGAAGAAAGCACCGGCAAAATGGTCATACTTGTTATTAGCAACGACAATCAACTTGCCGTCGAACAAGCCGTCGGTAATGATGATATGGCTCTGGCGACAATGTCCCGTGAAACCACCGACAAAGTAGCCATCACTTCTCTCGCTCTTTACGGTAGTTGAAACCCAACAGCGCTCAATGGTGACGTCGTCGCAGAAGCCACAAAGACCCGCATTGTGTTTGCCGCCATTCACGTAGCCCGTCACATGCAGGTCGCGGATGGTTGCATTCCTTACATAATGGAACGGTGCCTGGTACCAACCTTCGCTGCTACCATCTATGGCGACGTTCAGCGTGTGGCCGTTACCGTTGAAAATACCGCGGAAGGGTTTTCTGTCTGGGACACCTACCATAGTGGTTACCGAAAGGTCAGCATCCATAATGGCATTGACGTCGCTATCGCCGCCAGCCTCTTCTACGAGCTGCCTGAAGCGTTCCCAGTCGTCAAGGTTGCGCAACACATGGTAACTCACACCGTCAATCATGACGGTATCGTCATTCGGGTCAGCTGCCCACACCGATATAGGTATCACCGCCATAAGCAGCAAGAACAACAAGACGCTTAGTTTTTTCAGTTCTTTTCTCATAATATCTATAGTTAGTTTTTCTATCTCAGAAACGAGATTAGAGTTAGGTTATACAAATATTTTTATCGGTTTATTGGGCAAAGATACGAATTTCTATCCATCCCACAAAATAAAATATCTTTTTTTTTTGCCTTTCGCTTTATTTTGAGCTTATTACAAGAAAAAAATGAAAGGGAAAGCTATTAGCAGCGTCAAGTCCTTCAAAAATCTAACAATATTCATAATTCCTGCACAAAGGTACGAAATAATTCTTAATTCTTGATTCTTAATTCATAATTATTTTCTACCTTTGCATGCAAATCGCAAATAGTAACGAGATGCTTGTAAAAACTTACTGTGCCGCTGTCAACGGACTGGATGTCAACACCGTAACCTGCGAGGTCAGCATGTCACGTGGTGTGCAGTTCCACCTGACAGGACTGGCCGATACCGCTGTCAAGGAGAGCTACGACCGCATCAAGGCTGCTCTCGTCAACAATGGTTTTAAGATGCCCTCCATGGACATCACCGTCAACCTGTCACCTGCCGACATCAAGAAAGAAGGATCGGGTTACGACTTGCCCCTTGCCATCGGCATCCTTGCCGCCAATGGTAAGGTAGAAGATACGAATCTGGACAAGTTCATGCTCGTGGGTGAGCTGGGTCTCGACGGTCGGCTGCAACCCATCCGTGGCGCCCTACCCATCGCCATCCGTGCCCGCAAAGAGAAGTTCAAAGGACTCATCGTCCCCCAGCAGAACATCCGCGAGGCAGCCGTCGTCAACCAGTTGGAGGTCTATGGCATGGAGACCCTCATGGACGTCATCCACTTCCTCAACGGAACCACGACCTACGAGCCCACCATCATCGACACCCGCAAGGAGTTCTATGAGCAACAGAACCACTTCGACCTCGACTTCTCTGACGTCAAGGGTCAGGAGAGCGTCAAGCGTGCCTTGGAGGTTGCTGCCGCCGGTGGCCATAACCTCATCATGATTGGTCCACCGGGTAGTGGTAAGTCGATGCTCGCCAAGCGTCTGCCCAGCATTCTGCCGCCGCTGTCGCTGGCCGAGAGCTTGGAGACCACCCAGATACACTCTGTTGCAGGCAAGATCAGTCGCGACACTAGCCTCATCAGTCAGCGTCCTTTCCGTGCGCCCCATCACACCATCTCGCAGGTGGCACTTGTCGGTGGCGGTAACAATCCGCAACCTGGTGAGATATCACTGGCTCACAATGGTGTGCTCTTTCTCGACGAGATGCCTGAGCTGTCGCGTGCCGTTCTGGAAGTGTTGCGCCAGCCTTTGGAAGACCGTAAAATCAGTATCTCTCGTGCCAAGTACAGCGTGGAATATCCGTGCTCGTTCATGCTCGTCGCCAGCATGAACCCGTGTCCTTGTGGCTATTATGGCGACCCCACGCACAACTGTGCTTGCACCCCCGGTCAGATACAGCGTTACATGAACAAAATCAGTGGTCCCCTACTCGACCGTATCGATATCCATTGCGAGATACAGGCCGTGCCCTTCTCTGAACTCAGTCAGATGCAGCCAGGAGAACCGTCTGCCACTATCCGCGAGCGCGTCATTGCAGCCCGAAAGATTCAGGAAGAGCGCTTCAAGCCCTTCAAGGGTATCCATTGCAATGCCATGATGACGGAGAAGATGCTCCATGAGTTTGCCGAACCCGATGCCGCCTCGATGGATATGCTCCGCATGGCCATGGAGCGTCTGAAGCTCTCTGCCCGTGCCTACAGTCGCATCCTCAAGGTGGCCCGCACCATTGCCGACCTTGCCGGCTCTGAACAGGTCCAGTCCATGCACATTGCCGAAGCCATCGGCTACCGCAATCTCGACCGTGGTGACTGGGCAGAAAGAGGGATATAAAGACATATATTAATCCGGAGATGCAGGTGTTAACGCTGCAGTACCAGCACCAGATACTAGCAGGCAGTACGTTAGGCAGCCCCGTGCAAGACGTCGTAACACCTGACGATGAAGACATCGACTATAACAACGACGGCCTTGACGACGACGAAGGTGACGTATAACTTAGCTGTTCTCGCTTACGGGACAGCTGTAGCCAGTGATGAGACAGCTGTAGCCAGCGATGGGACAGCTGTAGCGGTGGAAAAGTGGTAGGGCTTTTCCAAAAGTGGTACGACTTTTCAGAAAGTGGTACCACTTTTTCGTGTATTAGCTGTTCCCACGCGCAGGAACAGCTGTCCCGTTGCTGGGATGAGCTAATACAGCGCTGGGATGAGCTAATACGGAGATGAGACAGGCTAATACGGAGATGAGACAGGCTGATACAGAGGCGAGAAGGGCCGTCTCGCGCCCATGCGCGCCCGCCTGCGCCGCGCGCGAGTATTTTTCGAAAAAAATGCTTTCACGTTTCACCGACATGGCGGAGATGGCGATAGACAGGTGGTTTGCAAGCATATGCGTTGCGCGCAGACGTTCCACTTTGCTTTCACACCGTTTCACACCATAATTATGCATGTGAAAGGAAATGAAAGCAAAGTGAAAGGGTCAATCTCCGCTATCGCCTTTGTACACTGGGATTGTGGAAGGTGAAAGCATTTTTTTGAATACTCATAATCTGCATGTTAAACCAATCTTGGTTTCAAAGGTTCTGGCATAGACATTACTATCTCTACCCCACTCCTTGGTTCCGTTATAATAATATTTATAGTGCGTACGACGCCAGTAGTAAGAACCTGATATGTTGATGGACCACTGCTTGGCCAGATGGACCTCAAAGATAGGATTGACAACCAACAGAATAGCATCGCTATTGTCACCCATCACATTCAGATAGTGCAAGTCCCTGGTGCCTTCATTGAATTCCTTCAATTCATCAAATGTATAGGTATCATAGCCCTTCCACGTATAGAGGCGGAAGTACTTGGCGTTAAGTATCATGCGACCGAAGCGACCGAAGTCCAGCTGTGTCTTCGCCTTGATGCTGAATCCGCTACCCATATTGTAGTCGCGCTCGATGACGTTAAAATAGTCGCTCTTCGTACCACCAAGCAGGATGCCGCTTACAAAGATACGCTGTTCCATCTTGGAGAGCGCACCCGTCTGGGGCATTGACAGGATGAAGCCAGGACCGAAACCCGCAGCCTCGCTGATACGGTAAGGAACCAACTCAGAACCGTCCTTGATGGGATTGGAATCGTAGTAGTTGAAGTGCTGGTAGATACCAAACTCAGCAGCCATGCCCTGTCCGTCCTTGCTCTTGGCAGGCTTGTCGATGATGGGCGTACTCCAGAGTCGACCAACGATGCTGATGTTGTTGACCACCTTCTGTCCACCACCGATGCTGAACGTGGCATCGAGGTCGAAGAAGTCATAGGGCTTCGTGTGACGCTCACCGTCGACAGCCGTACCATAGAGCAGATAGAAATTCAGGTAGGGTGCATGGACACCACGGAACAAGGCACCGTCGTCAGCCAGATAGCGCCAACCCAAGGTGAACGACACATCAACAGGTGTCTCATGGAAGTTGTGATAACGGTAGTGTTTGTTCTTCACACGCCAAGCATCACCACTAACAATACGGTGAATACCCTGCATGGGGTTGACAATGGCAGCTGCAGCCTCACGCCAGAAACGGCTCCAACCCATGTCACGGTCGTCAAGGATGGTACGGCTCAATCGGTGTGTCATTTCACCAAGCGCTATACCGCCACACGTCGTGGCGATAATGTCGTTGATGGCTGGTGGCTCCGTCTCGCCCAGGAACTCCCACATGGCCGAACCCAGCAGTGAGTAGGGTGCTGATTCCCAGAACGACAGTCCATTGGTACGGGCAGCGTTGAAGTAGAGGTTGCCATGATACGGATGGGCAAACATATTCGTCACGAAGAAGTCGTTGTCCCACACCATACCATCGGTAAAGTTATGCTTCAACGAGTTCAGCGTGGTCTGTGCGAAGTCTGAGTTCAGCGCCCAGCGGTCGAACAGCTGTACACCGACATTGATGGCCGTCACCTCAGCAAAAGCCTGCCAGTAGCGCTTCTTCACGGGCAGCGCCATCGTCGAGTCGCCATATACTATCTGCTTCCGCTTCTCCTCCCATGCACGCATCCACGATCCGTGCTGGTCGCGTGACTGACGATAGGTCAGACCCAGTTCAAACAGCGGTCGATTGCGATAGGTCTCGTTGCGGTCGTAGTAACGCGTCAGCCCCCAGCCCACCGATGCAAAAGCACCGAACTTCCTACTGAACTGATAGTCGGCATTGATGCGTGCCTGCAACGAATAGAGTCGTTCGGGCTTCTCGTTGTTGTTCTGCGAGAACGTCTCTACGTGGTAGTATCCCATATCACCGCTCAGACTCAGTTTGTCTGTCAGCTGCTTATACTGACCCAGACGGTAGAAGATGGCACCCGAGAACTTTGAGTCGAGTCCCATAAAGTGAGTTCCGACACCGATGATGTTATACGTACTCTTGTTTCGAAAGCGGGCAGCAATATTAGTCTTGGTCGAGCTACCACCATAGACCATATAGTCGATGGTGGTGGTAGGATTGATATTCACCAGACCAATCTTATGACCGATAGTGTCGTAGCTGAGATTGACGATACCCACCTGCCAGCCTTTGCGACGCTTACGGGTTATGTTGAACAAGCCAATCTGCGTACCATCCAGCGAGTCGGCATAGTTGACAGCACCCAGCTGCCAACCGTTCATCTTACCCGACGACACGTTGAGCAGGGTCGACAATTGCAAACCCTTGTTTATGCCGCGGGTGATATTGTTAATACCTGCCAGCTGAAGTCCGCTGAACTCTCCACCCGATACGTTGGAGAACGTACCGTACTGGAGTCCCTTACCACCGCTGACAGCTACCGACGAGATAACGCCGAACTGCACACTCCTTACCGAGTCTTGTCCGCTAAGGATACCCACTGGGAAATTCTGCGCGACAGACGCCGCAATGCAAAAATTAAATAATGCAATAATTAAGAGACTTTTCTTCATTCGAACGCTTTCAAATATTACCTTTTATCAGATGCTTAGTTCATCAAGAACGGTAATCAGACGCTTGTCGAAACGCTTATCAGTGCGGATGCACTCCGAGAATGGCACGTAGACCACATCGTTGTTGCGGACGCCCACCATGACGTTACGCTGACCCTGCAGAATAGCCTGGATAGCACCGACGCCCGTGATAGATGCTAGGATGCGGTCACGGGCCGATGGCGAACCACCACGCTGCAGGTGACCAAGGATACTGACACGTACGTCGAACTCCGGAAACTCTTTCCTGACACGGTCTGAATAGAACATGGCACCGCACTTCGGACTCTCTGAGACCAGGACGATACACGACTTCTTTGACTTGCGAATGCCGCGACCCATGAAAGCAGCCA
>Ga0310695_10006162_pt1 | contig 20081 bp, 13 predicted proteins | sample RumenRJG_04DNA_FD_203882 | JGI IMG/M metagenome (GOLD analysis project Ga0310695, IMG submission 203882) | Bovine rumen microbial communities from Lethbridge, Alberta, Canada - RJG_04 (v2) (version 2) | ecosystem: Host-associated > Mammals > Digestive system > Stomach > Rumen | place: Canada...
TCGTGGTGACGCGGCGCGGCGACGAGAAGCCGACGGCCGTCGTCTACGACGCGGGCCGCCGCGCGTGGAACGTGGAGTCGTCGCCCGTGCCCGGCAAGGTTTCGGCCGCCGCCGTCGACGGCATCATCTCGCTCCTCTGCCCGCTGACGGCGGAACGGATCGTGCAGCTCAAGGCGTCCGCCGCCGATCTGGTCGACTACGGGCTGGAGACGCCCCAGCTGACGATCGCCGTCGACCGCGCGGGCGAGGACACCGTCCGGCGCAACATCCTGATCGGCGAGCGCGCCCCGAGCGGCGGGCTCTACGCGACGGTCGGCGCGGCGGACGTCGTCTTCGTGCTGCCCAAGGAGACGGCGTGGCAGCTGTACGCGCCGCTCGTGCGGCGGCAGGGCGGCCTCGATGATTTGGAAAGGAAATAAGATGAAATACGACAAGAACCATGCGCTGCTGGAATGCGCGATCCCGGGGCTTCCCCACAAGAGCGGCAAGGTCCGCGACGTCTTCGATCTCGGCGACACGCTGCTGATGGTCGTCACCGACCGCATCAGCGCGTTCGACGTGATCCTGCCGTGCGGCGTGCCCGACAAGGGCAAGGTGCTGAACCAGCTCTCCCTCTTCTGGATGGAGTTCCTGGGGATGAAGAACCACCTCGTGACGGCGGACGTCGACGCGTATCCCGCCGTGCTCCAGCCGTACAGGGAGGATCTGCGCGGCCGCTCGATGCTCGTCAGGAAGGTCAGGATGGTCGAGGTCGAGTGCATCGCGCGCGGCTACCTGACGGGCTCGGGCTGGAAGGAGTACCAGAAGTCGCAGACCGTCAACGGCGAGAAGCTGCGCGAAGGGTATCAGAACGCGTCGAAGCTCGACGAGGTCCTCTTCACGCCGACGACGAAGGCGGCCATCGGCGACCACGACGAGGCGATCGACTTCGCCGCGACGGAAAAGCTCGTCGGCGCGGCGACGGCGGCGGCGCTCAGGGACACGACGATCGCCCTCTACCGGCGCGCGGCGGACTACGCCATCCAGCACGGCATCATCATCGCCGACACGAAGTTCGAGTTCGGCCAGGACGACGACGGCTCGCTCATCCTCGCCGACGAGGTGCTGACGCCGGACTCCTCGCGCTTCTGGCCCGAGGCGAGCTACGCGGTGGGCGCGAACCCGCCGAGCCTCGACAAGCAGTACGTGCGCGACTGGCTCGATTCGATCCATTTCAACCACCAGCCGCCGGGGCCGGTGCTGCCCGACGACGTCATCGCACGCACGCGCGCGATCTACGTCAAGGCGTATGAGGAGCTGAGCGGCCGGAAGCTCGTGTGAGGCCGGACATCCGTTTGACAACCGAAAGAAGCAGCAAGAGAAAGAGAAGGAAGACACCATCATGGGTATGTTCGATCAGATCAAGGAAGCGATGAAGATGCGTTCGGAAGCGAAGCGCATCCAGAACGAGATCGCGAAAATCACCGCCGAGTATTCGAACGGCGGCATCACCTGCGTGGCGCGCGGCGACATGTCGATCGTCTCGCTGTCGTTCGCGGAGGGCGCGTACGACGAGGTGAAGAACGGCAAGCCGGCCCGCTTCGAGACGATGCTCCTCAATGTCGTCAACGGCGCGCTCAAAAAGGCGCGCGACACCACCCAGGCCGAGATGGCGAAGCTGATGCAGGCCAACGGCATGGACGGACTCTTCGGCGGCCGGTGATCGCGCCGCTGGCAGAGCTGGAGCTGCGGCTCGCGAAGCTGCCCGGCTTCGGGCGGCGCTCGGCGTCGCGCGCGGCGCTCGCGCTCGTGCGCGAGCCGGGGCGGCTGCTGGAGCCGCTCGCGGCCGCGCTCAAGGCGGCGAAGGACGGCGTGCGGTGCTGCTCGCGCTGCGGCGCGTTCACGACGGCGGGGGAGGATCCCTGCGCCACCTGCACCGACGCGACGCGTGACGGCGCGATGCTCTGCGTCGTCGAGGAGCCGGCGGACATTCTGCCCATCGAATCGTCGGGCGCGTTCCGCGGCCGCTACCATGTGCTCGGCGGCAAGCTTGTCCCGGCGCGGCGGCAGGGGCCCGAGAAGCTGCGCTTCGCCGAGCTCGTCGACCGCGTCGCGCGCGAGGGCGTCACGGAAGTGCTGCTGGCGCTGTCGACCGACATGGACGGCGACGCGACGGCGGGCTACGCGGCGGAGATCCTGAAGGGGACGGGCGCGCAGGTGACGCGCCTCGCGTTCGGGCTCCCGGCCGATTCGGGCATCGCCTATTCCGACCCGCTGACGCTCCGCCGCGCCATTGCGGGCCGTCGCGGCGTGTAGACGCAGAAATGGTAGGGCTGCTTGTCCTCAAGCAGCCGTCCCCACCTCGGTTGTGTTTTAACGCAGAGACGCAGAGGCGCAGAGAACGCAGAGGAAGGTGCAAGAAATTCGCGGGGGCTATCTCCACCGATCTTGAAGAGGCGGAAACGTGTAAAGAAATTTTACAAGTTCAACTTGAAGGTGCACGGCGGAACTCTGCGTCCTCTGCGGCTCTGCGCCTCTGCGTTAAATAACCCCCACCCGGATAAGTTGGGGTCTGTCCCCGTCCTTCTTTCGGCGGCGCGGCGGCGCGTTGAGGACAACGCGCCCTACCATGGTGCAAGGCGCGAAATGAGAATGTCGGCGTGCGGCGCGTTGGGGACAACGCGCCCTACCATGGCCGTCCTAGAATAGCCCGCGTGAGCGGGCGGTCTAGATGAGCGAGCAACGCGAGCGGTCTAGCCCCTCTAGCATTGCCCCGAACCGTTCGGTGCTTGCGCGCAGGGGGGCGATTTGGTAAACTATCCGTCACCATGCTTCAATTGACGACCCTTATCAACGGCGAACGCGAAACGCGCGCACTGACCGACGGCACCTGGTTCATCGGCCGCGGCGAGATGTGCAAGATCCGCCTCGACTTTCCCGACGTCTCCGACCGCCACGCGCTCATCACCGTCCGCGACGGCATCGTGGAGATCAAGGATCTGCACAGCGCCAACGGCACCTACGTCAACGGCGAGGAGATCGACGGCGACACGCGGCTCGACGGCAGCAAGGTCGTGCAGATCGGCTCGAGCATGCTGCGCGTGAGCGACACGGCGGTCGACGAGGCGCTGACACGCGCGGCGGAGGAGCGCGCGCGCGCCGAGGCGATGACATGGGAGGGCGAGTCCCCCTCCACTCCCAACTCTCAACTCTCCCCCTCCCCTCTCAACTCTCAACCCCCTCCCGATCCCAACCGCGAGCTGCGGCGCAACGTGCAGGAGCAGATCCAGCGCGAGCTCCTCAAGCGCATGGACATGAAGCGCCTCACCCTGCAGGGCGTCGACCGCGAAGGGCTGGAGGACACCGCGCGCGAGAAGATCCGCCAGATCATCGACGAGGTCGTCGCGAACGGCAAGTTCCCGTCTTCGCTCGACCCGATCCGGATGGAAGAGGACGTCTTCAACGAGGCGATGCGCCTGGGGCCGCTCGAGGAGCTGCTCGCCGACGATTCCGTCAGCGAAATCATGGTGAACGGCCCGCACAAGGTCTACGTGGAGCGCAACGGCAAGCTCCAGCTGTCGGACTGCCAGTTCACCGACGACGCGAGCGTCCTGTCGGTCATCGAGCGCATCGTCGCGCCGCTCGGCCGCCGCATCGACGAGTCGTCGCCCTACGTGGACGCGCGCCTGTCGGACGGCAGCCGCGTCAACGCGATCATCGCGCCCCTGGCGCTCTCCGGGCCGACGATCACGATCCGCAAGTTTTCGAAGAAGGCGCTGACCGCCGAGGACTTCATCCGCTTCGGCACGTGGACGCACAACGCGGCGGAGTTCATGAAGCTCTGCGTGCTGCTGCGCAAGAACATCATCGTCGCGGGCGGCACGGGCTCGGGCAAGACGACGCTCCTCAATCTGCTGTCCGGCTACATCCCCGCGAACGAGCGCATCGTGACGGTGGAGGACGCGGCGGAACTGCGGCTCCAGCAGCCGCACGTCGTCCGTCTGGAGGCGCGCCCGCCGAACATCGAGGGGAAGGGCGCGGTGACGATCCGCGATCTCGTGAAGAACTGCCTCCGCATGCGGCCCGACCGCATCATCGTCGGCGAATGCCGCGGCGGCGAGGCGCTCGACATGCTCCAGGCGATGAACACGGGCCACGACGGCTCGCTGACGACGGTGCACGCCAACTCGCCGCGCGACGTCATCTCGCGTCTGGAGACGATGGTGCTGATGAGCGGGATGGAGCTCCCGAGCCGCGCCATCCGCGAGCAGATCGCGAGCGCGGTGGACATCATCATCCACGAGTCGCGCCTCTCCGACGGTTCGCGCAAGGTCGTCGCAATCACCGAGGTGACGGGCCTGGAGGGCAGCCAGATCGTGATGCAGGACCTCTTCGCGTTCCGCCAGTCGGGCGTGGGCGAGAACGGCAAGGTGATCGGCAGCTTCCAGCCGACGGGCGCGATCCCGACGTGGTACGACCAGCTCGCGGGCCGCGGCATCGCGTGCGACACGCGCATGTTCGATCCCGAGGCGCACGTGGACGTCAACATCGCGATGAAACGGCGCTGATCGCCGGGGGAGGGAATGTCATGTCGCAGGAATGGAATCTGAAATCGCGCGGGCACGTCTGCAGCCTGTGCCAGCGGCCGCTCGTCGACCGCGCGCCGGTCGTGAGCGCGCTCAAGGAGACGGCGGGCGGCTACGAGCGCTACGACTGCCATCCGGAGTGCTGGAAGACGGCCGCGCGCGACTGGACGGCGTTTTCGCAGTGGGACGGCGTCTACTTCGCGCCTGTCAAGGAGGAGAAGAAGGAAGCCCTCAAGAAGGAGGACGCGGGCGAGCTCCTGCGCAAGCTGATGACGCTCGACGACCCCGCGATGAAGAATGTCGTCTACGTGCTCGCGGTGATGCTGGAGCGCTCGAAGATCCTCGTCGAACGCGACGCGAAGGAGCTGGAGGACGGCACGATCCGCCGCGTCTACGAAGACCGCAAGCAGGGCGATACGTTCGTCATTCTCGATCCGCGCATCCGCCTGGAGAATCTCGGCGAGGTGCAGCAGCAGGTCGTCGCGCTCCTGTCGGGCACCAAGACGCTCGGCGAAGTCGCCCAGGAGGAGGATTGCGCCGCCGAGTCGCAGCCGGCGCGCTAGCCCTCGCGCTGGCGCTCAAGCTCGGCCTCGACGCGCTGCCCGCCGCCGTCGTCGCCGGGGCGTTCCTGCGTCCGGCCGCGCGCCTCGCCGCGTGCTATCTCAACGCGGCGTACGATCCCGCCGCGCTGACGATCTCGGCGCACGGCGTGACGCTCGCCGTCGTGCGCGCGTGCGCGGCGACCGATTTCTGCGCGCTCGTCTGCGCGCTCTTCGCGTGCGCGCTGCCGATCCGCCGCCGGATGCTGCGCCTTCCCGCCGCGCTCGCGCTCGCCTGGCCTGTCGCCGTCGGTGCGAACGCCGCGCGCCTCGTCGGGCTCGTCTTCGCGGACGCCTGCGCGCCCGCGTCGTCCGTGAGCGCCGTCCACATGGCCGTCGGCATCGCCGTCTTCTTGCCAGTGTTCGCGCTGTTGTGGTATACTCTTGTCGTTCGAAAGGAGGTCTCCCGTGGACAACACGCCGTCGACTGAAAAGATTTCGCTCTTCGCCCACCCGCTGACGTTTGCGCTCACGCATCTCGTCTTCCCCGTCCTCGCGACGCTCGCGTGCGCGTACCTCTTCTGGGTGACGTGCGACGCGCTTGAAGGGCCCCTCGCGACAAAGGCGCTCGCCGTGCTGCTCGCGTCCGCCGCGCTGCCGCTGTCGGCGCTCGGCGTCATGCTCCTGCGCCCCCGGCGTCTGCACGCCGGCGTGATGTTCGCCTACGCCTTTCTCGGCGTCGCGTTCCTCTATCTCGCGGTGCCCGTGCTGGGCGAGATGGCGCGCGCGGTGGACAACTGGATCATCGGTCCGACGCCGCTGCTCGCCGTGTTCGCCGGCACCGTTCCGCTCATCTTCGCGGGCGTCGCGCGCCTGGCGACGGCGGACTGGCGGATGGGCGCGGGCGCGGACGCGCTCACGTCGCTCCTCTGCGTGTTCGCGCCGCCGTTCGCCGTGTTTCTCGTCGCGAACGCGTCGTTCCGCTTTTTGCGCTTTCTCCGCGATCTGAAGCTCTCGCCGTTCGTCGAATCGCTCGTCGCGCACGCGCTGGCCGTCGGGTATTTCCTCGGCTGCGCCGTGTTCTTCATCGGCCTGCTGCGGCTTCTGCACAAGCTCTTTACGGCCGTCACGCGCGGGCAGTCGGACGGCACGCGCCGCGTCGCCGGCGCCGCGTTCTTCGGCCTCGTGCTGCCGCTCGCCGGGCTGGCGCTCAACCTGCGCGTCCCGTTCCCCGCCGACTTCGCGAATCCGTGGGCGTGGGGGCTGGCCGTCGTCACGGGGCTCGTCCTCTTTCTGCCCGCGCGGGACGATGCGCGCGGCCTCCTCTTCTATTTCCTCAAGTTCGCCGTCGCGCCGTTCGTCCTCTACTTCTTCGTGCTGTTCGTGCCGTTCCTGCCGCTGTCGATTCTTGCGATCCTCGCGATGGGCGCGGGCTTCCTCATCCTCGCGCCGACGCTCCTCTTTCGCCACTGGACGTACGAGGTGTACGTGTCCTACACGGCGCTGCGGCCGCGCTTCTCCCGCGCCCGGCTCGTCGCCGTCGCGCTCGCGGGCGCGCTCGTCCTGCCGCTCGGCTTCGCGCTCGACGTGGAGCGGGAGCGGCGCGACGTGAAGGCGCTGCTCGCGTGGCACACGGAGGAGGACTTCGACGCGCCGCCCGCGCCCCTGCCGGTCTCGCGGCAACGCGCCGAGCAGATCATGAAGGGGATCAACGACTACACGTTCGGCGCGGAGATTCCGTTCCTTTCCGCGTGGCGCACGTGGCGCGTCTACGACGGAATGTACATGGCCGACGCGCTCCGCAACGAACTGAACCGCCGCATCCTCGGCCGGACGGTCGAGGACGAGCGCGACTGGGAAGGGCGCGCGCGCAACTTCTTCTTCGGCGGCGTCTTCGGCCTGACCAGCGCGCGGCGCTCGTCCCGGCGCGGTGCGCGCGGCGACTGGTTCGTGCGGCCGCGGCCGGCGGACGCATTCACCGCCGCCGCCCGGCCGGCGGGCGCGCCGGGCGAGCCGGTCTTCACCGTCGCCGTCGCGCCGCGCGCCGAGGGCGAGATGCACGAATTCATCGCCGATCTCGAATTGCCCGCCGGCGCGTGGATCGAGGGAATGCGCCTCAAGATGACGAACGGCGTCTGGAAGACCGCCCGCCCCTCGGAGCGCAAGGCGGCGGAATGGGTCTACGAGCAGATCACTCGGCAGCGGCTCGATCCGTCTCTCGTCACGCTCGACACGCCGACGCGCGGCACGCTCAAGGTCTTTCCTGTCGGCCGCGACGGCCGCGAAGTGGAGCTGACGATCCGCCTGCCCGCGCCCGCCGCGTCGCCCTACGTCGTGAAGCTGGACGCGCGGCCCGTCGCGAATCCGCTTTATCCGGACGGCGGCGCACCGGCGCTCTACACGGCCGACGGCGCGGCGGTGTCGGTCGTGCCCGAGGCGTGGATGGCCGCGCACGCGGCCGACTGCGTCCCCGTGTCGTTCGGTGACGAGGAGACGTATGACGCCACCGACCCGGAGCTGATGCCCAAGCTGCGCCGCCGCCTCCGGCAGGCCGCCGCGTCGCTTGCGGCGGAGGCGACGGGCCGGCTCCCGGCGCTCGTCTTCACCAGCCCGACGAATGACCTGCTGCGCGTCGCGCTCGCGCCGTACCTTTCGGGACGCGACCGGGCGACGCTGTGGCGCGAACTGCCGGGTCTCGAATCGCTCGGCGATCGGCCGCTGGACGGCTGGTTCTTCCTGGACGGCGCGGACGGCGGCAAGGTGGCGGTGCCGTACCGCAAGGACGGCGGCGGCGCGGTCGTGTTCGCGTCGCTCGCGGGCGCGGAAAGGATCGGCGGCGCGTGGGCGGCGGGCGCGCAGGCGTGGGCGCTCGAAAACACGGCGTTTCGGAAGCCGGCGCGGGACGTCCGGCGCGAACTTCTCGACGTGACGCGGCGGACGGGGACGCTCACGACGAAATCGGCCTACATCGTCGTCGAGACGGCGGCGCAGGAGAAGGGGCTGAAGCAGAAGGAGATGGAAGCGCTGCACGGCGACCAGTCGCTCGATTTCGACGAATCGACGGCGGAGCAGACGGGTGACGCGCCGGGCTTCCTCATCCTGCTCGCGCTGTTCGCGCCGTTCGCGCTGTGGCGGCGCAACCGGCCGGCCGGAGCGACCGCCGCGCGATGAAGCGCCTCAGCCCCAAGCAGCTGGAGGCGGCGCGCCTCGTGGCGGAGGGGAAGTTCTTTCCCGATCTCGTGCGCGAGGACGACGGCTGGCACGCGCGCTGGTTCGCCGTCGCGGGCGAGACGCGCGACGGGGCGGTGGATGCGTGGGTGGATGAATACGTCCGCGCGGCAAATGTGACGCGCTTGAGCGAGGACGCGGAAGACCAGCGGCACGAGACGCTGCACGACGCGTGGCTGATGGCGCTTCGCAGCCGCACCGGGCTCGTGCGCTGGGACGAGGCGGCGTGCGCCGCGTTCGCGGCGGACTTGAAGGAGTGGCACGGCGCGGCGGCGGAGGATGTCGCGGCACGGCGGCAGCTCGTCTTCCGGCTCGTCGCGGCGGGCGACAGCTTTTCGCTCACGTGTGACGCACCGAAGGGCCGCCGGGCGTTGCGCGCGCTCGGGATGGCGAGCTTCGTCTGCGGGGTGCTGAGGGGCTTGCGCGCGAACGGGCCGCAGCTGACGGTCGAACTGTCGCGCGCGGAGGCGGAAAGTTTTGTCCGCCGCGACGCGGCGGAACTGGCGGCGGCGGGCTACCGCGTCGCGGGCGTGGACCTGGCGGCGCCGGTGACGGCCGCGGCGGAGATCGGCGAAGATCTGCCCGCGGCGGGGAATGCGCCCGCCGCGACGTCCATCGCGGCGCGGCTCGTCGTCAAGGTCGACGGCGAGGCGGTGGACGCGGCGGAAATCCGCTTTCTGCTGGAGCAGAAATCGACGCTCGTCTTCTTCCGCGACCGCTGGATCGAAGTCGACCGCAACATCCTCAAGGAGGCGCTGCGCGCGCTGGAGAAGAGCGCGGGGAAGACGCTGACCGTCAACGAGGCGGTCGGCTTTGCGATGGGCGTGGGCGCGTTCGGGCGGCTGGAGATCGAAGAGGTGCGCGCGCACGGGTGGCTGCGCGGGCTGGTGAACGAGCTGAAGAAAAGCGGTGAGGCCGAACGCAGTTCGGCCATCTCCACTGGCAGTTCGGCCCTCTCCACTGAACGGGCCCTCCCCGGGCTGAAGGGCGAGCTGCGGCCGTACCAGCGGCGCGGCGTCGGCTGGATGAAGTTTCTGACCGATCACGGTTTCGGTGCGCTCCTCGCGGATGACATGGGCCTCGGCAAGACGATCCAGACGATCGCGTGGCTGCTCGCGAACGCGCGCGGCCAGCCGTACCTCGTCGTCGCGCCGCTGACGCTCGTCGCCAACTGGCGGCATGAGTTCGCGACGTTCGCGCCGGGTCTGCGGCTCTATGTCCATCAGGGTGAATACCGCCAGCTCGCGCAGGGCTTCAAGCGCGCGGTGGCGCAGGCGGACGTGGTGGTGACGAGCTATTCGCTGCTGGTGCGCGACTATGCGATCCTGCGCGAGACGGCGTGGGCGGGGCTCGTCCTCGACGAGGCGCAGGCGATCAAGAATCCCGAGACGCAGGTCGCGCGCGCGGCGCGGGCGCTCGGTGCGCGGCGGCGCGTGGCGCTGACGGGCACGCCCGTCGAGAACACGGTTGAGGACGTCTGGTCGCTCGAGGACTTTCTCAACCCGACGTTTCTCGGCGCGCGCAAGGATTTCATCGAGCGGTTCGTCAAGCCGCTCGCCGCGAACGAGCAGAGCGCGGCGGGCAGGCGGCTGAGGCACGCGCTCGAACCGTTCGTCCTGCGGCGGCTCAAGACGGACCCGGAGATCGCGGGCGAGCTCGGCGAGAAGCGCGAGATCCGGGAATACTGCGCGCTCACGCCGGCGCAGCGCGCGGAGTACGAGACGGCGCTGGCCGACTACCGCGCGAGCGACAGGCGGCAGGGCGATATCTTCGCGCTCATCACGCGGCTGAAGCTCGTCTGCGACGGCGAAGGGAAGTGGCTGCGGCTGGTGGATCTGCTGGAGGCGATTTTCGCGGCGGGCGAATCGGCGCTCGTCTTCACGCAGTACGCCAAGGTCGGCGCGTGGCTGAAGACGCGGCTGGAGAAGCTGTGGGGCGCGCGCGTCCCGTTCCTGCACGGGGGGCTCACGGCCACGGCGCGCGAGGGGGAGATCGCGGCGTTCAACGCGCCAGGCGCGCGCGCGTTCATCCTCTCGCTCCGGGCGGGCGGCTTCGGGCTCAACCTCACCAAGGCGACGCACGTCATCCATTTCGACCGCTGGTGGAACCCGGCGGTGGAGAGCCAGGCGACCGACCGTGCGCACCGTATCGGCCAGGCGAAGACGGTGTTCGTCCATGCGTTCATCACCGAAGGGACGCTGGAGGAGCACGTCGACGAGCTGATCGCGCGCAAGGCGCGCGTGGCGGGGACGCTCGTGGCGACGGGCGAATCGTTCCTGAAGGAACTCTCCGCCGCCGAGCTCGACCGCGCCGTGTCGCTGGATGCGCCCGTGTGATAGACTTTCTCTCCTTTTGGGGAAATCCAAAGGAGATGAAAGAATTATGCCCGCGTGTCGAGCGCGGACCAGAACGCGACGCGTCAGCTGGATGCGCTGGAGAAGATCGACATCGCGCGCGCGAATATTTTTGTCGATCACAAGTCCGGCCGCGACTTCGACCACCCCGCCTGGCAGCGGCTCGTCGACAAGGTCCGGCGCGGCGATCTGATCGTCGTGACCAGCCTCGACCGGCTCGGGCGCGACTACGAGGAAATCGGCGAGGTGTGGCGGCGTCTCACCAAGGAACGCGGCGTGGATATCCGCGTCCTGAACGTGGAGCTTCTGGACACTCGCCGCCGCGCGCCGTGTGGGGCTGGCGACCTCGACCTTTCGATTGATGAGGAGCCGGCTGGGCTAGCTGCGGAGCCGGGCGGGCTTGCGCCGCCCTGCTCAAGACGATGCAAGCCCGCTAGCGATTTCCCCGTCGTGAGAAGGCTGGCGCAAGCCCAGCCGGATATGATATACTGCGCATTGATGCCGTACGAAGAAATCCAGCATTTCCGCCGTTATCATGGCTATGACTACAGCCGGGGCGCGGTGGTTTTCGCCACCTTCCATCTGGAACCGCGCCAGCCGCTGTTCGGGCGGATCGAAGACGGCCGGATGGTCTATTCGGCCGTCGGTCGAATCGCGGCGGCGGTCATCGAAAAGGAGAGCCACCGCACGCGCGACGCCCAGCTGAAGAGCTGGGTCGTGATGCCCGACCACATCCATCTGCGGATCTACCTGCCGCCTGGACAGGCCGCGCCGCTGAAGAAGCTCGGGCAGTTCATTTACAATGTCAAGGCGTGGACGCGCAACAACGCCCAGCGGGAACTGGGCGTGATGCTCGGCTGGCAGAAGAACTACCACGACTGGCTGTGCCTTTCGCGGGAAGTCATCGAGACGGTCGACAAGTACATCGCGAACAATCCGCTGAAGTGGTCGCTCATGCACGGCCCCCATGCGCCGCTTCGGCTGGTCGAGCCCGTGAAGGCGGCGGTCCTGCCGCGCGGCGAGTGGTGGACGGCGGCAGGGAACGTCGGCTTGCTGGACGGCAAGATCGCGGCGGTGCGGCTCTCACGGTCGATTCCCGCGCGCCTCCACGGCGAAGTGGCCGGGCGGCTAATGACGGCGGTGGAGAAGGGCTTCATCCTGGCGGGCACCTGGATTTCGCCGTGCGAGCGCGAAGTCTTTGCACAGCTGGTGCAGCGCGGTGCGGCGGTCGTGCGCGCCTCGCAAGACCCGCTGGCGATGGTCTACCGCCCCAAGGGCGACGAACCGCAGATGTTCGCCCATGGAAATTATCTGGTGCTCTCGCGTGTGGCCGCGCCCGGCACCGCGCGCGGCGTGGGCTGGCACGGTATCAATGACGCGCTGAATGCCATTGCGCTTGCGGGCGGCGGCTTGGGAATTTACGTGAAGTGCGAAGGTGGGCGGCTGCGGTGGAGCCGGACGGGCTAGCGCCGTCCTGCTCAAGATGATGCAAGCCCGCTAGCGATTCTTCCGTCTTGAGCAGGGCGGCGCGAGCCCGCCCGGGAATTGCGCCCGCCCGCCAGAGATCCTTTCGTCTTGAGCAGGGCGGCGCAAGCCCGCCCGGGATACTCTGGCGGCGTCGTGAGAAGGCTGGCGCCAGCCCAGCCGGGGAATAAAAAATCGGCAGAAAGATATACTTTTCTGCCGATAGGAATATTTTAGCAAAAATCTTTGCCGTCCTGTCGGACAAATTCCAACTGACGCGCACAATTGAGATTTGATATACTACAGCGCATGGATGATTTCTTGAGACGGTTGGCCGAGGTGCTGGAGGTGCCGGAGGTGCGGGCGGAGGACGACTTCCGCGGATTCGACATGTGGGATTCGCTCACCGCGTTCGCGATCCGGGTGCTGATCGAGCAGCGCTACGGCCGCAAGGTGTCCGCCGAGGAGCTGAAGGCCGCGCGGACGGCGCGCGATCTCGCCGCGCTCGCGGGGGTGGCGCCGTGAAGCGGCTCGTCATCGTCGGCGCGGGCGGCTACGGCCGCGAGATGTGCGGCGCGGCGTGCGCGGGCCGGCTCCTGGGCATCGATTCCTTCGCGGTCAAGGGCTTCCTCGACGACAACCCGCACGCGCTCGACGGCTTCGCGGACGGCCCGCCGATCCTCGGCACGCTCGCGGGCTACGTGCCGCAGGCGGACGACGTCTTCATCACCGCGTTCGGCAACCTCGCGACGCGCCGCCGCGCGGTCGAGACGCTCGCGGCGAAGGGCGCGGCGTTTGCGACGCTTGTCGCGACGAGCGCGTTTCTCGGCCCCCGCGTCACCGTGGGCGCGGGCAGCTTCATCGCGCCCGGCGTCGCGCTCACCGCCGACATCCGCATCGGCCGCCACGCGGCCGTCTTCCACAACACGTCCATCGGCCACGACGCCGTGCTCGGCGACTTCTGCCACGTCTACGCGCAATGCTCGCTCGGCGGCGCGGTGAAGGTCGGCGACGGCGCGCAGGTCTTCCCCGGCGCCGTCGTCGTGCCGCGCCGGACGATCGGCGCGGGCGCGACCGTGGGCGCGGGCTCGACCGTCGTCCTGAACGTTGAACCGGGCGTGACCGTCTTCGGCTCGCCCGCCGCACCCGTGACGTGATGGCGCGCACGACCGAGCGACTGGACGCGCGCGTCAAGTTCGTCGACGCCCTCGCCGCCTGGCTCGCGGCGCGCGTGCGCCCGACGCCCGCCGGCGCCCGCTCGCTCGCGCATCTGCTCGTCATCGTGCCCACCGCGCAGTCGGGGCGGCGGCTGCGCGCCGCGCTCGCGCAGAAGCTGGGCGCGGTGGTGCCGCCCGCCGTGCGCCTCCCCGCGCAGCTCGTGGCGGGCGACGCCGCGCACGTCGCCACGCGCACCGACGAGCTGATCGCGCTCAAGGAAGCGTTCGCGCTCCCCTCGTTCGACGTCGCGGCGCAGCTGAGCGACATCCGCCGCATCCTCGGCGCGAACGCGCTCGACTTCGCGGACGTGGCGGCGAAGGTCGGCGCCATCCTGACGGGCGACCTCGCGGATGTCGAGATCGACCGGTGGCGGAAATTCGCCGAACAGGAGAAGACGTATCGCGCGGCGCTCGCGCGGCGCGGCTTGGTCGACCGCATCGCGGCGATGAAGACGGCGCTGGACGAACGCGCGTGGACCGTGCCGGACGAGGTGGAGGCCATCGTCCTTGCGTGCGTCCTGGAGCCGCTGCCCGTCCTGAACCGCTGGCTGGAGACGGTCGCGCGGCCGGTCGTCGAACTGCTCCCGGACATTCCCGACGACGGGTTTTCGCCGCTCAAGACGGAGCAGATCGTCCCGTGCGGCACGGGCGCGAGCGAGGCCGCGCGCGTCGCGGAGCTCTTTGCGTCGGTGCGGCCCGACGAGGCGCTGCCCGCGCTCTGCCTCGCCGACGATCAGCTCTTCCCCGAGGTGCGCGGCGCGCTGAAGGCGAAGGGGCTGAACGTCCACAACCCGTCCCGGTCGCTCCTCGCGACGTCCTCGCTCGGCCACCTCGCCGGGCAGCTCGCCGCGCTCGCGCAGGCGCGCGCCTACGACGTCTTCTCCGCGTTCATCCGCGGCGGCGACGTGCGCCGGTGGCTCTGCGCCGAGCTGAAGATGACCGAGGCCGAGATGACGGACGCGCTGAACGACCTCGACCACCGCCAGGCGGAGCTGCTGCCGGAAACGATGGACGACATCGCCGCGAAGACGAAGGGGCGGCTGCGGGCCATCTTCGAATTCGTCGGCGTGCAGCTGCGCAAGAAGACGCTGCGCGGCATCCTCGAATCGATCTTCCGCACGCGCATCCTCGACGAGCGCGACGGCGACGCGCGCGAATTCGCCGCCGCGGCCGAGGCGCTGAACGACCTGCTGGCCGAATGTTTCGCGCCCGACCTCGCACCCGCGACGGCGCTCGAGCTCTTTGCGCGGCGGCTCCGGGAGGCGACGTACGAGCTGGAGGCGGACGAAGGCGACGACATCTGGGCGGACGGCTGGCTGGAGCTGCCGTTCCTTGACGCGGACGAGCTCGTCGTCGCCGGCTTCCAGGAAGGGTGCGTCCCCGAAAGCGTCGTCGGCCACGCATTCCTGCCCGATGCGCTCCGGCGCGGCCTGGGGCTGCCCGACAACGCATCGCGCGCGCGCCGCGACCTCCAGATCCTGAACATCGCGCTCGCCTGCCGCGCGCCGGCGGCCGTCACGTTCCTCTTTCACGCCATCGACGCGCAGGGCGACGTCGTCAAGCCCTCGCGCCTCCTCTTCTCGTGCGCGGACGACCGCGAGCTCGCGCGGCGCGTCCGGCGCTTCTACGGCGCGCGGGCCGGGACGGGCGCGACGCGCGCGGCGGATCTGCCGCGGGCGTGGCGGCTGAAGCTGCCCGACAGCTACGCGAAGAACGGCTTTGTCGCGTTCACGTCGCCGTCGAGCCTCGACCTCTATCTGCACTGCCCGTTCACGTTCCTCCTGAAAAAGACGTTCGGCGAGCGCGCGGAATACGACGCGGCGGAGCTCGCGGCCTACGAGTTCGGCAACCTGATCCACGACGCGCTGGAGAAGTGGGGCGCGGGCGCGCTGAAGGAGTCGACGGACGCGGCGGCGATCGCGGCGGAGCTCGCGGAGCATGTCGATGCGTGGCTCGCCGAACGCTTCGGCGCGAACGTGCCCGCGATCGTCGCTTTGCAGGGCGAGTCGGCCAAGCGGCGGCTGCGGAATTTCGCGGCGGTGCAGGTCGCGTGGCGCGGCGCGGGCTGGCGGATCGTCGCGACGGAAGGCAAGCTCGCGTACGGCCTCGTGCGCGCGAAGGGGACGACGCAGATCAGCGGCCGCTTCGACCGCGTCGACTTCAACGACGCGACGGGCGAGTGGTGCGTCATCGACTACAAGACGTGGGACACGGCGGAGCGCGCGAGCGCCTACGACGCGAAGACGGGCGAATGGAACAGCCTCCAGCTGCCGCTCTACTGCGCGATGATGGACGCGGACCGGTCGGACCTCTTCAAGGCGGCGACGCGCGAGAAGATCAAGTCGGCGTACTGCATCCTCGGCAAGACGAAGGACGCGGTGGGCTTCTCGCCGCTGATGACGGGCGACCTCGTGCCCGACGCGGAGAAGAAGATCATCGACATCCTGGAGCGGATCGAGCGCGGCATCTTCTGGCCGCCGTCGCCGACGAAGGAATGGCGGCACGACTTTGCGGACTGGTTCGGTGCGGATCTGGCCGAAAGCGTCGATCCCGAATGGCTGGCGCGGCAGGAAGGGAGGCTCGGCGATGACGGCGAATGAGCTCATCGAGGCGTCGGCGGGCACGGGCAAGACGCAGGCGCTCGCCGAGCGGCTGATCGCGCTCCTGCGCGCGGGCGTGCAGCCGCAGGAGATCGTCGCGCTCACGTTCTCGCGCGCGGCGGCGGGCGAGATCTTCGAGCGGTTCGTCTCGCTCCTCGCCGCGCGCGTCGCGGACCATCCCGAAGACGCCGCGCTCCTGCGCGCCGTCATCGACACGCAGCACCTGTCGCAGATCGGCACGCTCGACAGCTTCCTCATGCGGATCGTCCGCTCCTTCCCGCTGGAGCTGGGGCTGACCGGCGAGCTGGAGATCATGGACGCGTACCGCGCGGCGGGCGAATCGGCGCGCGTCTCGTTCGGCGTCCTGCGCAGGACCGACGCGCAGGTGAAGCGTGCGTTCGTCGAGGCGTTCGCGCTCGCGATGAACCGCGAGGACGTGCGCAGCTTCGCGCAGTCGTACCGCACGTTCGTCGCGGCGTGGCACGAGCAGGTGCTCGCGTTCCCCGACGCGGCGGCGTGGGGCGAGGCGCGGACGATCTGGGGCGATGCGTCGCCGTTCGCGCTTGCGACGGAGGCGGACCTCGCCCGCGCGGCCGACGCGCTCGCGACGTGCGACGGCCACGGCCCCAAGTGGGACGGTTTCGTCCAGTGGGTGCGCGACTTCCGCGGGCGCTTCGGCGCGCCGACGGGCTTTGCGAAGAAGTTTCTGGAGCAGGACGACATCTTCAGCGGCGCGACGGTCGCGTTCACCTTCAACCGCAAAGAGCACGTCTTCGCGGGCGCGGAGCTCGCGGCGGTCCGCGGCGCTTTTGCCGCGGTCTTCGGCTACGTGCTGCGGCTCAAGCTGGAGCTCGCGCGCGGCGTCTACGCGCTCATCGCGGCCTACGAGCGCGCGTACGCGCGGCAGGTGCGCGCGAAGGGGCGGCTCGTCTTCGCGGACATCCCGCGGCTCATGGCGCAGCTCGGCACGGCGGAGCGTCTCGCGCTCGAATACCGCATGGACGCGAAGATCCGCGCGTGGGCGCTCGACGAGTTCCAGGACACGTCGCGCGAGCAGTGGCGGGCCCTGCGGCCGCTCATCGACGAGGCGACGCAGTCGGACGGCGAGAAGAGCGTCTTCATCGTCGGCGACCGCAAGCAGGCGATCTACGGCTGGCGCAACGGCGACGTCGGGATCTTCCGCGGCGAAAAGGCGAGCGGCCGCTACCGCGTGGGGGCGCTCGCGAAGACGTACCGGTCGGGGCCCGCCGTCGTCGAGGCGGTCAACCGCGTGTTCGTGCACGGCCGGCTGAAAGAGGATTTTGCGGACTGGGAGGCACCCGAGCACGCGAGCGCGCGGCCGGACCTCGGCGGATTCGTGCAGACGTTCGACGCGCCGGGCGGCACGATGGAGGATTTCGTCGAGCCGGTCTACAATGCGCTCGCCGCCGTCGATCCCGTCCGGCGCGGCCTCACCGCCGCGGTGCTCGTGCGGAACAACCGGTTCGGCGCGCTCCTGGCCGACCGCCTCAAGCAGAAGGGGTTCGCCGACGTCGTCTGGGAAGGCGAAAGCGACGTGCTCGATACGCCCGCGCTGCAGGGGTTTCTCGATCTCGTGGCGCTCGCCGACCATCCCGGCGATCTGCAGGCGTACCGCCACTTTCTGCAGACGCCGCTCGCGGCCGTGTACGGCGGCGCGACGGACGACGCGGCGCGTCTGTCGGCGGACTGCGCGCGGGCGTTCACGACGCGCGGGCTCGTGCGCGTCTTCCGCGAACTGCGCGCGCGCCTGCCGGAGGATCCCGACGCGGCGTGGAGCGCCGGCACGGAGGAGCGGTTCACGGAGATGGTGCGCGCGGCGGCGGAATTCGAGCTCGCGCTCGAGCCGGGGATGCGGCTCTCCGATTTCATCGCGTTCGTCCGCGCGCGGCGCACGCGCAATCTCGCCGAAGCGGGCCGGGTGAAGATCATGACGATCCACCGCTCGAAGGGGCTCGGGTTCGATTACGTCATCCTGCCGCTCTACGAGTACGAGCCGCTCGACGGCGAGCCGGACAATCCGCTCGCGTCCGCGTCGTGGATCCTGCCCGATCCCGGGCGGCGGGTCGTGGCGGCGGATCCGGTGCTGGCGGCGGCCGCGGCCGCGCGCAACGAGCGCGTCTGGCAGGAGGCGCTCTGCACCTATTACGTGGCGATGACGCGCGCGAAGCGGGCGATGACGATCATCCTGAATCCGCCGAAGAAGACGGGCGGGCGCCGCCGCTTTTCGGATTACGTGCGCGAGTCGCTGCCGGAGGAGATCGGCAATCGCGAATGGCATCGGGAAGAGTTGAAAGTTGAGAGTGGAGAGTTGAGAGTGGAAAAGGAGACAGCTTCCACAACTCTCAATTCTCAACTCTCAACTCTCAACTTCCTCCGCGCCAAGCGCGCGCCGCTCCGTCGGCGGATGCCGTCGCAGCAGTTCCAGTCGGGCATGTCGGCGGGCGAGCTCTTTGCGCCGACGCCGGCGCGCAGCGCGGCGATGCGCCGGGGCGTCGAGGAACATGCGGCGCTCGCGGCGATTGAATGGATCGATCCGGCCGCGCCGAAGGACGACCGCGAGCGGGCGATTCTGGCGGATGCGCGGCGCGCGGCGTTCGTGAAGCCGGCGGGGTTTGTCGAGCTGTGGCGCGAGCGCGCGTATGAGCGGACGGCGGGCGGCACGTGGGAGTCGGGCGTCATCGACCGCGTCGTGTTCACGACGGACGGCGCGACGATCTACGACTTCAAGACGAACCGGCCGCGGCGCGACGAGACGCCCGAGACGTTCGCCGCGCGGATGCGCCGGACGTATGCGCCGCAGCTGGCGGCCTACCGCCGCGCCGTCGTCGCGCTGACGGGACTGAAGGAGGAGAAGATCGCGACGCAGCTGCTCCTCTCCGCCCCGCCCTACGCCGTCGACACGACGCTTTGCTCGGATTCTAGGAGTCTTGGCATCTAGAAGTCTAGGATTCTAGAGACAGCCGGCGCGGGACGGGTTGACGGTGGGGGCGATATATGATAAACTTTACTTTCACATGCGACTATAGCTCAATTGGATAGAGCGTTGGCCTCCGAAGCCGAAGGTTGCTGGTTCGATCCCAGTTAGTCGCACCATTCTTTTAGGGGAAAATCCGCCCGCACAATGTACAGCGATATCTCAGTCTGGACGGCCGCGCTCTTCATCCTCGGAGGGCTGGCGGCGCTGGCGTGGTCGAGCGACCGCTTCGTCGTCGGCGCGGCGGCGCTCGCCCGCGACCTCGGCGTGTCGCCGTTCGTCGTCGGCATGGTCATCGTCGGTTTCGGAACGAGCGCGCCGGAGCTCCTCGTCAGCACGTTTTCGGGGCTCGCCGGCCATACGAACCTCTCGCTCGGCAACGCCTACGGCAGCGGCGTCTTCAACATCGCGGGCATCCTCGGCATCGCCGCGCTCGTGCGGCCGCTCGTCGTCAAGCCGACGATCCGCAGCCTCGCGGTGCCGATCCTCCTCGGCATCACCGCCGTCTCGTCGCTGCTCCTGCGCGACGGCGTGCTCTCGCGCGCCGATGCGTTCGGCCTCCTGGCCGCCTTCGCCGTCATCCTGCCCGTCTACTGCAGGGTCGACAAGGCGGGAGGCGGCGAGCCGGACGATGCGGACGACGTGCCGCTCTCGACGCCGCGCGCCATCCTCTGGACGGTCGTCGGGCTCGTCGTCATGGTCGGCGCGTCGCACCTGCTCGTGTGGGGTTCCGTCGATTTCGCGCACGCGCTCGGCGTGAGCGACCTCATCATCGGGCTCACCATCGTCGCGGTCGGCACGTCCGTCCCCGAGCTCGCCTCCGCCATCGCCGCCGCGCGCCGCAACGAGTCGGAGCTCGTCCTGGGCAACATCGTCGGCTCCAACATCTTCAACATGCTCGCGGTCGTCGGCATCGCGGGGGCGATCTCGCCGTCCGCCGACTTTTCGCGCTACGTGGTGACGCGCGACCTGCCGATCCTCCTGGCGATGACGGCCTTGATCGCCGTCTTCGGGCGCAGCCGCGCCGGCCGCCGCGCGCCCGGTGTCGTTTCGCGCGGCGAGGGGGCGGTCTGGACCGCGGCGCTCGTGGCGTACATGGCGTTGACAATCTGGCAGGAG
>Ga0310695_10006163_pt1 | contig 20079 bp, 16 predicted proteins | sample RumenRJG_04DNA_FD_203882 | JGI IMG/M metagenome (GOLD analysis project Ga0310695, IMG submission 203882) | Bovine rumen microbial communities from Lethbridge, Alberta, Canada - RJG_04 (v2) (version 2) | ecosystem: Host-associated > Mammals > Digestive system > Stomach > Rumen | place: Canada...
AGTATGAGTTGGTGGTGAAATATGCGACCATATTGGAGCGGGCTCCTTTCTATCATGCATGGGCTCAGGAAGCACTTCAGATGGCAGAGCACCCTGAGCTAATTGATAAGAATCCGAATTGTTTACGCTTGCGCCAAGCATATATAGAAATACCTGATGGGGTATTTTACTAATGGATGATACAGAAAGAAAAATAATGAAAAATATTTGGTTATTATACCTGACGGCATTACTGCAGTTGATGGTGGCATGTCAACCAAAGCCCCATGATGTGCATGAGATGGATAGGTTACCTGCCATTTATCCTGACTATATCGACGTGACTGTACCTGTGGACATCGCTCCCTTGAACTTTGCCATGTCAAACGACAGCATTGACTGGATTTGTGTAGAAGTGAAGGGAGCTAAAGGAACGGTGCTGACTGCTGAAGGAGAAGATACTGATTTTGACATCGACGAGTGGCACCGGTTGTTGGCTGATAACAAAGGCGGTCAACTGACCGTGACGGTGACAGCCAGGAAAGAAGACCAGTGGACACGTTATCGTCCTTTCTACATTTATGTCAGTCAATGGCCTTTAGGGGAATGGGGAGTTACCTATCGTCGCATTGCTCCAGGCTATTCCATGTATGGACTGATGGGACTTTGGCAGCGTTGCCTTTCTAATTTTGAGGAGTCTCCCTTGATAGTGAGTAGTCAGGTCCCTGGTCAGTGCCTCAATTGTCATACATCCAACCGCACCAATCCCGATGAGTATGTTTATCATATCCGTGGTGCCCATGGTGCTACTGCTGTTCATCGGGAGGGACGTGATGAACTGCTGAAAGCCAGGAACGATACGTTAGGTGGTTCGATGGTCTATCCCTGTTGGCATCCAGGTGGGCGCTACTGTGCTTTCTCGACAAACAAGACTGCGCAGTTGTTCCATTTGGCTAATCCCAAATTGATAGAGGTATATGATAATTCCTCCGACATCTTTATCTATGATACGGAGACCCATACGATATTGGAGGACACGCTAACCATGACAACAGCATGGTCAGAGAATACCCCATCCTTCTCAGGAGACGGTAAATGGTTGTATTTTACAACAGCCAGACAGCGTAGCTATCCAAAAGACTATAAGGAACAGCGTTACAACCTCTGCCGAGTGGCTTTCGATGAACGTACGGGACAAATGGGACAGAAAGTCGATACGCTTATTCATGCTGATGCGATGCAGAAGAGTGTGACGTGGCCACGTGTCAGCTATGATGATCGTTTTGTGATGTACACCTTAATAGACTATGGCTATTTCTCAGTATGGCATCCGGAAGCCGATTTATGGCTGCTTGACCTGAAGACAGGTACTACACGGCCTCTGGACGAGGTGAACAGTCTGCGCTCAGAGAGTCTGCATCAGTGGTCAGCCAATAGTCGCTGGTTCCTCTTTACCAGTCGTCGTGATGACAACCGTTATACACGCCTCTATTTTGCTTCGGTGGATACTGTAGGGCACGTAACGAAACCATTTATGTTGCCCCAACGTCATCCGAAGGAATATTACCGTCTGTTGCTTGACTCGTATAATACACCAGACTTTACACTTCGTCCAATAGAGACCAATGCCAGTGAGATGGGGAGAAAGATAGAAGGCGATGAACGTGTGAAGACCCAGGTAAAAATGATGAATTCTGCCAAATAATCATAATAACACTAATAAAGATTAAAGAAGATGAAACGATTAATTTTTCAACTACTGACCATGTGTGCTGTTTCTGCAGCCATGGCACAGAACCCTTACCTGCCGTTGTGGGAACATGTACCCGACGGTGAACCCCGTGTGTTTGAAGACCCTGACAATCCAGGCAAGATGCGAGCTTACATTATTGGTTCGCACGACACACATTTTACCCAGTATTGTGGAAATGATATACGAATGTGGTCTGCTCCTGTAGAAGACCTTAGCCAATGGCGCGACGAAGGACCCATTTTCTCGTGGTTCGTCAACGGACAGTGGGATACGATGTTTGCTCCCGACTTGGTAGAGGTGGTTGACAAGACTACTGGTAAGAAAACCTATTGGCTTTATCCTCACAGTCGTGGCTGGCAGCGTGTGCCGATGGTTTGTAAGGCCGATCGTCCCAACGGTCCCTTTGTACCTGTTAACCTGACTGCGGACGGAACGAAGTGTGTCGATGGGTCACTGATTGACTTCGACCCCTCTGTGTTTATCGAACCGGTGACCAACAAGAAGGACAAGGACTTCGACAAAGGCTTCCGTGCCTACGTGTTCTACGGATTCCAACACTCTACAGCCTGTGAACTTGACCAGAAAACCATGTATTCCAAGCGCGAGGGAACGGAGTTGATTGATCCTTTTATCCCTGCCAGCAGTCGTGACGGCAAGTTGTTGGATAAGGAGGGCAGCGTGTATAAGGCACTTTATAAAGACCAGAATCCGCTGGACTTCAATTTCTTTGAAGCTTCGTCTATTCGTCAAGTGGGCAATAAGTATGTGGTAGTGTTCAGTGGCTATAGTGGAAAGGAATATGGCTTGGACAACACGAACAGTGCTCTTCGCTATGCCTTTGGTGACACCCCTCTTGGACCTTGGCGTTCAGGGGGTGTGCTTGTTGATTCACGTGGTGTCGTTGAGAACGAAGATGGTTCCCAGTTGATAACCACCAATGCAGGCCATAATACTCATGGTTCGCTCCAACAGATTAATGGCCAGTGGTATGTTTTCTATCATCGTCCTCCTCGTGGCTTTGGATATGCCCGTCAGGCTATGGTTGCCCCCGTCAAGATTACATGGGACAAGAAACCTGTTGCCAAGGGTGGTGTTGTGAAAATCACGGCTTACGATCCCTTTGCAAAGGATAATGTATGGACTGCCAAAGCATCCAATGGCAATGAATATACAGGTGCAGAGGTGACCAGTGAGGGCTTCCAAATCTTCGGTCTTCCTCCCTATCAGTATTATTCCGCCGGTTTGGCCTGCTTCATGACGGGTGGTACCAACAGCAATGAATGGATGCAAGACAACTTCGACGTATGGAACAACTCGATGGACTTGGCTGGCATCACCAACAAAGGTATTGTGGGCTTTAAGTATTTCGGCTTCGGTGGTCTGGCACAAGACACCAATGGCTTAAAGGCCTTCAAAGGCATCCAGAAGGGTGATGGTGCTGCACTGAACCTCCATCTGACTCCTGGAGGACATGGGGCCTTTAAGATTCATGTACTTTTGGATAATCCTTGGAAAGGTCAGGAGATTGCTGTTGTCAATGTTCCTGCTGAGGCAAAGCGCAATACAACGATGTATCAGGTGGCTGTACCTGCTGTAGAAGGTTTGACGGGCAAGCATGCTATCTATCTCGTGGCAGAGGGTGCAGATATTCAGCCTAAGAAGGATGATCGTCCACAATGGGGTCGTCGTCAACAGCCTCAGCGTCCAGAGGGCCTTTTCGACCTCCACGGCATCGGCTTCTCGAAGAGTAATCAGCCATGCGTGGTTCCTGTCGTTCCACAGATTACGATTATTGCTGATGGTAAGAAGTTGGCTATCCCTACTCTTCCCATCCGTACCACCAACCAGAATGGATATACAGACCTGACCCGTTATCAGGTATATGCTCCACAGAAGATGAAGCAACTAGAGGTAAAGTCGAGTGTGCCTGATGTGAAGACCACCATCAGTCCTATTACAGAGGGTAGGGCGACCATAACATGTGTGTACAACGAACAAAAGAAGATTTATCTGATCAACTAAAAATGAAACACGTTTTATTAACAAGCGTATTATTAATATTTTCATTATTGGGAGCAAGAGGAGCTGTGGACGAGAATTTCTATATCTATCTTTGCTTCGGACAGTCGAATATGGAGGGCAATGCTCAATGGGAATCCCCTGTAGATGAGAATGTGGATGAGCGATTCCAGATGCTGGCTACTTGTGATTTCGAAAATCCCCAGCGTACAGTGGGTGAATGGTATGTGGCTAATTGCCCGATAGTTAGTCCTACGGGAAAATTGGGACCTACTGACTATTTCGGACGTACCATGGTGGCTGCTATACCTGCCAGTGTGAAGGTTGGTGTCGTTGCTGTAGCGATGGGTGGTAGTCCTATTGAAATGTTTGACAAGGACCTGTACCAGGCTGAGATGCAGAAGAAAGATGAAAAAGGTGGTACACCTTGGCACGTCATATTGGCTAATATGCACTATGGTGGAAATCCATATGGACGCCTCATAGAGATGGCTAAGAAAGCGCAGCAGGTAGGTGTTATTAAAGGTATTTTGCTGCATCAAGGTTGTTCGAACAATGGCGATTCAGAGTGGCCATCAAAAGTTAAGAAGATATATAACGACATACTTACCGACCTTGGTCTTGAGGCAAAGAATGTACCTTTGTTCGCAGGGGAAATGGAACGTGAGGATATGGGTGGAATCTGCTATGGACATAATACACAGGTAAACCTTCTTCCTACTATTCTTCCTACAGCACATGTGGTTAGCTCGGAAGGTATTCCGGGTAATGGTACAGATGGTTTCCACTTCTCGGCAGCGGGCTATCGCACCTTTGGTAAGCGTTATGCCTATGAGATGTTGCATGTAATGTCACTCCAAACGCAGAAGGATGCCAGTTATACTATGTCCGAGAACCTTCAGAAGTTTTATACTTTGCTTTCGCTTCATGCCGATGATATCACGTTGCGGGTTGGTGCCAGCAAGAGTATCGCAGTAACGGGTCAGTTTGCAGATGGTCATACAGAGGTCCTGACTCATGAGGTTTCTTATTCCAGTTCGGATTTCACGGTTACTTCTGATGGGAATGTTTCTGCCACTGAAGAAAAGAAAGGTGTGGTGACCGTTTCTTATACTGATTTTATGGGACAGCAGCATACAAAGGATATTCATGTTGAGGCCTCTATGTCTGGTCCTAATCGTTATTTGCAGGTAAATAATGGTACAGCAGGGGCTAATGCCTGGGACAAGCAACTCTACTGTACATTGTTGAAACCAATGGAGATGGGTAAAACCTATGTGGTGAAGGCATGGATAAAGGCTGAACAGGCTGGCGAATGTGCTTTGTGGCCAGTATGGTCAGAAAGCCCGAATCGTGATGAGTGGGGTAATTCTAAAGATTTGCTTTATCTCACAAGTTATCAAGTTACATCCAATAGTCAAGAGTTTACATGGGAATTTAATGCAGACTGGGCTATTGATAAGCTCCAGTGGGCTTTTGGTAAAATTGGTGGTAAGATGTGTTTTGACGATATAACTTGTGTGGAGAAGGGTACCACGGAAAACATGGTTCCTAATGGTTCTTTTGATTCGGACGATATCTCCAAGTGGGGTGTTATTACCTGGAATGGTCAGAGTATGTCTATAGCTGAGGAAACAGTTTCTGGTATAAAGATTGCTCACAACATAGGAATTACGAATAATGTAATCTATGACCTGAACGGAAGGCGCGTTAGTGCGAATCGTCTTAGTCCAGGTATTTACATTCGTGATGGCAAGAAGTTCGTGGTAAAATAACATATTCAATATGATTCACTTTTTTAATTATCAACACAAAATGAAACAAACAGTAAAATTAGCCGTAGCCCTTTTATTGGCTATGAGTAGCTCAAGTGTTTGGGCACAATGGGGCGCTCCCGTTGACCCAAATCCCAACATGGGAATGAAAGACGCTTACAAGGATTATTTCATGATTGGAGTAGCTTTGAATCAGCGTAATGTGACGGATGCTGACCAACAGGCTCTGACCCGTCAGGAGTTTAACAGCGTAACAGCTGAAAATGACATGAAACCAGGTATGATTCATCCTAAGGAGGATGTCTGGGATTTTGAGAAAGCCGATAAGATTGCCAATTTCTGTCGTCAGAATGGTATTAAGTTGCGTGGACACTGTCTCTGCTGGCACTCACAGTTTGCTGACTGGATGTTTACGGACAAGAAAGGTCGCGAAGTAAAGAAAGAGGTGTTCTATAAGCGTCTGCGTGAACACATCCACACTGTTGTCAACCGCTACAAGGATGTAGTTTATGCATGGGATGTAGTGAACGAGGCTATCAGCGACAACCCTCGTGGTCGTATGGTGGATGGCAAGTGGACACCTGGAAATCCCTATCGTGAGAGTCGTCATTACAAACTCTGTGGTGATGAATTCATTGCCAAGGCTTTTGAGTTTGCTCACGAGGCAGACCCCAATGCCCTGCTGTTCTATAATGACTATAACGAGTGTGATCCTGGCAAGCGTGACCGTATCTATGACATGGTGAAGAAGATGCAGGATGCCGGTGTGCCCATTCATGGTATCGGTATGCAGGGCCATTACAATGTCTATGGTCCTTCGGAGGAAGATATTGACGCGGCTGTTACCAAGTATTCTCAGTTGGTAAAGCATATTCACGTCACCGAGCTCGACATTCGCATGAATATGGAGATGGGTGGACAGCTGCAGTTCTCTCGTGGTGAGGCTAAGCCCGTGGCTCCCTATATGCAGGCACTGCAGAACGACCAGTATAACCGTGTATTCCGTGTGTTGCGCAAACACAAGGACGTGGTAGATTGTGTGACCTTCTGGAATCTGGGTGACCGTGACTCATGGGTGGGTGTGAACAATCATCCGCTGCCTTTTGACGAGAACTACAAGCGCAAGCCTGTATATTACGTGATTCGTGACTTCGATCCTGCTGTTGACAATGCTGTCATCAAGGATGACTTCAAACCCAACTATTGGAATCAGCCCGGTCAAGAGTATCCACAGGTAAACAGCCAGGGTTATGTTCGTTTCCGCTTGGATGCTCCTGATGCCAAGTCTGTTATTGTAAGCCTTGGCTTAGGCGGACGTGGTGGTACGGTATTGCGTAAAGATAAGGATGGCTTCTGGACGGGTACAACAGAGCGTCCTGAGGATCCCGGATTCCATTATTATCACTTGACCATTGACGGTGCTGTGGTCAATGACCCCGGAACCCATAACTTCTTCGGTTCCTGCCGTTGGGAGAGTGGTATGGAGATTCCTGCTCCTGATGAGGCTTTCTACCAGGTCCGAAAGGATGTTCCTCATGGCAATGTCAGTCAGGTACTGTTCCCATCAAAGAGTACTGGTGAGGTGAAGACGGCATGGGTTTACACACCACCAACGTATGGCAACTTCATCGGCAAAGGTGCTAAGGCTAAACAAAGGCAACGGGTAGGCGACGGCACGTCGGGAATGGAGCGTTTCCCTGTTCTTTACCTGCAGCATGGATGGGGTGAGAACGAGACGAGCTGGTTCCGTCAGGGATGTGCCGGAATCATCATGGACAACCTCATTGCCGAGGGTAAGATCAAGCCCTTTATCATTGTGATGACCTACGGAATGACGAATGATGTGAAGTTTGGAAAGATTCGTGAGTTTACAGCCAAGGAGTTTGAAACGGTATTGGTTGATGAACTCGTGCCTTATATTGATAGTCATTTCCTGACCAAGGCAGATAAATGGAGCCGTGCCATGGCAGGACTCTCAATGGGTGGCTTTGAGACAAGACTCATCACCCTGCGTCGTCCAGAAGTATTCGGATACTATGGCTTGTTGAGTGGTGGCCAGTATGCTCCAGAGGATATCAAAGATCCCAAGCAGATGCACCTGATTTTCCAGAGCTGCGGATCAAAGGAATATCCTGATCGCATCAATCAGAGCACAGAGGCCTTGAAAGCTGCAGGTCTGCCCGCTGTAGGCTATGTCTCAGAAGGCACCGCCCATGAATTCCTGACATGGCGTCGCAGCCTGAAGGAAATGGCTCCATTGCTGTTCAAATAAACCAACCATTATCAATCATAAATCAACGAAGGAGCCTCGCTGCATACCAAATGTCAGCGAGGCTCTTTTAATTATCGACGATGTTGTTATTCTAGGGTGATTTCACCAGAGCCATAGCAGCGATGGTGATGCTCGTCGTAGATGACGCAGAACTGGCCTGGTGCTACCCCATGAATGGGCGCTTGGGCATGTACCATGAATCTGCCTTCGCTTAAAGGCTCTAATTGCGCTGGCAGATAATCCGGTGTATGGCGAATCTTCAACGTGATGTCTTTGGGAGGCTGTTGCCCGTTGATGCTATGGAAATCATGAATGGGGAAATCTTGAGTGTAGGCACTCACAGGGTCGTAGCCATGTGACACATAGATGATGTTCTGCTCAACGTCTTTCTTGATGACAAACCATGGACCGCCACCCAGTCCCATTCCTTTGCGTTGACCGATGGTATGGAACCAGTGACCTTTATGCTTACCGATTTTCTTCCCGGTTTCCAATTCAATGACGTCTCCTGGCCATTCGCCAAGATAGCGTCGCAGATAGTCGTTATAGTTAATCTTGCCTAAGAAGCAGATGCCTTGCGAGTCTTTGCGCTTGGCATTCACCAAGTGTTCACGTTCGGCAATCTCGCGCACCTCCTCCTTCATCATGTGTCCAATGGGGAAGAGGGCCTTCTTCAGTTGCCAGTCGTAAATCTGGGCTAAGAAGTCCGTCTGGTCCTTTACTGGGTCAGGACTGGTGCATAACCATTTCCTCATTCCACATTCCACATTCTCTTCCTCCGTTGTGGCATAGTGACCTGTGGCTATGAGGTCGTAGTCATGACCGCACTTTTCATGGAAAGCGCCAAACTTAATCAAGCGGTTGCACATCACGTCAGGATTGGGGGTGAATCCGGCTCGAACCTTGTCCATGGTGTATTTGGTCACTTGGTCCCAATATTCTTTATGGCAATCAATGACCTCCAACTTACAACCATACTTATGACTGACAGCTGTAGCCATCTCCAAGTCCTCTTCGCTGGAACAGTCCCATTCCTCTTCCTCCTCAGGTCCTATCTTGATATAAAAACAATTAGGGTGCAAGCCTTGTCGCACCAATTCGTAGAGCACGACAGATGAGTCGACACCCCCTGAGAGCAATACTGCAATTCGCTTATCTGATAGATTCATGGCGACAAAGTTACGAAAAAAGTCTGTAACGAAAGACGTATTTTGGAGAATTAACGCAGAAAGCGCGTAAATAAAAGGCAAGACGGGGAATAATGGGGAATCAAAGGACGAAGGGAAAAAGCAACTTGATGCGGATTGGTGCAAGAGTTAGGTCTCTAAATCGTAACCCGCTTGGGCCAACTCTGACAGTTAAACTTTTCTAATTTCAAGGGTACGGAAAAGGAAGAATGACGCAATTCAAACTGACAGGTTTTCGACTCAACAAACTGCAACGAATTGCCGAAAAAGTATCTCAAAAAATGGTATTATATTTGCAGCCTGAAATTAAAAAAGGAATTAGAAATGAGATCAACTTTCAAGATTTTGTTCTACGCGAACAAGGGTAAGGAAAAGGATGGGATTGTTCCTATCATGGGTAGGATTACCATCAACGGTACACAGTGCCAGTTTTCATGCAAGCACAATATTCCATTGGTTATGTCAATACTTAGTTAATTATACATCTAATCGTCTAAAAATCAACGAGTTATATTAACAATATATAACTATTAAAATTTGGTCAAGTGCCTGATTTTCAGTAACTTAGTAGTCTCTTACATTACTTAGTTATGACGAAAATTTCAGAAGCACTCGACCAATATACGGGCATATGCAAGGAGGCCATCTTGGACTCCGCTGCAAAGTTAAGCAAAAGTTTTGAGAAAGTCATCATCGAGATACTACTTTTATACATGGTTGTACCAGGAAGGATAAATTTCACCCAGTTGGGCAGGTACGGCAAGCACGGCGAACAGTGCTACCGCCAAAACTTCGGACGCAGGCGTTCGAAGAGCATCAACTGGCTCCGCTTCAACATCTCACTTGCCCTGCGCTACTTCGGTGAAGTGGGACGCATGGCCATAGCCATTGATCCGAGTTTCATCAGCAAAGCGGGCAAGAAGACTCCGCATATTGGTCGTTTCTGGTCGGGTTGTGCAGGTGCCGTGAAGCACGGGCTGGAGATTATGGGACTTGGACTCATCAACCTCGATGCCCATAACTGCATGATGCTTCGTGCCCATCAGACCCCAGGTACCTCTGAGCTGAAGGTGCGTAACAAGTCGCTCACTGAGCATTACATCGGAGTCATCAAGCGTTACAGCAAGGAACTGCTGAAGCTGTCACATCTCATCGTGGCTGACGCTTTCTTCTCGAACAACACCTTCTACAACGGCATCCGTGAGTACGGCTTCCACCTTATCAGCCGTTTCCGTGACGATGCCCACCTGTGCTACCTCTATGAAGGAGAGAGGACGGGTAAGAGGGGAAGGCCCAGAGTGATTGACGGCAAGATTGACTACAAACACCTTGACAAAAGCAGAATGCAACTGTTCTCGATAGAGGGACTCATGGGAAAGGCCTATACACTGCTGGCTTATTCAAAGTCATTGAAGTGCAAGGTACGTCTCGTCATCTGGCAGATGCCTGACGGTAAGCACAAACTCTTCTTCTCTACTGACACCACTCTCACGGGTGAGGAAGTGCTGGACTTCTACAGAACCAGGTTTCAGATAGAGTTTTGCTATCGGGATGCCAAGAACTACACAGGACTTATGGACTGTCAGGCCAGAGACCCTTGGAAGCTCGACTTCGCATTCAATGCATCGTTCGCATCGCTTAACATCGCAAAGCTGATGATGAAGGAACGCGGAATGGATTATTCCATGTCAAATTTCAAAGCGCTCATGGCTGGTACATTTCTTATGAAACGAATTTTTGACGTGTCCCGATACCGACCGAACCAAACTTTAATTAATCACATTTTCAAAGAACTCTTTGGCTGCGCGGCATAGCCGTTACGCCATATCTTGACTTTTTAACGAACTATTGTGTGGCAGGAAATTACTTAAACTTCAAGCCAAGTATAAGGGCGAGGAATTTCGTCATCAGCAGGATAATCAAGAGAAAGACAGAATAATCAGGCAAAAAGATAGCATCATCAATGATTATCGCGAACAGATTGGCCATTATCTGTCAACCCTCTCAGAACTGTTACGGGCTGCCGTTAAGGCAGTACTCGATTATGTTCAGGACGGCTATCGCAGTTTCAGCTATCGCCAGGAGTGCGATGTCAAACGCTATATGAATAGCCAATCTGACAAGGAGGCAGCTGATGGCACTGTTCTAAAAGCCTCACTACCCATCTTGAAATCTGATGAGTGTGAGAAGGTAAAGGGACAACTCTCCTATATTGTTCAGGAAATGAAGGAGGAACAACAGCAAAGCCGAAGTCGTGGATTCCACATGTAATACTTAACTCAAGAAAGATGCGGTGTTGAGCCGCATCTTTTGCTTTATAGCCTTAATAAACTCTAAAAAACAAGCAAATACTATTATGGTTGAAGATTTTTCACTAACTTTACACCCAAACTAAAAATTTGAAATGTATGCAAGACGTAAATCGCCTAAAATTAGTGCTAGTGGAACAAAAGAAGACCAGTAAATGGTTATCCGAGGAACTTGGTGTGAGTCCATCTACAGTTTCTAAATGGTGTACTAACTCTTCACAGCCTGATATTGAAACCCTCGCAAAGATTGCCAAGCTTCTCAATGTCGGAGTGGAAGAATTGTATAACAAAAAATTCATGGATTCTGTTCTAAGTTGAGTGGTGTAAAAATGGCAATAGACATTCAGATGAAACTGAAAAGCGAAAAGCGCTTTCCAAAGTTCGCGAACTTTGGTGAATACTTGTTCTGGTCGTATGCCAATTTGCAAATGCTTTGTGCTGCACTCAACATGGGGAAAGCGAAATACGACAAGTCATGCTACATGATACGCGCCAAGGCATTCAAGGCGTATAAGGAAGGACGATGGAACATTCATGACCTACTGGAGTTCAATGTGGCGAAAATTAAAGAGAACAATTATTGTTGGTATTGTGGCAAGGAGATGGAACCATCAAAGCTAACAAAAGATCATGTTTTTCCAAAAAGCAAGGGTGGTGCCAACGATATGGATAATATCATCATGGTATGTAAAACGTGCAACTCCTCAAAGGGTAACATGGATTTATTTGAATGGTACTGCGAAGTGCGAAAAGAATGGCCCCCCCTTAACATTCTTATTCATTATCTGAAGAACATCTACCTATATAGCGTAGAAAACGGATTGATGGATAAACATGCCGAGGAAATGGATGTTATGGAACTTCCGTTCAAGTGGCAATACATTCCTCTCGACTACCCTCAACCAGAAGTTTATATTTAATTTGAAACTATCATTATGGACCTAAAAGAATATATCAGCACCGTTAATCAGAAATATCGTGCAGGCAATGCCACTGAGCACACTTACAGGGGCGTGTTGGAACAATTAATGCAAAGTCTGTTGCCAAAACTTCGTATCGTAAACGAACCAAAGCGAGTGAAGTGCGGTGCACCTGACTATATAGTTAGTCGCAAGGATGGTATGCCAGTGTTCTACATCGAGGCGAAGGATATTGGTGACAATGATCTTGATGGACGCAATCCTCATGGCCATAAGGAGCAGTTTACACGCTATAAGCAGGCTCTCGACTATATCATCTTCACAGATTATTTGGACTTCCACCTATACGAGCATGGTGAGTTTGTAGATAGTGTGCGTATCGCAGAAGTGAAGGGTGACAAGATTGTTGCCATCAATGAGAACGAAGAGAAGTTCTTGAATCTCATAGAGCATGTTGGTAACAATGCTATCCAGAGCATTACATCCGCCTCACGTCTTGCAAAACTGATGGCAGGCAAAGCACGACTGTTGGAAAATATCATTGAGCAGGCACTGATGGATGAAACGTATAGCGAGGCAAATGATACACTTCAGGCTCAATATCAGTCGTTCCGTGACTTTCTTATTCAGGAGCTTACCAAGCAGGACTTTGCCGACATCTATGCCCAGACCATTGCCTACGGCATGTTTGCAGCTCGTCTGCACGACCCCACTCCAGAAGACTTTAGTCGTGAGGAGGCTGGCCGCCTAATTCCAAAGACCAATCCCTTCCTGCGCAACCTCTTTAATAATGTGGCTGGCAACGAACTTGATGATCGTATTACGTGGGTGGTTGATGATTTGGTGACTGTATTCCAAGCTACAAACCTTCAGGAAATCATGAAAGCCTATGGTGAGGACAAGCGCCACCACGACCCCATGATTCATTTCTACGAGGACTTTCTGTCTGAATACAATCCCAAACTGCGAAAGTCAAAGGGCGTCTGGTATACCCCACAACCTGTTGTTGGCTTCATTGTGAGGGCTGTTGACGAGATTCTGCAAAAGGAGTTTAACCTGCCAGAAGGATTGGCAGACTACTCGATGATAGAAAAGGACGTTGCCGTTGAGCAGAGCTATGATGGACGAACCAAAGATGGCATGAAGCACGCCATGAAACGCTTTCATCGTGTACAAATTCTCGATCCTGCTACTGGTACTGGTACCTTCTTGGCAGAGGTAGTCAATCAGATATATGACCGCTATCGCGACCAACAGGGCATTTGGCAGCAGTATGTGGAACAACACTTACTGCCTCGTCTGAATGGCTTCGAGATATTGATGGCCTCGTATGCCGTTGCCCACTTGAAACTTGACATGTTGCTGAGCGAGACAGGTTATCAGCACCAGTCAGAGAAACGTCTGCATGTATATCTGACCAACTCCCTTGAAGAAAGCAATAACGAGCCTCGCACCCTTTTTGCTCAATGGCTCAGCCGTGAGGCCTCAGAAGCGAATGTGATTAAGCGCGACTGTCCTGTAATGGTGATGATTGGTAATCCGCCATATTCTATTAGCAGTCAGAATAATGGTAAGTGGATAACCAACCTTTTGGCTAATTACAAGAAAAATTTGAATGAAAAGAACATCCAACCTTTAAGTGACGACTATATCAAGTTTATTCGGTTAGGTCAGGAATATATCACTCGTACTGGCGAAGGCGCTTTAGCTTTTATCTGCAATAATTCGTTTATTGATGGTATTATTCACCGTCAGATGAGAAAAGAGTTAATGAAAACCTTCGATAAGATATACATTCTTAATTTACATGGCAACACGAGGAAGAAAGAAACTGCTCCTGATGGAAGTAAAGACGAGAACGTATTTGACATCATGCAAGGAGTGAGTATCAACATCTTCTATCGCAGTTCTAAAGAGAGTCAAGATGAGTGTCGTATTTTCTATCACGAAATATATGGCACGCGTGAAGAGAAATATGCCTATCTCAACAGCCATAACATCAACGATGTCCAATGGAAAGAACTACAGCCCAAAGAGCCCTACAATTTCTTCATAACAAAAGACTTCTCATTACAGGAGGAGTATGAAAAAGGGTTCAAAATTGATGAGTTGATGGTTTCATACATAAGTGGGGTTCAGTCTGGTAGAGATGATATCTACGTGGACATGAATAAAGAGATACTTGGAAACAGAGTCAAAACCCTTTTGTCTGGAAGCTTAACACCAGAATTTATAAAGAAATATAAGGTTGTTGATTCGAGTAGTTATCCTCTTCTCAAAAGAATGCAGTCTTCTATCTTTGATGCAGGAAAGATAGTAAAATACTATTATCGGCTTTTTGACAAGCGTTTTATTTACTACGACAAAGACCTGATTAAACGTTCTTTCTATAATATATTACAGCACACGCTCAAAGACAACGTGTCCTTCTTGCTTTCCAAGCAACAAAGTTCGTTTGATTTTCAGCATATTATAGTATCGGATTGCGTCTCTGATATGAATGCCGTTTCAATGCAAACGAGAGAAGGAAACTATGTCTTCCCTCTCTATATCTATAAGGAGAACATGGGCCAAGAAGAGCGCATTGTCAATTTCAACAAGGAATTATATGACAAGATAGCCAAAGGCTTGAACTACCTTCCTTGCTATGATGACAATGTGTTGGTAGACCCAATAAGCGAATATAATGGCGTGCTCTATCCCCAAGCCCTCTTTGATTATATCTATGCAGTGCTGCACAGCCCCAGCTATCGTGAACGTTACAAGGAATTTCTGAAGATAGATTTCCCACGCATACCTTATCCAACAGACTGGGAGAAATTCCGTGATTTGGCAGAGCTGGGAGAAGAACTACGACAACTGCATCTGATGGAAGACCTGCCTTCAAAGACTGGTATCACCTTCCCCGTTGCAGGCTCGTTGCAGGTAGACTGCTACCGCTGGCAGGATAATCGTGTATATATCAACGCAGAGCAATACTTCGATGGTGTGCCAGAATCTGCTTGGAACTTCTTCATCGGAGGTTATCAACCAGCACAGAAATGGCTGAAAGACCGCAAGGGGCTGACCCTGAGTTTCGATGATGTTAAGCACTATGGTTGCATCATCTATGTGCTCCAGCAGACAGAGCGACTGATGAAAGAAATAGATAGTATAATGAAGAATAATGATTTGAGAAATGAATGATAAGCCAAAAACTAAAAAAGAATGCTTTGCCCAGTTGGACGAAATGGTGAGTGATGCAGACAAGCAGGCCATAATGAAAACAAAAGACCTGATAGAATTTCATTTTAGTCTCGGAATGTGGATTCGTAACAATTGGATATACGACTGTAGTCCAGAAGATGCTGAGAATCTCTATAAGGCATTTGGGGTAGATACTGTTATTTGCCAACCAGATGAATTGTCTTCGGAAATTATAGAGGCGTACCAAAAGTATTTGAGGAGAAAACATAAATAATCCACATTCTATATCTGATATTTTCATTCTTAAATATTATAACGACAAAAATATTGGAATCATGTATAATGCTAAAGTCTATCGGATTATGATTGGAGCGCCATCTGATATTAAAGATGAGATTCAGATGACATGCGAAGCCATCAATCATTGGAATAGCCTAAATTCTGAACGAAACAAAATAGTACTTCTTCCATTGCATTGGTCCACCAATTCATACCCATCAGCAAACAATCGCCCTCAAAAGTTTTTGAATGAACAACTTGTTGAAAAGAGCGATTTGTTAGTGTGCGTATTTGGGACAAGAATTGGAACACCAACTGGCGCAGACATTAGTGGTACTGTTGAAGAATTTAATGAACATATAAGAGCGGGGAAAGGTGTTATGATGTTTTTCAAGCAATCAGCGGATAATATTTCTTCGTTAGATCTTTTACAGTTTCAAAAACTAAATGATTTTAAGAATAGTATCAAAGACTCTGTCCTTTGGTGTGATTATCAGAATTCTGAAGATTTTAAGAACCTGTTAATTGACAAATTACAATTATACATTAATGATAAATGGGTTACTAAACAATTAGAAGTAAATACTTCGCTTTCAATATCAGAATCTCTATCCGTTTTTGACAAAGAAAGGCTTGTTAAGTGGAGTGAAGGAGACGGAGAAGGTTGGATCATGGATACTATGGATGGTAGAACCATACTACTTGGAGATACTGAATATGCTATAAATAATGCTAAAGAGAAAGCAGATTGGAATGCTTTTTTTGAGAAGATGATAGAAATCCGTTTTGCTCAAATAGATCGATATGACAAATGGGGAAATCCTGTTTATATACTTACACAAAAAGGATTTGATTATATTGAGCAAATGGGTTCCTTGTGATGTCCTCCTTTCTGAATACCTTTATATTGTAGAATTTAAGTTATACAAATGAAATAATGGAATATGTAAGACAAACAAAAAATTTGCAGCGAAACGTTATTCTGTGTATCGTTTTTGTTTCTATATTTATCCTTGCTTTCTATTTCTTTATGTTTAATAATGGACTGAGCAAGGATTCAAATTCATGGAGTAACTTTGGGGATTATGTAAATGGGGTCTTAACGCCAATCTTGACAGCAATAAACATTTATGTGTTTATCAAAATGACAATAGCAATTTCAAGTTTAGAAGAAAGACGTACAATAAATGCCAATGCGATTGAAGAAGCTCGGCTTGAAAAAGAAATGCATCATGAGAAAGAAATGCTTATGATGCAACTGAGAAAGCAAGAAATTGATACATTTGTGAAGCAAATGAATAAAATATTTGACTATAGCTCAAAAGAAAACAGAATACAATCATTGCAACAGGTTGTTGATTATCTTTCATCATTTTGTGAAACAGGGTTTAAATGGTTTAACATTGATAACAATAATCACACAAAACACAGAATCGAATATTTGACTGTTAGTTTAAGAACTGTTCTTTTTGATTTGGAAAATAATAAGCAATCATCTGAAGAACTTTTTAACAAGATTTACGATGCAAAAGCAGAAATAACCAATACCTTGGTGGAAGCTGCATTAAAAGAATAAAATAATAGAATACGGATTAGTTTCTCTTTAAAATTGGTAGATCACCGGGACGGTTCTTTGATCACTTTCTTATAAGCCCTATGTCCTGCGTGCGTCATAAGCGTGGGTTATTAGTAATGTTTGTGCAAAAGTAGTAAATATAAATCAAAGAACAAAATTTAATCATCACATTTTGTCTGACATTTTTTTGAGGAATATTTTTCTACTCCAGCATAATAGACAAAAACTCCCCGGGCTTCGCAGCGCAGGAAGGACTTTAAAAGGTCATAAATAGAGGCATGCTGATTCCGGTGATTGTTTTGAATTAAAAAATCAAGTGGAATTCTTTGGCGAGTCACGAGAGAATGTGTATCTTTGCAGCCGGAATAGTCCTAAAATTAAAAAATAGGAATAATACGGGGGCTTAAATCCGTGCTTTTAATCTAAAAGTAGGCATATTATGGAGTACATCAAGGTAAGCGAAGCAGCAGCAAAATGGGGACTTAGTGCTCGTAGGGTACGCATTCTCTGTGCCGAGGGGCGCATAGGAGGTGTTGTCAGAAAAGGCAATCTCTATATGATACCTTCCGATGCATTACGCCCAGCCGACGGACGGACGACACGCACGGCAGATTCGTCGTTGCGTCCATTGTTACAAAGAATTGACCAGCTAAAATGCGAGCTCACACAGTTCCGTCCTCTTACTCCTACTGAGACAGAGGCCTTGCGCCAAGAGTTCATCGTGGAGCATACCTATCATAGCAATGCCATTGAGGGCAATACACTCACACTCCAGGAGACTCAGCTGGTGCTTCAAGGTATCACAGTTGACCGCAAACCTCTTAAAGACCATTTGGAAGTCGTTGGCTACAAAGAAGCCTATGAATACATGGAACAATTGGCTAAAGAGCAACGAGCTCTCACGACCTACGAGATACGTACCATTCACCAGTTGGTACTTGCCGACCGTCACGAAGACCGTGGCCAGTGGCGCCGTGTGCCGGTACGCATTCTAGGAGCATTGACGGAACCTGTACAGCCCTATCAGATAGAACCCATGGTCGAGGCTTTGTTGGCAGATATGGAGTCACTTTATCATCAGCATCATCTTGTTGAGAAAGTGGCGCTGTTCCATTTGCGCTTTGAGAGTATCCACCCCTTCATTGACGGAAATGGTCGAACCGGACGTCTGCTGATGAACCTCCAGCTTATCCGTGCCGGCTATCCACCCATTAACGTAAAGTTTGCCGACCGCCGCCGTTATTATGAAGCTTTTGACAGTTACGCCCAAACCGGCTCGCCAGAGGCTATGCAGACACTCATTGCCGAATACTTGGAGCAACGTCTCTCGGCTATGCTTGAGATATTGAGTAACATAAAAACAGATGAAAAGTAAACAAATATCAAATATTTTTTCAGTCATTATAGTCATTAGTCATTAGTCATTAAGAATTCCGAATTCAGTCATTTTGCTCACTATAATATAAAATATTTATATTTTATTATATAGTGGTCGTTTTTGACATCCCAAAAACGTTAATGACTAATGACTAATGACTAATGACATTGTCTTTTCCTGATCTCGGTTGACATCACATTGTCGAGGTAACCTCTTTTTTGCACTAAAAGTGGTGCTAAAATAATACATGCTCGATTTTCAGCACGAAAATCGCGTTTTTTCGCCCAAAACGCCCAAAAATTTGGAGGCACCTTGAAAAATGTGTACCTTTGCATTGTCAAAAGGAAACGATGGAATTTGGGCGCAGGGCACCAAAATATTTCTCTCAGGCCTGGAAAAATTTACAGCCTGTCCAGAGCGCAAAAAAGGAAGTCGCAAATGGAGACAACGTGAATTAATCAACCATTAAACACTAACCATTAAAAATTTTTACAAATTATGGCAATGAAAGTGAAGGCAGTAGAGAAGCTGCTGAAGTTTGACAAGAATTCTGCGGGTGTTTACCGCTATGTGATGAGTCCCGAAATGTACTCGAGTCTGAACCAGAAGAAGGTAATCAAGGAGGCTGCCCTGCGCAGTGGCGTGAGCCAGGGTGTGATGCAGGCGTGCTGGGATGCCGCTGGTGAGGTGATCAAGGCATGGGCAACCGAGGGTCACAGTGTGGCTCTGCCCGGACTGGGTACCATGCGATTCGGACTGCGCTCGAAGTCTGTGGAGGACGTGAACAAGGTGAAGACCGGTCTGATTACCAGCCGTCGCATCATCTTCACTCCCGACACCGACCTGAAGGACGAGCTGAAGAACACCAGCGTCATCATCACTTGCTACGACCGCAACGGCAACGAGGTGAAGCGCGTGACCTCCAGCGACGACGCAGAGGTGGAGGACAATGAGAACGACAACACCAACAACGGAGACAACACTGGCGGAGACAACCAAGGCGGTGGGTCGAACACGGGTGGCGACAATGGTGGCAACACTGGCGGCGACAACGGAGGTGGTGACAACAACGGTGGCGGTGGCCAAGACCCAGGAGGTGCGGACGTGAACTAGGCGCATTCGCTAGTGAATAGTGAATAGTGAACAGAGAACAGTGAAACATCAACAGTGAATAGTGAAACATCAATAGTGAGAAATGATGAAGAAGAATCGACTGATTGAGATTGCAGTGAAGATGGTAGTAGCTGCACTCACCGCATTCCTGACAGCGTTGACAACCACGAGTTGTATGGGACATGGACCGTTTTAGCGGGTTTCACCCTAGTGAAACGCTTCGCTAGTGAATAGTGAAGAGTGAAGGGTGATAAGTGAAGAGAAAGGGAGCGTACCTGAGTGAAGGTGCGCTCCCTTTATTATTGGAAAATGTAAAGCGTTTACATCGAAATC
>Ga0310695_10006165_pt1 | contig 20075 bp, 15 predicted proteins | sample RumenRJG_04DNA_FD_203882 | JGI IMG/M metagenome (GOLD analysis project Ga0310695, IMG submission 203882) | Bovine rumen microbial communities from Lethbridge, Alberta, Canada - RJG_04 (v2) (version 2) | ecosystem: Host-associated > Mammals > Digestive system > Stomach > Rumen | place: Canada...
AAACAATCGGCCTTGTTGGATTTGGTCATGTCGGGAAAAAAGTGGCAGAATACTGTAATGCTTTTCACATGAAAGTACTGGTTTATAGCCATCATCCAACTGATGCTGCGGGAATAGAGCAAAGAGACTTGGAGAGTCTGCTCCGTGACAGCGATATTGTCAGCCTGCATGTTCCTCTGAATGAAAGTACCCGGCATATGATAAATGCAGATGTGTTTGCCAAAATGAAGTCAGACGCTGTTCTGATCAACACATCGAGAGGTGGAGTCGTCGATGAGCCGCAGCTTCTGCAAGCGTTGGAGAAGGGCCTTATAGGAGGTGCTTGTCTGGACGTTTTTGAAGAAGAACCCTTGCGGCGTGATCATCCATTCCGCGGAATGGAGAATGTAATCTTAACTCCGCATACTGCTGGCCTTCCCGATGGAGTGAAGTATCACAAGAAGCGCTACGAGTTTTTTGTGAAAAATATTGAACGAGTAATGAAAAACGAAACTCCGGATTGCAGGATTAATAATCTGGTGAAATAGATTCCGGGTTAACTCGCATTATCTCTTTTCCCCGTCGGTAGTAAAACACCCCCGATTTTTACTACCATTTGACTACCATTGAAGGCATTGACTTGCCGCATTTTGCCGTATCTTGCTTTTTCCATGACAGAGTCACGGATTATTCACAACTTTTTCTGCCCGGCAAATCGCGGCAAAACGGGGCAGAACACGGCTTTTCAGGAGGCTGATCGCATTTGACTAAGATACTTTTTGTGTGCCACGGCAATATATGCCGCAGCCCCATGGCCGAATTCGTGTTTCGGGACATGGTGGCAAAGGCCGGCCTGGCGGAAAACTATGAGATCGCCTCCGCCGCCACCAGCACGGAGGAGATCGGCAGCCCGGTCTATCCCCCGGTGCGCCGCCTGCTCAATGAGCACGGCATCGACTGCTCGGGCAAGACCGCCCGGCAGATCCGCCGCAGCGATTATGAGTATTACGATCTGCTCATCGGCATGGACGAGGAGAATCTCTGGAACATGCGCCGCCGCTTTGGCGGCGACCCGGAGGGGAAGCTGCGCAACATGCTGGAGTACGCGGGCCGGCCCCATGACGCCATCCCGGACCCCTGGTACACCCGGGACTTCGTCAGCGCCTGGGACGATATCTATGAGGCCTGTCTGGGTATGCTGGAGGCCCTGTCCGACACGGTCCTGCTGGACTTCTCCTGGTGTGCGGACATCCCCGATCTGTATCAGGAGCTGCGGCACAAGATGGCCTGGTCCTCCTGGTACGGGGAAAACCTGGACGCCCTCTACGACGTGCTCACCGGGCTCCCCCACAAGGGGCGCCGCTTCGTGCTCACCATGCCGGAGGACGACGCGCCCGCCGAGGTGCGGCTCTACGCCCGGCGGATCCTCAAGGTCTTCAAGGTGGCCGGGTCCGAGCTGGTCCTCCCGGAGGAGGTTGAGACGCCGTGAGTGAAAAACAGATCGTTCTTGCGGGCGGCTGCTTCTGGGGCATGGAAAAGCTGTACCGGGGCCTGCCAGGCGTGCTGGACGCCACCGTGGGCTATGCCAACGGAGACGCGGAGAGCCATGCCGACTATGAGACCGTTTGCACCGGCTTCACCGGCTTTCGGGAATCGCTGTATCTGCGTTACGATCCCACGCGGATCTCTTTGCGAAAGCTGCTGTTTTTCTTTTTTGCCGTGATCGACCCCACCATGTTCAACCGTCAGGGCATGGATATCGGCACCCAGTACCAGACAGGTATCTACTGGCTGGATGAGGAGGCCGAAGCGGAGGTCCTTGCCGTGGCCGCCATGGAACGCGCCGCCCGCCGGGAATTCTATGTGGAGCTGAAGCCGCTGGAGAACTTTTATCCGGCGGAAGAATATCACCAGCGCTATCTGGAAAAGAACCCGGACGGCTACTGCCACATTTCTCCGGCCAGGATGGCCGCTCTGCGGCGCTATCCCTACCGGGATGAACTCTATACCGTCCCCGCCGCTGAATTGCTGGCGGCATACCGAAAACAGACGGAAGAATAATGCCAACACGCGGGAGCCGGTTTGCTCCCGCGTGTTTTTGCTTTACATCACAGACGCTTATGATACAATAGAAAGCAGGAAACTGCAAAGAACGGAGGTCGGGTCATGTTCGGAAAGAGAAAGCGAAACCGGGGCAGCTTCTTTCTGTGGGCGGTGTTTGCCCTTATGATGCTGCTGATCCTGCTGGTATCGGTGCTGCTGGTCGTACCCCTGCTGGAGCGGGGTGACCGTACCGCTGTAGACGGCTCCGCAGCCTGGATGGCCCGGCTGGACGACGGGCTCCCGCTCAACCGGCTGACCATCCCGGGCACCCACGACAGCGCCACCCAATACGTGCAGCTGGCCTTTTTCTCCAAGTGTCAGGCTCTGAGCGTGGGCGAGCAGCTGGAGGCGGGCTTCCGCTATCTGGATATCCGCCTGGGTGAGGATGGGGAAGGCGGTTTGAAGCTGATGCACGGCTTCACCGACTGCAAGACCGGCTTCGGCCCTCAGAGCGAGGTCCTGACCCTGGACGCTGTGCTGGAGCAGTGCTACGGCTTTCTGGCCGCCCATCCCACAGAGACGGTGCTCTTTGCGGTCAAGCAGGAGCACGGGGAATTGAGCGTGGCGGAGTTCCAGACCTTGCTGGACGGCTATATCCAGAAGGCACCCAACGGCTGGCTGCTCACCGACAGCGTCCCAAGCTTGGGACAGGCTCGGGGCAAGCTGATCCTGCTGCGCCGCTATGCCGACGAGGCGGAGCTGGGCAGCCGGGCGGGCATCCCCTTTCTATGGCCGGATCAGCCCGGGACGGAGGACCGCTCCCTGAACACCGCCGCCAGCGACAACGGCGGCTATACCCTTTGGGTGCAGGATCGCTTTGAATACGACAGCGCGGATAAATGGAACGCCTTCCGCGCCGGCATGGACAACGGGGCCGGCGTCAAGGATATCTCCCTGAACTTTTTAAGCACCAAGGGCAGCCAGACCTACGGACATCCCTATCGTTACGCCCGGGTGCTGAACACCCGGCTCCTGGGGACGGCTCTGCCGGCCGGCAGCTTCCACGGCTGGATCGTGGTGGATTTCGGCAGCGCCCCCCTGGCCAGCCATATCTACCGAGCCAATTTCGGATGAATGCGCCATGTAGTCATTATGGAAAACAGCTTTGAAAAAATCTATGCCGTCGTCCGGCGCATCCCCTTCGGCCGCGTCACCAGCTACGGACAGATCGCCCGCATGCTGGGCGATCCCCGCATGTCCCATGTGGTGGGCTACGCCATGCACGCGGCGCCCGATCCCCTGCCCTGCCACCGGGTAGTCAACCGTTTCGGCGGCCTGAGCGACGCCTTCTCCCCGGCCGGCAAAGAGACCCATCGGCTGCTGCTGGAGATGGAGGGCGTGACCTTCACGCCCGACGGCTGCGTAGATATGCCCCATTTTTTCTGGGACGGCAGCGAGGATAAGGAACAGACGCTTGATTCGTAAATTCCAATCTGCTATAATCGACAGAGAACGACAGGGCTTGCGGCGCAGCGGGAGAATAAAATGGCACTGGATAAAGAGTACTTCGACGCGATCCATATCGACGTCGTAAAGAAAAAATACTATAACGCCAACAAGGTGGAGGCCGTTTTCGAGGACATCCGCCGGGAAGCGGCCGCCCTCATCCAGGAGAACGAGCGGCTGCGGCAGGAGTTGAACGCCCGCTCCAGTCATCGGGAGGAGCTGCGGGAGTCCGTGATCTCCGCCCAGGCGATCTATCAGCGGATCATCGAAAAGGCCCAGCTGCGGGCCGACGCCATTTTGAGCAAGGCACGGCAGGAGAGCGAGGAGATCCGCCGCAACAACGAGGCCCAGCAGGATCTTGCCGTCAAACAGTTGGAGGCCTGTCTGAGCCGTGTCCGCCAACTGCAGGAAGCCGCCATTGAGGAGATCAATACCCAGTGGCAGAATTTCCTGATTGGCCTGTACCCCGAGGAGGAGCCCGATTCCGACAAGGTTCCTGCGGACCTGTCGGACAAAGTAGACAGCATCGCCCGTGAACTCCGGGCCATCAACCGCTCCGATGATTGAAATTTTTAATAAAAGCCCAGACTGACCTTCGTCAGTCCGGGCTTTTATTGTCCCGCGGCGTGCTGGTCCCGCGGACCGGCAAAGTGATCAGCGCAAGCAAGAAACCATTTGCAAGAATACCGGATGAGGAACGGAGAAAGAAAGGAGTAATTATGGATCAAAACATATACAACAGCTATCTGGATATCCTGGAAGAAGAGTTGGTCCCGGCTATGGGCTGTACCGAGCCCATAGCCGTTGCCTACGCGGGGGCGCTGGCCCGGCAGACGCTTGGCGCCGAGCCGGAGCGCACGGTGTTGACGGTCAGCGGCAACATCATCAAAAATGTAAAAAGTGTGATCGTCCCCCACACCGGCGGGCGAAAGGGACTGCGTACCGCCGTGGCGGCCGGCATCTGCTTCGGCCAGGCTGACAAGGAACTGGAAGTGCTGTCCGAGGCCACAGAGGAGCAGCTCAAAGAGCTGGACGCCTGGCTCAGCAAGGCGGAGATCGAGCTCCGGGACTCCAGCGCCAACTGTCCCTTTGATCTGCACGTAGAACTGTTCCGGGGCGATGACAGCGCCTATGTGCATATCATCGGCCACCACACCAATGTGGTTTGCATCCGCCGCAACGAGGAGATCCTGTTTTCCAAGCCCTTCTCCGACGACGCGGTACAGGCCCCGGAGAACCGCAGCCTGCTGAACGTGGAGGACATCGTGGCCTTTGCCGACTGCGTGGAGATCGACCGGGTCAAAGACCTGCTGCAGCGGCAGATCGACTACAACCTGGCCATCGCGGAGGCGGGCCTCACCGGGGAATACGGCGCGGCCATCGGCAAGATCCTGCTGCTCTCCTACGGCAACAGCGTGCAGAACCGGGCCAAGGCCTGGGCTGCCGCCGGGTCTGACGCCCGCATGGACGGCTGTGAACTGCCCGTGGTCATCAACTCCGGCAGCGGCAACCAGGGGCTCACCGCCTCCGTGCCGGTGATCGTCTATGCCCGGGAATGCGCCGTCTCTGACGAGATGCTGTATCGGGCCCTGGTGGTCTCCAACCTGGTGACCATCCATCTGAAGACCGGCATCGGCAGTCTTTCCGCCTACTGCGGCGCCACCAGCGCAGGCGCCGGGGCGGGCGCCGGCGTCTGCTATCTGTACGGCGGCAAATATAAGGAGATCGCACACACCATCGTCAACGCTCTGGCCATCAACTCCGGCATGATCTGCGACGGCGCCAAGGCCAGCTGCGCCGCCAAGATCGCCTCCGCGGTGGAGGCGGGCATGCTGGGCATGCGCATGAACATGCACGACAGCCAGTTCTACGGCGGCGACGGCATCGTGGTCAAGGGCGTGGAAAACACCATTCGCGCCGTCAGCGTCATCGCCCGGGACGGCATGCGCAGCACCGACAAGGAAGTCATCCGTCTTATGATGGAAAACGAATGAGTTTTATCAACGGCGAAGGGGCTGGGACTGCACAAGCAGCCCCAGCCCCTTCGCCGTTAAACGTGTTGCAAACGAGCTTGCATGAAAGGGAAAACGCTCATAAAATAAGAGATAAGGAAACAGATACCGCATTTCCTGCATCCTGTATCTATCCGGCATGTGCAAGGGAGGGCGTAATGGAACGAGATCTTGAGTATACTTACACGGTCTATAAGACCGGCAGCTTCTCAAAGGCGGCGGATTTTCTCTACACGACCCAGCCCACCGTGAGCATGGCCGTGCAGCGGGTGGAAGAAGACATCGGCAGTCAGATTTTTGACCGGAAGGCAAAACCGCTGCGGCTGACGGAGGCCGGACAACAGCTGATGAAGCACATCGAGCGCGTCCGTGAATCGGAACTGCTTCTGCATGGGGAGCTGGACCGATTAAAGCATCCGGAAACCAGACGGCTGCGTATCGGCTGTACGCCGGTCCACGCCCATAACCTGTTCCCGGAGGTCCTCTCCAAATTCAGGGAGCTGGCGCCGGACGTGGAGATCACTCTCATCAATGGGGTCCCGTGGGAGATGAACCGGGATCTGCGGGATTTCAAGATCGATATCGCGGTAAACACCATGTCGGAAACGGATCCGACGGATTTTCTGTATATTCCGGCGTTTGTGATCCGATATCTGCTGGCGGTGCCCCCCGCTTTCCCGATCAATGAGGAACTGAAGGCATACGCGTTTACGGCCGATGACGTCGTTAGCGGCAAGGCGCTGCGCCCCCAGGGGCCTTTTGTCCCGATCTCCGCTTTTCAAGACATCCCGTTTGTCGATTTCACCGAGGGAAGCGAGTTTTACGAGCAAAGCAGAAAGATCGCCGACGAGTGCGGCTTTATGCCGCGCACCAGTCTGGCGGTCTACAACCCGTCCTTGGCGCAGGAACTGGCCAAAGCGGGAATGGGCGCGACGCTCATAGGCAATTACATGGTCAAAAAAGACTCTCCCCTGCTGTACTACCGGCTGCGTACCGCCTGGGAAGAGAGGGCTTTCTATTTTGTCCTGCGGAAGGATTATTCCATACAGGAACATCAGAAGCTGTTTCTGAAAACTTTTCTGGATGTTTTGGATAGAAAATGACAGACTCTGCGCGCAATGGCGTCAAAGGGCAGCCTTCTCCCGCGCAAACAGGAACCGGCAGTATTTCCACACGGTAAAGCAGCAAAAGACAAGGGCAGACGCGATTTCCACCTGGATCAGAAGCCGCAGGGAAGCGGTGACGGTCAGGAACGCGGCTGCCCTTTTGCATGCCGTCGCCACGATCACGAAGGGGAAGGAAAAGGATGCGAAGGAAGGCGCAAACAAGTCCCGAAACGTTTGAAAGAAGCGAAAAAGCGCCGGGATATACAGGAGCTGTGAGAGGACCAGCAAGCCCAGGACCAGAGGTTCAGAAGGCTGCGGCGCGACGCTCAAATACCCGACCAGCCAGATGCTGACCGGCGCCGCGGTAATACAGAACAAGGGGCGCTGCGGCTGCGGGATCGGCGTAAGATAATCGGCGCGGTAGACCAGCGGAAGCAGGACAACAGCGCCCAGCGCGGCGGGGATCAGCAGGATCCTGCCGACGGTCTCCGCGGAAAAAGCGGGCGCCGAGATCGCGGCGGCGGCGATGCCCACATAGACCAGCAGCCAGCTGCCGCGCACATCGGAGAGGGCAGTACGCTCCCGCAGGAGCTTGACGCTGAAAGAGATCATGAGCGCAAGGTGGAGCAGCAGGCCGGCGCCCCAGTACAGGACCGCGATCCGCAGATGCAGGACTGTGCGCATCGGCGCGGCGGTCAGCATCATGGCCATACTGGTTCCTGCCAGTGTGCTCAGGGAGGCACGGTCGGCATACAGGCGCTTCAGGCTTCCGGAGCGCAGCAGCTTTATAAGCACGCAGATCTGGATGGCGAGAGAAAGCAGCCCGAGAAGAAAAAGAAACAGCCGGGAATAGGCGCCCAGCAGCGTGCCAAGACCGATCAGGCCAAGGGCGACACAGCCTGCCGGGATCGGAAGTCGGTTCCAACAATTGCGGAGCATCCCTTGTCACCTCCTTACCCCTGCAGTATATCGCGTCACGGAGCAAATGTCACATCAACAGTATTTATGTCACTATTTGTTTATACAATTTGACCGATGTGACAAAGGATGAGATAATCAAGCTGCAAGATTAAAACAATTATTGAGGAGGAACGGCCATGAGCGAGCATATGCACACCCATGTTGACCAATTCGGCAACATCATGGAACACTGTCATCACCACGATGTCGACGACATCACCGACTACAACGAGGCTGTAAACGCCTACCGCAAGACCTTCCCCAACAAGCAGAGAGTGATCGACGAGACCCCGGACCCGGCCGTAAAGGCCATGCTGCTGCGCATGGAGCAGCTGGGCATCGACAACGCCTTCGATCGTTTCGATAAGCAGCAGCCCCAGTGCAACTTCGGCCTGGCCGGCATCTGCTGCCGCATCTGTCATATGGGTCCATGTCGTATCACCAAGAAAAGCCCGCGGGGCGTCTGCGGCGCCGACGCGGACCTGATCGTGGCCCGCAACCTGCTGCGCGCCGTGGCCGCCGGCACCGCTCAGCACGGCATGCACGCCAGAGAAGTGATCCTCTCCCTGAAGTGGGCCGCCGAGGGCAAGCTGCCCCTGCCCATCCTGGGCGAAGAGAAGATGCTGGCCACCGCCGCCGCCTGGGGCATCCCCACGGAGGGCCGAACCGTCAACGAGGTCGCCATAGACTTTGCCAACGTGCTGCTGGCCGACCTGTCCCGTCCGGAGGCCACCGAGGAATACCAGACCATCAAGTTCGGCGCGCCGCCCGAGCGGCAGCAGGTCTGGAAGGATCTGGACATCATGCCCATCTCCACCTATCACGAGGTCTTTGAGTCCATGCACAACTCCGGCGAGGCCACCGACGGCGACTGGAAGAACATCATGAAGCAGTTCCTGCGCACCGGCCTGACCTTCGTATTCGGCACGGTGGTGGACACCAACCTGGCCACCGACTCCCTGTTCGGCGTGGGCCAGCGCAGAAAGACCATGGTCAACATCGGCGCACTGAAAAAGAACAGCGTCAACATCGCCGTGCACGGCCACATGCCCACCCTGGTCAGCGAGATCGTCCGTCTGGGCCAGAGCGAGGAGTACATCGAGAAGGCCAAGGCCGCGGGCGCCGACGGCATTCAGTTCTACGGCATCTGCTGCACGGGCCTGTCCGCCATGTACCGCTACAACAATGTCATCCCCCTGTGCAATCCTCCCGGAGCGGAGCTGGTGCTCTCCACCGGCGCGCTGGATCTGTGGGTCGCCGACGTGCAGGACATCTATCCCTCCATCATGAACGCGGCCAATTGCTTCAAGACCGTAGTCGTCACCACTGAGGATTCCACCAAGCTGCCCGGCGCCGAGCATATCGCCTATGACCACACCCACTCCAACATCGGCGAGACCACCGAGATCGCCCGCAGGATCGTGGAGCGCGGCATTGAGAGCTTTGCGGCCCGCAAGGGGATCTCCAAGTTTATCCCGCCCTACGAGGTGGAGGCCGAGCTGGGCTTCAGCGTGGAGAGCGTGACCAAGGATCTGGGCGGCAGCTTCCAGCCTCTGGCCGACGCCCTCAAGAGCGGTCAGATCCGCGGCATCGTAAACCTGGTGGGCTGCACCAATCCCAAGACCGTCTATGAGCGCTGCATCGTGGACGTGGCGGACATCCTTCTGAAGAACAACATTCTCATCCTCACCAACGGCTGCGCCTCCTTCCCGCTGCTGAAGCTGGGCTACTGCAACATGGAAGCTGTGGAGACCAAGTGCGGCGAGGGGCTCAAAGCTTTCCTGAAAGAGCACAATATGCCGCCGGTGTGGCATGTTGGCGAATGCGTGGACAACACCCGCTCCACCGGCATCCTGGTGGGCGCGGCCAGCCTGCTGGGCAAGGCCCTGCGTGAGATGCCCTACGCCCAGTCCAGCCCCGAGTGGGCCAACGAGAAAGGCGTCGGCGCCGCTCTGGCCTTCCGCCTGCTGGGTCTCAACTCCTACCACTGCGTAGAACCGCAGGCCTTCGGTTCCGAGAACGTCATGCGCTTCCTCAAAGAGGACACCGGCAAGATGGGCCTGGGCGTCATGGTGGTCGACACCGATCCGCAGGTCCTTGGCAACCGCATCGTATCCGACTTTGAAGCCAAGCGCAAAGCCCTCGGCTGGGATTGATCGATCTTTTCTCCCCCCTCCCTGCCAAACAGCCGGTCCGCCGGCTGTTTGGCAGGCTGTTCCGCTCCCGACGCGGGATCTTGCAAAACGCGCAGCCGGAATCGCCAAAGCAAGCGAAACGCCCTGTTTTCGTCTAACGAAAACAGGGCGTTTTTCACCGCCGGGCGGGGGATCATGCTCTTTTCTGTCCTGCGCCCACTGCGCTCACCGCAGGCCGAAAAAGGAAATGATCCTCTCGTTGAACGCATTCATTTTCGCCGGGTCCAGGAAGCGGTGATCCCCGCCTTCCACCGGGATATACGTGATGGCGTTGGCCCGGGCGAAGGCTTCGACCGCGTCCACGGGGACGACCTCATCCAGGGTCCCGTGGTGGATCAGCATGACGTCCGCGTACTGCGCAAAGCTGCGCCGGGTGATGTCCGTCTGCTTCAGGCTCTCAAGAAAGACTGCGTCCACGTCGATCTTTCTGTCGAAGCCGACCTGCACCGTGTTCCCCTCCAGCACCCGGGCCAGCTCCTCTTCGCTCATAACGGACCTTGTGAGCACGTCATACATGTTCACCGCCGGACTGCGCAGGGCGATCTTTTGAAACGGATTCCCGTGCTCGGAGATATACTTTAAAAACAGGTAGGCCCCAAAGCTGTTCGCGTAGGCGTAAAGGGCCGGCGGGATGTGCTCGCCCGTGCGCGGATCCGCCCTCCCGTATTCCTCCAGAATGTGCGCGATCATCAGCCGCAGATAGCTGTCGCAATCCGCCAGGCGCAGCTGCCGGCAGGTATCGTCCCCATGGCACGGCCAGTTGAAGGTCATAAGCGCAAGGCCTTCGTTTTGGGAGATGACCCGCTCGGCAAACTTTTCTGCCGCCAGATTGTCTTTGTGCCCGCCAAAGCCGTGGCCGAACAGGATGACCGTCCGGATATCCCCGCGGTCTCCGCAGTACAGCTTGGCGCGAATGCTGTGGCCTTCCCGCTTGTATTCAAAATATTCTGTCATATCGGCCTTTCCCTCTCTTCCCCTGTTCGCCCCGGTCCTGCCCTGTATGCTTTAAATCCAAGCCGGATGCTCTTTTCCGCCTCGTTGTTCATCACCCGCAGCTTCCTTTTTGCTCACTATATAATACGCAACATATATTGACAAGAATCATTAGTATCATAAATCCTTGTCCTGTCCTTTGCGGCGGACAATGAATCGCGGGAACTGGCGCGTATCGCCGCTGCCATAAAACAAGCAGCCTCTCCGTCATCCGGAGAAGCTGCTGTCTGTTTTTTGAGTAGGCTCTCACAGATCGGAAAGTCGGAGCGTTTCACGCTCTCAACGGCTCCGCAAAAACGGAAGCGCTCAGCAAGAGCCCTATCCTCCCGTTATTTTGACAGCGCATAAAGATCGCCGAATTCTTTGACCAGCTGGTTATATTCATCGCTGCCCGCATATACCATGTCGTGACCGCTGCCGCGTCTGTCATGTGCGGAAACCAGCTGATCTCCCCAGAAATAGAAGGTCACAGCCGGTGAGCTCCCCTTGACATAGGCTTCCGCGTAAAACAACAAGCCATCGGCATAATAAAACCCGATCGTATATCCCGAGCTGTGGTTGTTTATATGCGACGAAGTGTACCAGGACCTGTGATTGCCGGAGGAATCTTTCCGAGCATAATATGTCTGTACAACCACATCCTTTTTCTGCACGTCAGAATAAGCAACGCCGTCGATCAGGTTTTCTCTCAAGGCCTTCCCATACGGGGACGCCGGATTCTTGGGTATGCTGAAGGACGGGGCCGGCTTGGGCGTGGGTGCGGGCGTCGGTGCGGGCGTCGGTGTGTCATCCACAAGGTATACTGTCAACGTTTTTGTAAAGCTGTCGCAGATGACGTGCAGCTTCACGCCGCCCTCTTTTGCCCCCAGCATGACGCAGGTGCAGCTTTGGGTATCGTTTGAAGGCACCAGTCTCAACAGATTGTCATCCTCGCTGATCCACGTAAATGTTGCATCCGCATACTTCTCCGACGGATATGCAGCGGCCGTCAGCACTACCGGGTCATCGCTCTTACGCATCGTGAAGTCCGTTCGGATCTCGTTGTTGAAATTGTATACCCGGATCTCCGTTACTTCCGCGGGTACAATTACGCTTGAGGATGAAGACGACACAGTTTCCACAGAAGGCACGGGCGAAGGCGCTGCTCCCTCGGGTTTCCCGGGATCCCTGTGAGCAAATTTCCAAAGGGAAAACACAACGGCAAGCGCCAGAACGCCTGTAATGATCGCAAAGATGAGCTGCATATCGGGATGCTTGGGCGGAATTTGGTCTTCATTCTCGAGAGATTTGCGTCTCTCCTCTCTATCATACGTGCTGATGGGTACCACCTCCGAAAGTTACGAAAATGAGAACGGCATTTTTCCCTGCAATTTTTTACATTTTATCACAATCCGGGAAAATACTCAATCGGTTTTGCCCATTTTCAAGTTTTTTGGTGCAGAAAAACAAATAAACAAGAGCCGACTGATCAAAACATAATCAGTCGGCTCTTATTCGATCGAGGATACAAAGAGACTGCCGCAAAACACAGGTATTAGTCTGGTTTTACTATGTTGTTTTAGGCTGTCACAAGCTCATTCGATTTGTCATTTTCAGGCTCATCGTGAGTGTCACGCGACGACGGAAAATCACTCCCACTCGACTCTTGAAAGAGTTTTACTAAGCATATTTGGTTAGTTTTGTTGACTACAGTATCCCAGGTGTTCTGATTAGCTTAAAAACATGGGCTATCTGAGGGGGTGTTGTCAAAACGTTGTCAGTATTATGCCTGACTGATGGAGTTTTTATGGTTGTATTCCGAGTTTGTCAAACAGCACCCGGTTACGTTTTTCTGAGTCATTACGTATTTTATCATAAGATAGAACTTCGATATATGCGTGTAGTTCACGATTATAGAAATATGCTCCAAGGTTATCGGGTGTCCTAGTAAAGGACATCCTATCTAAAACTCTATTCAGTGATGGTGTGAAATCACATACGGCATAAAGATAAAACTGTGTTGTGTCCGATGTATGGATTGGCCGATGTCGACTGTCTTTAGCCTTGCCGTCTTTAATTTTCTGAGCGTAATCTTGTAACTGTGTTATAGGATTATTCTCCATATCGAAATCATCTCGCATAGGCCGTTTCAATTCAAAAATAGATATAGAATCGTAAACGAGCCCCGTGTTTTTACTCTCAGCTACTACAACTGGGCTGTCCAATACAAGTATGTCAGTTCGATCTTCACCCTGCGCATTGTCAAACGGCTTATCCGAGGAAATAAACTGACAAAATGAGAGCTTTTCATCAAGAAGCCACAAGTTGTGATTCTCATATGGCATATCTTCTGATGTGGAACGCATCGGATATATCAGTTGATGCATGTATTTTTCAAGATTGAATTTTCCATTATCTTTTATGTCCAGCCCATGCCCGAACAGGTTTAGAATTATTCTTCTATGTACTACATACTCTGCTAAAGCAGCCCGGTTAACATCACTGATTTTACCAATTGTTTGCTGAAACTGTTGCTGATATTCCTCAGCTGAAATAGATCCTTTTTCAAGTTGCTTCAGCAAATCATTGCATTCTGCCTTTGTTTGGTTTTCAAATTCTCTTTTAATTCCATATAATGCATCATCAAGTTCTTTATTTGAAAGCCCCGGTTTTAAGGCTGCTATTCTATCTGGAACGTAATGTTCAAGATGTCTATATTGAGGGGCAACTTCTGTTGTGTATCTTCGAATGCGTTCCTGCTTTTTCTCCTCAACGCCTTGCAAGTATTCCAATAAATAGGCTTCTACCGCCTCAGATGCACATTTTACTATTTCATCAAGACCAGGCGCATCCGGAAACAAAGCACTTCCTTCCGGGGAAATGCTAAACGACAACCGGTTCATATCGACATTCTCGTCAAAATAGGAACTTGTTAGCACACCAAGATACCAATAGCCCTCTTTTTCAAATAATCCCGAATCAAGATTTACGATGATTCTCTCCAAATCTTTACTATCCACAAGTCTGTCATTTGCACATAGGTATAGTCTATTTTTGTACGGAAAAGCCTTATCATTAATCTTGATATTAAGGAGGCTAAATATCTGATTCCCAATAACAAAACGGTTTTTGTTTTCGTCTGTAGAAAAGCGCTCTCTAAACATTTGATTCAAAGAGACTCTCTCTTCGTTATCATATATCTGTATTTCGGGACAATTATCATTTAGAAAATAGACAAGGCAATGCTGAATAATGCGCAAGGCGATAGTGTTCAACTGTTTTGGGACTTCGCTTTCATATTCTTTTTTATATTCCCGTAGTTTAACTATTGTCTGATAATCCGATTCCTCTGCAGCTTCTGTGAGAACATCTTCAATATCAAAGTGGTCAAGTGAAAATTCAAACTCCCTTGTTACAAACCCTTCATCATCTTTATACGTACTGACTACTTGGACAGAAGAAAACGCTTTCAGCCAAGAAAACCTTCCTACGCCTTTTCCGCCGATTGACATCTTGTATTCGGAGTCAGCTTCCATAAATGAAGCCATGTTCTCTTCGTTGAATCCTATCCCATTGTCCCTAACGCAAAAACCGCGGACTGTATTATTATCAGACTCCGCAAAAAGAGTGCGATCACGGATGACTTCGATCTCTATTTTCCCCTGAAAAGCCCCTTGTTTTTTGTAACGTTCATCAATAGCGTTGATAGAATTCACAATTGCCTCATATAGAGGAATCAATGGCCTATTCTTTGGAAGTGAAAAATTACGGACTTTTCCTCTAAGATTTGACGAAAAAGAACGTGCCATGATTTCTTCTCCCTTCTTTCACATAACTATCTATTAGGATCGTAAGCGAAGCAACTGGTACTTGGCAAGCAGGGCAAACCCGTAAGGGTTTACTACTTTGCAAGCAGTGTCCAGATGGACGCTTTTTGCAAACTGCTTGTTGGGATGAATTCCCAAACCCTAAGATCGCACAAGTGCGGCTGCGCGTCCAAAGACGCTTTTTCATTTTTTCAAAACAGGCATCACAGTTTTTTCTTAATCGCACAGTTGCTGCTAATTGCAATTATAGGTCTTTGAGTTTCACACCATCTGCGGTTTTCCAATCCACATTACCGTTGGACGTATGCCCCAAAATCACAGCAGACGCTGCCGATGGTGCTTTAAACTCATAGTCCCTGATGAATACACGATCAGAAATTGTTCCATCTTTGATCAGAGCATTCCGAAGATTATAATACGATTTCCCCTTTGTCTCCAAAGAAGGAACTGTGTGATCGGAAACGGCGGAACCTTCCAAAACGGTAAAACCTCCGGCGCTTACAAATCCTTTTGCAGAAGCTCCGGATCCTTTGCAGTACAGGTAAATCGTCTCATCGTTCGCCTTGGGGACTGGCACAAGCACTTTATAGCCCAGGGTGTTGATGAGGATTTTTACGTTATCGATAAACTCCTCCATGCTGGCAATCTGGGCTTCTTTCAAAACGGTATTCTTGTATGTATTCTTCGTAAGGACCGTATACCGTCCGCATTCTTTTGCAATCTCGACAAAACGGTTTTCAAGATATCGGATCAGTGCCTTGTTCAGATCTCTGCCGACAAAGATGACCGCTGTATTCCAGTAATACTTCTCTTTTCCGGAATGAAAATCCCGGAGATGCTGCGTCAGACGATCCAGCACGTTCTCCGCTTCACCAATATATACGGAATCGGTTCCATCGTCTTCCTGGCAAATCAGGAAATAAACACCCACGCCTTTGATATCATCCCGCTCACAGGAAGACACCTCCGTACGCGGAATCTTGATTGCCTTTCCGTTCCAGTTTGACAGCTCTGCCGTAATCAAACTCTCGGCAGTACCGTTTACAAGGAACAATTCGATTGCTTTTCCGTATGCCATATCACACACTCCTTACGCCGCCAACGCATTCGCATTGACCTGTTCAATCACTCGCCGGATGCCCATCCAGACGGTGAGATCGGTGAAGACCTCCACGATGCTGCCCTGGTCGGTGAAAGGCGTCTCCTGCAGGACGGACAGATCCTTCATCATGCCGTTGTGGACGATGTACTCCACGATCTGGTTGACGAAATAGATCTGCCGGCTGTCCAGATTCGTGTCGTTCAGGTACTCGGCAAAGGCGGCTTTGGCCGCGTTCATGTCCAGCCCCACGATCTCGCGCACGAATTCGCCCAGGGGCTTGGCGCCGTATTCGGCCTCATACTCCTGCTTGGTGCCGACCTCGCTCCAGAGGATGCCCTCCAGCACCTTCACGTCCTCCCCGGTCAGCGGGACATTGCTCTTGAGCTTTGCGATCACGGCGTTGTCCTGATGCTGCCGCACGTAGAATTCCGCCTTGGCCTTATAGTTTTTCAGATCGTCGTTTTCCAGCTCCGATTCCTTCCACTCCATGGAGAGAATCTCGTCGTCGAAATCGGTGTCATAGCGGATCTTTACTTGGGGAATGTACTTGATCAGATCCCGCAGGCTCTCGCGGATGTGCTCAAACTCGTTGATGCCGGCGTTGTCCAGATAATCCGTGTGCAGGATCTTGTCGATCAGCTCCGCCTCGGCCATGATCTCTGGGATATTGGCGACGCTGGCCACCGCAGCGACCTTCTTGATCAGATCGTGCCGCGCACGGCTGTATTTCTTCCCAGCGAGATAGGCAAGCTCAATCCCGTACAGCAGAGCGTCAAAGCGCAGAGCCTTGGCATCGTAATGCTCCGGCTCAATCAGCGGAGCCAGCTCCTGCCCCATCAGCAGCGTGTCCTCGTAGGTGAGGGCCTTGTAGTTGTCGGGATTAGCGTACAGCTCCACATATTTCAGATGCTGCTTGACAGCAAAGTTGTCGCGGTTCAGCTCCCGCACTTTCTCCACCATGTCGTCCACCAGCGATCTACGGAAGGCGATCAGCTCAGGCGTCTGATACGCCAGATCCTGAAGCTTGAAAGCAATCTGCGCCTTGAGGTGGAAGATGGCCCCGGACAGGGCGATCATGTTGGCGGTCGGGCGCCCCTTGTTCATGCGGAAGAACTCGAAGTTGCCGCAGAAGTCGAAGATATAGAACTTGTCCTTATCGGCGCCGTCGAGCAGCCCCGGGCAGAGGCGCGTGCCGCGGCCGATCATCTGCCAGAACTTGGCCTTACTCATGACCTTCTTGAAGAAGACCAGGTTCAGCACCTCCGGCACGTCGATGCCGGTGTCCAGCATGTCAACGGAGATCGCGATCTGCGGTAGCTTGTTGGGCTCGGAGAACTCGTCGATGGCGCTCTGGGCGTAGGTCATATAGTTGTCGATGACCTTGGCCCAGCCGTTGAGATGCGGGTACTCTTTCCCGAAAACCTCAAGGATCTTTTCAGCGTGGGTGTGGTTCTTGGCAAAGATGATCGTCTTGCCGATCTTGTTGCCGTAGTCGATCTTAATGCCATGGGTCATGAGAACGTTCAGCACTTCACGGATCGTATCCTCGTTGAAAATCCACTCGTTGAGTGCGGAGGAGGCGATGCTCTCCGGCAGCTCGCCGTTTTGATCTTTAAAGGTGTCCTCGTAGATCTGCTTTTCATCCTCGGGCAGATCGTCGTACACGATGCCCTGCTGGATGAATTTCAGCGTCGTCTCGACGGACAGAAAATCCACCAGATAGCCATCCTGCACCGCCTGCGCCAGCTCGTAGCCGTAAGTCGGCACGCCGTTTTCCAGATCGAAGACCTCATAGGTGTTCTTGTCGATCTCGTCCTTGGGCGTGGCGGTGAGACCCACCAGCGGCGCATCAAAGTAGGTGAAGATATCGCGGTATTTGTTGTAGATCGAGCGGTGCGCCTCGTCGCAGATCACCAGATCAAAATGCCCGACGGAGAAGAGCTTGCCCTCCTCATCCTGCACGGTGTCGATGCAGTTCATCATGGTCTGATAGGTGGAGAACACGCCGCGCGCCTCGTAGTTATCCTTTTCCTCGCAGAGGTTTGTGACCGAGAGATCGGGCAGGAGATTGACGAAATTGCGCTTGGCCTGGGTGACGAGGGAGTTGCGGTCGGCGAGGAACAGGATGTTTTTGATCCAGCCCTGTTCCATCAGCACCTTGACGAGCGCGATGACCGTGCGCGTCTTGCCGGAGCCGGTGGCCATGACCAGCAGCGCCTTGCGGCGGTTCTTGTTTCCAAAGCTGTCGCAGACCGCCTTGATGGCCGCCTCCTGATAGTAGCGCCCGGCGATCTTCTTATCCACCACGATGTTCTTCAGGCTGCTGCGCGTGCGCTGCAGGTTGAAGAGCTTTTCCAGATCGCGCTTTGAATAGATGGCCGCGACCCGACGCTCCGGGTACCGGTTGTCCACGATGCGGGTCTCGAAGCCGTTAGTGAGGAACACCACCGGGCGGCGGCCCTGCTGCTTCTCGATGAGGTCGGCGTAGAGCTTGGCCTGCTGGCGGCCCTTGGCCACGTCCACGCAGGTGCGCTTGGCCTCGATCACGGCGAGTACGCGCCCGTCGTCCCCCATCAGCACATAGTCGGCAAAGCCCACCTCGGACTTGTTGGGCATGCCGGGGATCTCGTATTCGTTCAGCCAGTTCTTGCCCTCGATCCAGCCTGCGTCCTCCAGCATCGCGTCGATGTAGAGCTTGCGGGTCTTGTACTCGGTCAGTTCCAGGGGCTTTGGCACATAGGTCTGCTGCTGTTCCTCGCGCCGGGCGGTGAGCTCGGCCTTGAGTGCGGCGTTCTCGGCCATGAGGGCCGCCAGGTCAATCTCTTCCTCAACTACTCCCTTAGCAGGGGAGTCCCCTCCGGCAGCCTCTTGAATGGGGTTCAAAAGATTCGGATCAAAGGCCCGCTCCTCGTAGTTGTCCCCATAGCAGTAGGCCACGAAGTCCAGGAACAGATAGAGGTTTTCCAGGCACAGCACCGCCTGCTCGCAGCTGATCTTCTTCCCGGCGTGGGCGGCGGTGTTGCCAACCTTGCGGATGAAGTCCATCCGGCGCAGGAGGCTTTCGTCCACCACGTCCCTAAACTCGTCCGTGCTCATGAGAGAGACCAGCTTTTCGTCCCAGGGCAGCACAAGCTCACCGTCCACGGAATACATCCACTTGACGGCAAACTCCATCGCCCTCCGGCAGTTGAGCACGCAGGCCGCCGTGTCGATATTCAAAATCTTCTCCGCCGAAACCGCCACCTCCGCGAAGGAGGCAAACTTAGGCTCGGAGAGGAAAATGTCAAAGTTGGTCATTGGATTCATTCCTCTCAATTACATCCTTCAAGCAATACCAGAATACAGTATTGAGAATATCTGTAAAAATCCAAAGCATTTTGGCTACGAAGAATGGCGTCATTATTTCTGTCGAAATATTGGCCCAATGCGCAAGGGCGTTTCTCATATTCTGTCCAACATTTGATGGTGCAGTCCGTTGAAGGAAGAACGAAAGATTCTTAATGTGGTTTTCTCCAAAGACATCTGCTATATAGGCATTGCTTACTAAGAGCAATTCACCAATAGTTGCTTTGTTGATCGGTATGTACCGCTCGTCCTTTGTCAAGTATAAATATAGAATTCGCAGTATCTTTTCTGAGAGAGCACATGTATACATTGATGCTCCGTAGCATATTCCATGTGTCGCGTCATTGTTGATTTCCATATTCTTTGCAGCCAATTGTACCAGGGCAGAAAACATTCCAACATCTTGCTGAAGCTGTTCCCCCTCGATATTCAACTGCTCGGCAATCAATTGTACAGCAGACGCCACGAGATTTAAGTAATCAATTAGTGCGCCTTGGTTTCTGAGTATGCCTATCATTGTACCTGTTCCGACACTCGCCATGATTGAAAGCATTTGCTGATGGCTTATGGTATAATAATCGTCTGTCGGAATGTTGGAGCTGAAAAAATCGAGCAGAGGGTGCTTTGCCTCGGGTTTCTTTGACAATCGACTTACGCACATAAGACTTTCTTCATGTAGTTTCAAATCATGAGTTAAGGATAAAAGCCGTATTTCCCAATTATCTGTTTCCTTCCATCTGCTAACTATTTCCTCAACAGGGATTTCATACTGAAAAGATTGGCCTCGTTCGAGAATGTTCTTTGACAGTAGGTCTGCCGCGACTTTTGCGTATTCAGCGAACTCATTCGCCAAAGGGCTTTGAATCCGCTGTAAAAACAAGTGGAATTTACGTATCGTCCCTTCAACCTGCATTATATTGTCAATCGTAGCTGTCTCACTCAGTGCTTTAATATCCTCCGCAAGCACCGCTACACGCTTTTCTACAGTCTCCTTTAAACTGCTTTTTCCTTTGTTCAGGATATGACTC
>Ga0310695_10006166_pt1 | contig 20068 bp, 18 predicted proteins | sample RumenRJG_04DNA_FD_203882 | JGI IMG/M metagenome (GOLD analysis project Ga0310695, IMG submission 203882) | Bovine rumen microbial communities from Lethbridge, Alberta, Canada - RJG_04 (v2) (version 2) | ecosystem: Host-associated > Mammals > Digestive system > Stomach > Rumen | place: Canada...
CACTGCTGCGGCAGTGTGACCGCTGAACTCAGGCTGTATGGTGGAGAGGCAGTCCGAACCCCGAAAGGGGAACCTGCCGCAAGGCAGGCAGTAGGAAGCACGCGACTTAAGTCGTGTGAGGCTTCACTGTATTTCAATGTATTTCAATGTATTTTCCGCTATGCGGCGGGCAAGGGCCGGTCTGAAAAGGATTAGTAACCAACAGCCTTGTTCATCATTAGTATTATTTTATTGTATTAAGTCATTGACACAATAAGAATAGAGTGATATTTTCTTATTGTATTAAACAAACAGTACAATGATGCAACAAGGGAAGGCAAGCGAGAAGGACCGGAGGACACTTCGGTTATAAATCGGAGGAGCGGATGAAGTGGATATTTGAAAATGGAATCCCAATCTACCTGCAGATTCTGGGGCTTCTGCGCACAGAGATTGCCAGCGGGGCTTATCCGCCGGGAGGCAGGCTGCCTACGGTGCGCGAGCTGGCGCTGGAGGCGGGAGTCAATCCCAATACCATGCAGCGCGCATTCTCGGAGCTGGAAAGGGACGGACTGGTTTATACACAGCGGACCAGTGGAAGGTTTGTCACGGAAGATGAGGAAGTGCTCAGGAATCTGAGAAAGAACCTGAGCAGGGATTTCATTGAAGAGATGTGTACCCGGCTTAGACGCCTTGGAATGAGCTCGGAGGAGATCCGCGACGCTGTTGAGGCGTGGGCGGCGCGCAGGGAAGAGCAGCAGTGACTATAGACCTGTTTTGCTGAAGAGCATGTCTAAAAGTCTGCTTTTTTTGCAGGACGTGATATCAAACCTGCTTTTTACAGGGTGTGACCACAGGTCTGTTTTTTTCGTCAGATGTGACTATGAGCCTGCTTTTTCTGCAGGATTAATACAGGAATAAAATGGAGGATAACAGGCATGGCAGTTCTGGAATGCATGCAATTGACAAAAAGGTACGGGGGAATCACGGCGCTTGACCACATCAATCTGTCTTTGGAACCCGGGAGGATCGTCGGTCTGGTCGGTCCGAACGGAAGCGGCAAGACAACGCTGATCAAGCTGGCCCAGCATCTGCTGACCCCCACGGAAGGGCAGATCCTGATCGGGGGAATGGAGCCGGGTGCCCGGACCAAGGGCTTTGTATCTTATCTGCCGGACAGGGATTATCTGCCCTCGTGGATGAACGTGGAATCTCTTCTGGATTTTTACCAGGATTTTTACCGGGATTTCGATGTGCAGCGGGCGGTGCAGATGCTGCAGGCTCTGGAGGTCGATCCCCGCATGGCTTTCAAAAAACTCTCCAAGGGCAATAAGGAAAAGGTACAGCTTATCATGACTATGAGCCGCAATGCAAAAATCTATCTGCTCGACGAGCCGATTGCGGGTGTCGATCCGGCGGCGAGAGATTTTATCCTCCGCACGATTATCGGCAATTATTCGGAGAAAGCACTTGTCCTGATCTCGACACACCTGATCGCGGATGTGGAGCCGGTGCTGGATGAAGTCGTTTTCCTCAAACATGGCCACGTTGAGCTTCATGAGAACGTCGATATCCTGCGCGAGCGCACAGGCATGAGCGTGGACAATTATTTCCGGGAGGTATACAGATGCTGATGAAATTAATCGGATATGAGATGAAAGCCTTCGGGCGGATTATCCTGCCGCTGTACGCGGCGACCATAGGAATGGCTCTGATCATAGGACTGGGCATCAGACTGCAGGATCAGGATGTTTTTTCAAGTCTTCTGGGAGTCGTGATCATCATGATCTTCATCTCGCTGATTTTCGCCACTATGGTCATGACAGGAGTGCTGTGTGTACAACGGTTTTACCGCAATCTGCTGGGCAATGAAGGATATCTGATGTTTTCGCTGCCGGTGGGAACACATCAGCTGATTCTGGCAAAAGCACTGGGCTCTTTGATCTGGGCTCTACTGGGCGGCATTGCAGGTGTATGTACTATGCTGGCAGTGTGTCTGACAGCGATACCCATGTATGAACTGACCAGCAGGCTTAAAAGGGCAATGCTGAATTTGAGATTGAGCCACATGGAGGAAGTAATCGGAACAGCTGTCATCTGGCTGATTATCCTGATTCTGCAGTTCGCGGTGACCCTGATGCAGATCTACACGGCACTCGCGATCGGACACCAGTGGACAGAGCACAGGATTCTGGGAAGCGTCCTTGCCTATTTCGGAATCAACGTTGTGAAAAACATTGTCGGCGGACTTCTCATGAAGATTGGATATTACACGGGCGGGACGGTATTTCTCACCTCGCAGCTTGAGCAGACCGACCTGTCATCCTGGCAGGTGCAGGCGACGATCATAGTATCAGCGCTTGTTATGATCGTAATCTACAGCGCAGTCACCTGGTTTCTGTTGGACAGGAGAATCAACCTGGAGTGACGGGACAAGGGAAATGCCCGCATCGGATTCTGTGATCCTATGCGAGCATTTTATCTTTTTACAGGAGACAATTGGTGGGCTGAGAGCCCACTGTGAGGTCAGTCTTTCAGAAACTCCATGGGGAAAATGCCGGTCCAGGTGCCGATCCGGTTTCCGCTCTCATCGTAAATGTTGACGGTGAATTCCCTCTCAAAAATACTGTATTCAAAAGTGTCGATGTTGTAGTAGGCATCCATCTTTTCCCCGCGGGCATAGGCATCCGGGGAGGTCCATTTCAAGTGTTCTCCGTTCACATTGTCAATGGTATCCAGGCGCAGGTGGATGGATGTGTCCGGAGGCCCCCCATAGAGAGTGACACGTATTGCGGCGGACTGCTGTGAGCCAAGATGGTAATTGATGCCGGTTTCTATTTCGGCGTGCCATTGGAGCATGGTGTCGTGGACCTGCTCAGCGCCCGGATAGCCTTTGTCTGTCAGTTCTTTGATATATGCATAGGCATCATCATCGGGCTTTTCCTCCATAGATTTGCAGTATGTGTACATGGCTTTGAGAAGCCTGTCGTCCGCGTCTTTGTATCCGGGGCAGAGTTTATAAGCTTCAACTGCTTTCCTGTACTCTTTCTCCTTCATGTTCTTGCCGGCGATCAGGTATTGACACTCGGCTGCCTTCGTCCCGGAATCTTTGTAATCTCCGAGTTCCAGGAAAATCTTGTAGGCATATTCGTAGGTCTCTTTGGCCAGTCTGTTTTCCCCGTCGCGGTATTTGTTTGCCTGAATCCTTTCATCAAGGTCTGTCTGCGCTGCCGTGGCAGTCTTCTGATGTTTCATCAGGAGCTGATAGATCGTTTCCGCGGACCGGATGTCTCCGTCCCTGCTCTGGGTATCTGCCAGATCCAGCAGGTCCCGGAAGACCTGATCATGAGAGGCTTCTGCCTCATCGGCAGTTTTCCTGTCTTCGGCTGAGATTTTTCCCGTATCAACCGAAGGATCAGCGGCCTTATCGACTGCGGAAACGGCTGAGGGATCAGCTGCCTTATCGACTGCGGAACCGGCTGAGAGATCAGTTGCCGTATCAACAGCGGGAACAACAGCCGGATCACCTTCAGCGGAGACTGCATCTGTCGCTTTTGCGGCCTGCTCTTTTACTGCGGAACCGCTGGTTGATCCCCCGGCAGAGCCGGTATCCTGATTCCCGCCTTTTATGGCAAAAATGACAGCCTCGTATAGTTCCATGGCTTTTCCGGCCGAAGCTGACTGGTTCTCTTTGTTTTTATAGAAAGTCTCCACGCAGGCGTCAGCCTTGTCCATGCAGCGCCTCACAGCATCCTCCCATCTTCCTTCCGCGTCTTTGGCGCCGGCCTCTCTGAGGGGACGGAGCTTTTCAAAGGCATCCGAAAAAGACCCGGTGTACAGGAGCTTTTCCGCTTCCGCATAAGCCAGGATGGTCCCGGCTTCGTCTCCGCACTTTTCCTCCAGAATGGCAATGATCCGGTCTCTATTCTCCGATTCTGCATTCGGATACGTTGAGAGAGCCTTTTCCACTGCGCTGCGAAAGCTCTGCTGTTCCTCAGCGCTCATCCGGCCATAGGGATATCTGGTCAGGAATGAAGCGATTTCATCCGGAACATCAAAGTCACTGGTCCGGCCTTCCTCTATTACTGCCAGTTCCTCCCTGAAAACCGCCCTGCGCTTTTCAGGGTAAATATTCAGTCTCCAGACTGCCAATCCGATTCCGGCAAGGACTGCTGCACATAAAAGAAGGATGGAGGCACGCCCCATGATCCTGTGCGCTTTGCTGCGCGGATCGAATCCGGGAATGATTTTTTCCAGACGAGTGTCGAGACTGGAAGACTTCTCCCGGATGCGGACGATCTGATCTCTGACCATGGCCGCGGACGAGTACCTCTTCTTGGGATCTATATGCGTCGCGCGGGCAACGATCCTTGCTGCGTCCACATTGTCCGGAAGCATGCGCTCGATCAGCTTTCCCAGCGCGAATATATCCGTGCGCACATCGGAGGGGGCGAACCCGTACTGCTCGGGAGCGGCCACACCGTGGGTGCCCATCAGGACTGTATCCTTTTTTTCGCCGCGGACATAAATCTTTGCCGCGTCGTAGTCGATGATCTTGACCACTCCGTCTTCTGTCAGCATGATATTGGAGGCCTTCAGGTCGCGGTGAATGATCGGAGGCTGGGCGCTGTGAAGGAAGGAGAGCCCGTCGCAGATCTCGGTCAGAATCCTTATGCGCTCCTGAAAAGGGAGCGGCTGGTCCTCGTTCTCGAGAATATCGTGCAGCGTTCTTCCCTGCACGAACTCTTCAATGACGATCAGATTGTCCCCGTCTTCGCGGAAGGACTCGATCCTGGGAACATAGCGGCTTTTGTGGTCTTTCAGATAGGCGAATACCTGCGTGTTGTAGACCGTGAGTACCTTTCTGTAGAATAGTCTCCCCGTCGGGACATCTCTGACAATGGACTTCCCGTCGCCCAGATTACGGATTTCCTCGTAAAGGGCCTGCTCACATAGTAATTCCAGTTCATTCATATTGGGTTCCTCTGTTTTCCTGTTTTTCGGGAGGCTGCCTGGTAATGCGAGTGCACCGGCAGAGCCCGGTGCTGCCCGGGGCCGTTCGTTAAATCAAGTATACAACAGGCGCTGTCTTTAAAAAAGCGTAGACATTTCATGATGTTTTCCCCTGCTCTTTGCCTGTTTTATTACGGGAGCCGCTCCGGGTTATGTGATTATTTTATCTATTGAATATATTTCTTTGGTGGGCTGACAGCCCACTGCCTGAAGGGGAAAATCATTTATAATGGCATAAATACGATGTAGAATAATTCGAAAAAAGAAGGGAGGCTGGGACATCATGGAGGAATCCACAACATCCAATCTTGCGAAAGTGCTGAAAAACATAGACACTGCCCAGGAAATGGAGCAATATATGGAACTCCCCGAAGTCATGAACAGCTGTCAGACTTTTCCGGAGTATTTCCGTTCGCTCCCGGCTGTCCAGGAGATGGACACCGGGGAGCTGATCCGCAGCAGCGGACTGGAGAGGTCATATTATTATCAGGTGATGAAGGGGACGCGCAGCCCCGGCCGCGATAAGGTGCTCCGCCTGTGCCTTGCCGCGGGGCTGAATCTGAAAGAAACGACCCGGGCGCTGGAACTGAGCGGAAACGCGGTGCTCTATCCCCGGAAAAGGCGCGACATCATTCTCACCGTGGCGGTCAACCAGATGGCCGATGTGGATGACACCAATCTCTTATTGTTCAAATACGGGGAAAAGCCCCTGGGATAAAACGGGGCGGGAAGACTCATGCTTCCCGTTTTTTCTGTCCGGATTTCATTTTGCCCTCATCTTCATAGTATGCCGTTTGCAGGCGGCGATATCCTCGTACTGACGTGTTCCGGCATAGTCAAAATGAGACAATCGCGGTACAATAAAAGGGACATCGTTCGAAACAGCCCGATGCCGCAGACCCTTTTTCTGAGGGGGATTGTGACAGGAGCTGCTCCGGATGTCCTGCTTTTAATGGCAGAGAAAAATAAAGTGGGAAGTGTACCCACTGCTAAGAGGTTCGCCTTTTGGCGCACTCACCTCACGCCGGAAGACAGGGCTCTGCTCGATGAAAAAGAAAAAACGGAGATGAGAGAGACATGGATGAATCCACGACTGATAAGCTTTCTGAAATCCTTTCCAATATAGATTCCACGCATGAAATGGAACAGTATATGGAGACCCCCAGGGTCGCGGATGCCTGTCGCAGTTTTTCGGAGTATTTCCGGTCTCTGCCCGCAGTCTACAGCATCGACAGCGGGGAACTGATCCGGAAGAGCGGGCTGGAGCGGTCATACTATTATCAGGTGATAAAGGGGACGCGCAGCCCCGGCCGCGACAAGGTCCTGCGCCTGTGTCTTGGGGCGGGTCTGACACTGAGAGAGACGACCCGGGCGCTGGAACTGAGCGGAAACGCTGTTCTCTACTCCAGGAAACGGCGCGACATCATTCTCACGGTCGCCATCAATCAGAAGGCGGGGGTGGATGATGCAAATCTTCTGCTCTATAAGTACGGAGAAGAACCTCTGGCGTAAAGATTGGAAAAACGCGGGAAAAGACAAAAAGCGAGTGCTCAATTCCGGCGGGTAAAGCCCTGCCCGGTTTCATAATATTGTTTAATCAGTTTGCCGCGGGGAGGATCCATATTCTGGATTCTCCTCTTTTTCGTAACTTTCCGCCACTGACCTGGCGGTCTGCCGGATCGCGTCCGCGTGTCCGGTCAAAGCGGCAAAGGGCGCAAACTGCGCGGCCCGGTCCTCCATGGACATCCGGGGATGCCTGTCCGAGACGTGGTGGGGGAGGTTGATGATATCTTCATATTGGTCTGTCATTTTTTTGCCTCTTACAAAAAATACTTTTAAAAACTTTATTTAAAAATATTTATTAAAAACATTTATTTAAAAACATTTATTTGCATAGGGATATGAATTTTTTTGCCGATGGCATCAGAAATTTATCTTTGTGACGGATGATATAAAAATTTCGTTTGAAATCCAGATCTTCGACGTTCACGGTTATGATCTGACCGCTGTCCAATGCCGTCTGGATCATGCGGCGGGGCAGTACTGCTATCCCAAGTCCGGTTATAGCCGCATTGATCAGGGCGCTGGTGCTCATGGCTTCCCAGGCGGGGATGATATGGATCCCGGCATGCGCGATGACATGGTCAAAGACATCTCTGGTTCCGCTTCCTTTTTCGCGGAGCAGGAAGCGCTGCTTTTTGAACTCGTCGCGGGATATGGTCTGTCCCTGTTTCCAGCCTTTGTCCGGGGAACACAGAACGCACAGCTGATCCTGCATATATGCCTCCGCGATGATTCTCGGATCGCGGGGGATACCTTCGATCAGGGCGAAATCCAGGGCGTTTGTCAGGATTTTATGCTCCAGACTGTCAGACTGCTCGACGATGACTCTTACATCGATACCAGGGCAGATCTCCGAGTATGCTTTTATATATCCCGGCAGGAACTGTGAACCGATGGTAATACTGGCTCCGACCCGCAGAATGCCTTTGGAATCCCAGTCGCGCAGGCCCGTTTCCATGTCTTCAAAAAGGTCGGTGATATGTATGGCGTATTGCAGAAATAACTTTCCTGAATCCGTGATCTTCAGCCGCCGGCCTATGCGGTCAAAGAGACGCACACCATAGTACTGCTCCAGCTCTTTGATCGCCAGACTGATGGCGGGCTGTGTCATGTGCAGCTGTTCGGCTGCTTTTGTGGAATTGCAGTCCGACTCGAAGACAGTGCGGAAAATGATCATATGGCGCAGAGTCATTTTTTCTCCTTTTTTACAAGATCAAAATGGATAAAAAGGGATCAACATGGCATTTTAAAACGGAGTCTTCCAAAATCTTTTTTAACTCTTCAGGCTTCTTAAATCTTTATTCAGCTCTTCCGGTTACTTAAATCTTTATTCAACTCTTCCGCCTTCTTAAATCTTTATTCAGCTCTTCAGGCTTCTTAGATCTGTTTATCGAAATGGCGTGAAAAACCCGGCCGATGAAGCCGTCTGCAGGCAGATTACATCTGCTTATATTGTTTTGCTTATTAATATAATTAAAATATATTATTTTAATTATTAAAAATCAAGAAGTATAATCTCACAGTTGTAAGGATCATTGTAAGGAGGTTACAAGTCACACCCCCACCGGATTCGACGTGTTTTTGAGCGCCGGAGCGCTCAAAAACACGGAGTTTTAGGGCGTTCGGCGTTTCTCGAAGCGAAATTGGAATCACCGGGCGCAGCGTTACCGTCACACCCTGGTCAGGGTGTGACGAGTAACGTAAGGAGAAGAGGAAGATATTCCGGAAGAACAGGAATTGGAGAAGAAATGGAAATGGATACTTTGGAATTATTGAGGACTTTGGCTATCATCATTATTACTTCGAAAATATTCGGCCTGCTGGCGCGTGATCTGAAGGCGCCCCAGGTTGCGGGAGAGATCATAGCCGGGCTGTTGATCGGTCCTTCCCTGCTGAATCTGGTTTCGCAGAGTGATTTCCTTGCGGGCATGGCGGAAATCGGAGTGGTCCTGCTCATGTTCAGTGCGGGACTTGAAACAGATATTGACAAGCTGAAAAAATCGGGACTGAAGGCGGCTGCCATAGCGGCCGCGGGTGTTGTGGTCCCCCTTGTCCTCGGAAGCCTTTTGTATATGTGCTTCTATGGCTTTTCGGCACCGGGAACAGAAGGATTTATCCAGGCTGTCTTTATCGGGACCATACTTACCGCTACATCTGTCAGCATCACTGTCCAGGTCCTGAAGGAACTGGGAAAGGTTTCCACCGAAGCCGGGACCACGATCATGAGTGCCGCCATCATCGATGATGTGATCGGAATCGTGGTGCTCACGGCAGTCCTGGGACTCAGGGATCCCAGTGCTGATCTCGGGGCTGTCTGCTTCAAGACGATCGCCTTTTTCGCCCTTTCTGTCGTCGTCGGCCTGATTGTATTCCGGTTAATGAAAATCGTGGACCGCAGATGGCCTCATACCAGAAGGATCCCCATTATCGGAATGAGCCTGGCTTTTATCATGGCTTATATTGCAGACAGATATTTCGGTGTTGCTGATATTACAGGCGCCTATGTGGCCGGAATCATCTTAAGCCCCCTGGATGATTCCTCCTATATTGACAGAAAAATGGATATCAGTTCCTATATGATTTTCGGTCCCATATTCTTTGCAAGTGTAGGGCTGCAGACAAATCTGAGGACGGTCGATCTGACCATCCTGGCTTTCTCCGCAGCATTTGTCTTTGTCGGACTTCTGGCAAAAGTAATCGGCTGCGGCCTCGTGTCGAAGCTTCTGCGCTTTGATAATTCGGACAGCCTCAAAATCGGAGTCGGCATGATGACCCGGGGGGAAGTTGCCCTGATCGTAGCCCAGCGGGGACTTAAAGCCGGTATTATAGACAGCAGATTTTTCACAGCTGTCATTCTTCTGATCGTGGTCAGCTCCATTCTGACACCCGTCCTGCTGAAGTTGATTTACACAAGGGATGAGAAGAAGATTCTCATCAAAAATCCCGGGCTGTCATGAACAGAACAGTAAAAAAGACTCTAAATAAATAAATATAAAATAAATGAGTCACCGGGCGCATCGCCCGGTGATTTTTTTTGCTAAAATAAAAAGTGATAGTGTAAGTGAAAGTGAAAGCTGAGAAAATCTTCCCAATCTCAGGATGAGCATAATAGTTTACAGCTGATGAAAAAGAAAATTCAGGAGGTGGGTGATGTTTGAGAATATCATTGCGGAACGTATGGGACGACTTCATACAGAATCTGCCTTTCAGATTCTTTCAGAGGCCAACGCTCTGGAGGCTCAGGGGCGAAGTGTGATCCACTGTGAGATCGGGCAGCCTGATTTTGCCACGCCGGACCACATTATCAGGGCGGCCTATGAAGCCATGAAGGCAGGGTACACCGGATACAGCCCCGCCCCGGGATATCCGGATGTCCGGGCGGCGATCGCCCGGGAGGCAGGGGAGCGGAAAGGGCTGGATCTGTCCCCTGAAAATATCATCATCGTTCCCGGCGGCAAACCGATTATGTTTTTTACAATGCTGATGCTGGTATCGCCCGGCGATGAAGTCCTGTATCCCAATCCCGGATTTCCAATCTACGAGTCCTGCATACGCTTTGCAGGCGGAAAGCCGGTTCCTGTCCCCCTTCTGGATAAAAATGATTTCCGGATCGACCTGGATCATCTGCGGGCCAGTATCACACCCAAAACGAAGCTGGTCATCATCAACAACCCCGGAAATCCCACGGGAGGTCTGATGACACGCAAAGATATCGAAGAAGTGGCCTCGGTTCTAAAGGACAGACCCGATATTATGATTCTGTCGGATGAAATCTATGACAGGCTGGTATACGGGGAGAAGCCTTTTTCCATCGCTGCGGTCCCGGGTTTTCAGGACCGCACCATAATCCTGGACGGATTCTCCAAGGCCTACGCCATGACAGGCTGGCGGATCGGATACGGGATCATGCACCCCGAACTCGCAGAAGGTGTCGAGCTGCTGATGGTCAACTCCAATTCCTGTACCGCCTCGTTTACACAGAGGGCGGCCCTGGCAGCGGTGACCGGACCCCAGGATGACGTGGACAGGATGCGGGACGCTTTCCTGGAGAGAAGGGACTGGGTGGTTCCTGCCCTCAATGGGATTCCCGGCATGACCTGCCGCACGCCGGGCGGCGCCTTTTACGCATTTCCTAATATAGAGTCCTTTGGAATGGACAGCCATACCTTCTGCACCAGGCTGCTGCGGGAGGCAGGCGTTGCCGCCGCCTGGGGCACATCCTTCGGCACTTACGGGGAAGGCCATTTCCGGCTCTCCTTTGCCAATTCACTGGAGAACCTGAAAATTGCAGTTGACAGGATCGCCCGATTTACCGCAGAACTCTGAGAGTATTCAGGAGATATCCAGGAGATATTCAGCAGATATTCATTCAGGAGGTGTTCAGGAATTATCCTGAAAGTATTCTGAAAGCATTCAGGCCTTATGACCGCCGATACTCTGATTGCGCTCGCGCATGGTGGCGCCCTCCTGCAGACTGGTCCCCTTTACGATGGCGTTTTTGCCGTATTTTCTGCGGATGGACAGCATGGCCTCCTGAAGCCTGCGCTCTTTTTCAAGAGCGGCCTTCTCGCGCTCCTTCTCCTGTTCAAGGGCTTCGTAATCGGTGAAGAGATCAAGCTGCTGCCACTCTCCGCCGCTCTGTGCGGAGCCGGTTTCATTCTTTTTTCTGACAGAATCCTTTGGTTCCTTTTCGGCTTCAGGGACAGGGTTCCTGCGGGAAAAATCACCGGAAAAAATATCCAGATCAGATGCCGCCGGATCTCCGGCGGCTCTTTTATCGGAAGATGCTTCCTCGATGACGTGGTTGGTCGCCAGGTAGATCCTGCGGATCAGAAGGTCGGGATTGACGATTCGGTCATAAAGATCCAGAACCGCATCCGTAATCCTCCTGGAGGAGGACGAGTGATGACCCAGATTCACTGTGCCATGCGCGGGCTTGGGGGCGTTTCTCCCGTACCAGTCCTTTTTGACGGGACCGGTGTATTTCCGGCGTATTTCCGGATTGGCCAGGTTCTCGTTGTCGTAGACGACAGTCAGGACCAGCTGGTCGGTCACAAGTCTTTTTTCGACCAGGTCGAGAGCTGTGCCGTCGGCCATTTCACGCACTACGATGCGGGCTTTTTCATAGTCATAGGCGCAGGGAAGCACCTGGCCGGCACTGAAGGAGCGGTTCTCCGGTTTATAAGCCTTGATCAGGTCGATCGTGCAGGGCTCCCAGCCCCAGGCATGGTCGATGAGAAGCTCCGCATTGATGCCCAACAGCTTGTAGAGCAGATCCTCATCCCTGACCGAGCAGCGGGCGACATCCCCCATGGTGAACATCCCATAGCGCGCCAGCTTCCGGGCAGTTCCTTTCCCCACACGCCAGAAATCCGTGATGGGGCGGTGGCCCCAGAGCTTTTTGCGGTAGCTCATCTCGTCCAGTTCGGCAATGCGAACGCCGTCTTTGTCCGGAGGGGTGTGCTTGGCTTCGATGTCCATGGCGATTTTACACAGATAGAGGTTGGGTCCGATGCCCGCGGTCGCTGTGATTCCTGTCTCTTTCAGGACCGCACGGATCATTTCCATGGCGAGTTCATGGGCGGTCTTTTTGTAGAGAGGAAGATACTTTGTCACGTCCATCATGACTTCGTCTATGGAATAGACGTGGATATCTTCGGGAGCAACGTAGCGGAGATAGATTTCATAAATCTTCGTGCTGTACTCGATGTAATGAGCCATGCGCGGAACCGCGATGATATAGTCGGCCTCGAGAGAGGGATCCGCGGCAAGTTCGGCTGCAGAAAAAGAACGTCCGGAAAAAGGACTGCCTGAGACAGTACTTTCAGAAAAAATGCTGCCGAAAACTGTATCTCCGGAAGAAGCGTCCGAAGAGGGACTGCGGGAAGAAGGGCTTCCGGAAGAAGAGCCGCCTGCAGAGAGGCTGCCGGAAGAAGCGTCCGAAGAGGGTCTGCGGGAAGAAGGGCTTCCGGAAGAAGAGCCGCCTGCAGGGAGGCTGCCGGAAGAATGATCTGTGACAGGGCCGGCCGCAAGCCCCTTATTTTGAAAAGAACGGAGATGCCGCTCTCTGGAGCGGTTCACTTCCTTCATTTTCTGCACGACTTCGAAGAGCCGGGGGCGTCCGGGAATCCCGTATGCCTTCAGGGAGGGCGAGACAGCGAGACAGATCGTCTTCTGAGTGCGCGAAGCATCTGCCACAACCAAATTAGTGGACAGAGGGTCCAGCCCCCTGTCCACACATTCCGCAGATGCGTAAAAAGATTTTAAATCAATCGCTATATAGGTTCTCTGCTGTTCCATTGTAACCTCTGTTTCCGCCTTTTTTCTTTCAGGATTTTTCAAGATATCTAAGCAGGGATTCCCGGTTACAATCATCGTGCCACAAACTTTTTAATAGTGCAAGCCGGATCGGTCAGTTATCTCTCGCGACGAAGGAACCTTTCACCCTGGTATACGTGGTGTTTCCTTTTACGCGGATTCCGGAGACGGTGAAGTTGTACTTCCTGCCGAGGCTCAGCTTTCTGACCTTGACCGTGATGCTGTCATTTCCTTTTTTGACAATACGCACGGTATAGTTCTTTTTGTTGTTGATGACTATGACTTTGGGGTTCTTGAACTGTACGTAGGACTTGAACTCGATTTCGACTTCCAGGTCATCGCTGTCATAATCGACCTCTTTGACATTCGGAGCCTGAGTGGCGGCGGGAATCCGGATGGTGCCCTTTACAGTGCCGTAATTCTTGTCGGATGATCTCTTGACTCCGGAGATCGTGTAGGTGTAAGTGCGGCCTTTCTTGTAATTCTTGATGGTAAAGACCATTTCATCGCTGTCTATTCTTTTGATATTGGTTGCACTGTATTTTGCGCCCTTGTTGTCTTTCAGCGTCACCTTGACGTTTTTGAACTTCACATCTGAAGTGAAATCAACCTCCACTTTGCCGTAGCCCTGATACTGAGCCTCCTTGACCCTGGGGGCTGCCATGGCAGGAATGGCGGTCGCCATGACCCACATCATGATCAGGATCATGCAGAGCGCGGTTCTGAATTTATTTCTGCTGCTGGTCTTTGTCATATCATACTCCTTTCCTTTGCCTTCTTAAGTACAGATGGAAAAAATGTAATACGCCTTCGGCCATTATTTTTACCTTGTCTGTTATTTCGCTGCATTTTGTTTTCTGGCTTTTTTGTTTTCTGAACACAGAATACAGGAGAATTATTAAAGAATTCTTAGAAAAAGAACAAAACGAAAAAAGAGCCGCCGAAAAACCGACGAAAAATAAAGCCGACGCATAAAGAAAAAATCTGTTTATGAAAAATCTTCAGATCGGCTGCCGGCGGCAGGACTTTTCCTTTGCGGCGCAATAGAGGCTCTGATTTCTCTTTCTGCGACGTAAAAGGGGGGACCAGGTCGGCGTGGAACTGGTGGAATCTTCGGGTACTTTATGGCACAATGATGAAAGTGGAGGTACTTATAAAAATGAGCAATAAAAAGGATGTGCAAAATAACGGCAGTCAGGAAAACAATACTCAGAACAATAACCCTCAAAACGATCAAAACGATCAGGGCAATAACTCACAGGGCAATAACCCTCAAAACAATCAGGGCAATAACTCTCAAAACACTAACCCTCAAAACAGCAATCCTCAAAATAATAATCAGAATAATGCCGGGAGGTATTTTCCGGGCAGGAAGACAAACCCTTTCAAAGGCAGCGGCAAATGGAATTTCAGCGATAAAATAAAGGGCGGAACCGGAAATGGAGGAGCTGCTGCCGGAGGTCTGGCCAGAACAGCTCTGGGCATTATCATCGCCCTGTTCATCCTCGGCACTGTTTTCGGCGGCTTTTACCGGGTGGATGAACAGGAGACGGCTGTTGTCACCATGTTCGGCAGCGTTGTCCGGACGGACACTGCCGGCCTGTACTTCAAGATACCCTGGATCCAGCAGGTGACCAAAGTCGACACGACCATCCACGGCACCGGAATCGGATATGCTGTCAACGATGACGGGCAGACATTTACGGTGGATACAGAAGGGATCATGATCACATCGGATTTCAACCTGATCGACATTGACTTTTATATGGAATACAGAGTCTCGGATCCGGTTGCCTATCTGTTCAATTCAAAGTCCCCGGAATATATCCTCAAAAATGTCGCCATGGCTGCCATCCGTTCAACCGTCATCGATTTTACGGTTGATGACGCGATGACGACGGGCAAGGCACAGATCCAGTCGCAGGTCAAACAGAAGATGCAGGAGCAGCTGACCAGGCAGAACATAGGCCTGCAGGTGGTCAATATCACGGTCCAGGATGCCGAGCCGCCCACGGAGGAGATCGTCCGGGAATTCAAGGCGGTCGAGACGGCCAAGCAGGGCAAGGACACGGCTATCAACAATGCCAACAAGTACCGCAACCAGCAGATCCCTGCCGCCGAGGCAAACGCCGACAAGATCGTACAGAGCGCGGAGGCCCAGAAGGCCAGCCGCATAGCGGAGGCTGAAGGTCAGGTCGCAAGGTTCAATGAGATGTACGAACAGTACGCCATCAATCCTCTGATCACCAAGCAGCGTCTGTTTTATGAGACAATGGAAGACGTCCTGCCGGATATGAAAGTCATCATCAGCGACGGCGGAACGCAGACCATGTACCCGATCGAGAGTTTTTCGACGATCCCAAACAACAGCACTGAACAGGAGGATAATTGACCATGAAAAAGAGAATAGGAAAGGTTATTCTTGTCATAGCGGCAATCATCATTCTGGGTGCTGTCACCGGCTGTTTCTACACAGTGCAGCCCAACCAGTACGTGGCGGTCCGCCAGTTCGGCAGGATCGTGAAGATCGAGTCCGAGCCCGGGCTCAAGGTCAAGGCGCCGGTCATCCAGAACATCCAGAGGATCTCCGCCGCGACCACGCTTTATGACGTGCCCCTCTCGGATGTCATCACACGCGACAAGAAGAGCATGATCGCCGATAACTATGTGCTCTGGAAGGTAGTGGACCCCACGAAATATATCAGGACCCTGGACGCCATCGACGCCCGGGCCGAGGAGAGAATCGAGGCGGCGGTCTACAATGCCCTCAAGAGCGTGATCTCCTCCATGACCCAGGACGAAGTGATCGAGGCCAGAGGGGAAAAGCTCACCCAGCTTCTCACAGATGAGGCCAATTCCGACATTGGAGATTACGGAATCCAGGTCATCACGGCAGAAATCAAGGCGCTCGACCTGCCCGACGACAACAAATCCGCCGTCTACGACCGCATGATCTCCGAGCGGCAGAACATCGCCGCCTCCTATACCGCCCAGGGCGAGGCGGAGGCCCAGAAGATCCGCAACGAAACGGATAAAAATGTCAAGGTCATGGTCGCGGATGCTAACAAAAAGGCGGAGATTACGATCGCCGAGGGCGAGGCCGAATACATGAAGATCCTGCAGGAGGCCTATAACACCCCCCAGAAGGCGGATTTCTACAATTACCTCCGGTCCCTCGATGCCCTGAAGGTATCCATGTCCGGTGACAATAAAACGATCATCCTGGACAAGGACTCCGAACTTGCCAGGATTCTCTACGGAGGAACGATCGGAAATGACACATCGGCGGCGCCGGCAGCGGCACCGGCGGCAGCTTCGGAGAACGAAGGGAACTGAGCCGGAACCGCTTTACACAGGAAAACAGGTGAGTGAGCGGCAGCTTGCGAAAACCCAATAGCTCATTCCCGATTCCTTCCCCCCAAAACAGCTGCCCCCAAACGGTCTTCCCATAAAATGGCTTCCAAAAAATGGCTTCCAAAAAATGGTTTCCCATAAAATGGCTTCCAAAAAATGGTTTCCCATAAAAACAGCTTCCCGACAAAAACAGTTTCCCAAATAAGGTTTCCTCAAAATGAGGATCCGGCTCACAGGCTATAAAAAATGCTCTGAAAAAATGGCTCTGAAAAAATGAAAATCCGACTGTTGAGAAAGCCGGCGCAGCCTGATAAGATATTCATAGCCGGCTTTCAGAACCGTTTCGGAAACCGGAATGACAGGGAATGACCGGGACGGGAAAAGCGGATTTAAAGAAGGACCCGTGACGCGTTTATCCGCGGCACGAATAGTGTACAGGGAGGAATGACAGATATGAAGAGAATGATTATTGTAGTCTCTGCCATAGCGGCGATAGCAGCGATCGCCATCACGACGATTTCAGTTCCGGACAGATTTGAATAAACGGACGTAAGAAGCAGTACAAAACAGTGCAAAAAAAGAGTGCGGCCCTCCGGCCTGTTCACAGCCGGGGATTCCGCACTCTTATTTTCTTTCCGGAAGATTTGGGATCTGCTTCCTGTCACTCTCCGCCGAAAATCGTGTTCCTGAACGGATTCAGGGCTGAGATCAGGATCTGACCGAAGAGCAGGCAGGAGATAACCTCGCCGGCCCCTACAGTCAGCATAAAATAGGGAATGCCGCCCGGAATGTGATAGGCATAGGAGAGCACGAAGGGGATGATGATCATGTTGGACACGATTGGCGGTATTGAGACCATGAAGCGGTTCTTCCGCAGGGCATAGCTCCCGACGGCGCCCAGAAAGGTCGCCAGTGTTCCGAAGATTACATCCGGCAGTGCGCAGCCCGTGACGATATTACTGATCAGACAGCCGAGCGTCAGGCCCGGAATGGCAGCGGGCGTAAAGAAGGGGAGGACGGTGAGAGCCTCCGAAAAGCGCACCTGTATGGCTCCGCTTGCCAGCCCGAATCCCGCAGCCAGGGTCGTCAGGACGGTGTAGACCGCGGCGATGGCGGCGGCCAGTGTAATGAACTGTGTCTGTGTGAGATTGCTTCCTGATTGTCTATTGTTGAAGTTCATTTTTTCCCCTGCTTTTAAGCTTTTTTAAAAAATAGTGGTTACATATTATGATGTAAAGGTCAAAAGCCAGGAAAAGGCTCTGAGTCTCGTCAATATGCACATACAACCGCAGGACCATTGCGAGCGGCCGGTACTTGGGCGCTGGTTTTTAGCGCCCTTAGTACCGCTGCCAGCGAGGATTGAGCGAGAGCGTGTCCAAGGTGTTTGTGCATATTGACGAGACGGATTATCTTTAACCACCTTTTGACCCCGACATCATATTATGCCGGAGCATGTCAGTGCGCAGGTCTCCCTGCTGAAATGGTTAACTGATACTGGTCAGCCACACGACGGCCTCTGCTGCCAGCGGGCGGGAGCGGCCCTGCGAAGAGACAGGCGGCAGGGATTCTGCACACCTCCTCTGTATGATGCAAAGCCCGGATGCGGATCCGCATCCGGGCTGAGCATTATTTCAGGCATTTATTTCAGGCATATATTTCAGCCCTTATTTCAGGTATTTATTTCAGGCAATTATCCCAGCCCTTATTTCAGGCAGTTATCCCAGCCCTTATTTCAGGCAGTTATCCCAGCCCTTATTTCAGGCAGTTATCCCAGCCCTTATTTCAGGCAGTTATCTCAGCCCTTATTTCAGGAGTGAGGTATTAAGCAGCAGATCGCAGTCTACATTACCGGAGATTCCCGGAATACTTCCTCTTGATGAGAACTGCCACATATCATACTGCCTGGGGATCGGCATTGTCTTAATTCTGCTCCAGATATTGCTGGCGTAGCTGTTGGAACCCCAGTAGGCATACCAGGTGGAGAAACCTTTCAGCTTGGAAGGTGTGTAATAGCTGTTGAGATAGTGAAGGTTGAAATACCATCCCGCGCGGCGTCCGCCCTTGGTGATGGTGTTGCAGAAGGTCCGGGTCATCTCTGTGATCTCATTGCGGCCGGGATAATGGCCTTTGCGGTTGGCCTTGTTCATAGAATCATATTCCCAGTCGTAATAAACAGGCAGGTTGATCGAGTATTTCCGGATCACACGAAGGCAGAACTTTGCTTCCTGCGCAGCCATGCTGTTGTTGTAGGCATAACTGAACCAGTAGATTCCGATCCTCATGCCGGCTGCTTTGGCTTTTTTGATATTGGAATAAAAATATTTGTCCACATTGGAGGTTCCGTAACCGGCACGGATGATGACGGTCCTTACTCCGGAGGCTTTGACTTTGTTGAAATTGATAGGGCCCTGATGCTCCGAGACATCGATGACACGTTCGTACCCGGTAGAAACTTTTTTGGAACTGAGCAGCTTTCCGGTTTTGGTATCGAAATTATAGGTCATGCCCGAAAACGTCTGTCTTCCGGTCAGGAGGGCGCCGAAGTGGCCTTTATGATTTCGGCTGGCATAGTATTTGTTTCCGTTGACTTTAAACCAGCCCGTGACCATATGCCCCGCTTTGTTAAAGTAATACAGACGTCCGCTGATTTTCTGGAAGCCAGTGGAGAGAACTCCTTTGTAGGGCTTTGATTTGGGATTAAAGTAATAGTAGTACTTCCCGTGGTGGACCAGACCGGTGAGGATCTGCCCCTTTCCCTTGTAACCCTTTAAAATGCTTGCGTAGTAAGTCTTGCCGTTGACCTTGAAAAAACGAGTTACCAGATTTCCTTTTTTATTGAAATAATACAGCTGGTTTTTGAACTTTACAAAACCCGTTTTGTATTTCCCTTTCGCGTCAACAAGACGGAGGTTTCTTCCGACGGTTTTCCATGTGAGAGAGGCAGAATTGACAGTGATCGTACTTTCCGTCTCAGGGGTAATCGATGAATCGTTTCCCTCCCGGTACCCTTCAGCTGTTAAAGCCTCTGATACAGGGGAAGTCTTTGAACCGGTCCGCCCTGCGGCAGAAACCGGAAGACTCAATACTCCTGCAAAGAGAAAAACAAGCAGAAGAATAGAAGCCAGTCTGTTGAACTGTTTTTTCATACACCCTCCAAAAAAGTTAATAGATACTATATGTTGTGATTGTCATAAGACCAATAGACAGTATAAAGGATAGCGGGCACAATGTCCAATAGAAATCTATAGTTTATTAAGAAAAATGGAAAAAGAATAAAATTTACATAAAGTGATGAAATGCGGAATTGGACGCCTGTCATGAGAGGAAGACGGCAGAGGAGGGGACGTGTGAGTGACCGGGAGTATCTTAGAAAGGACAAGAAAAGGGACTGTGTACGGGGAAAGGGAATATCGTGGAAAAAAGATCAGCACAGGGAATTCCCGTAAAAAGAGATCAGCGCAGGGGATACCGGGGAAAAGAGATCAGCGCAAAAAAAGAACACCAGACCCGGGCGTTATGCCTCAGAACTGATGCTCTCAAGTGCGCCGTCAGGGACTCGAACCCTGGACACCCTGATTAAGAGTCAGGTGCTCTACCAACTGAGCTAACAGCGCTTATTCAAATTTACTGTCACGCTTGAATGTCGTTCTCCGTGACGCAAGTGTTATTATATGCGATGTGTTTTTGAAATGCAAGCACTTTTTTAAAATATCGACAATTTTTTTTGATCTTTTTTTTCGATCCTGATTTGCCTTTTTCACGGAGCGGGAGCGTCCCACCGAAACAGTGATGCATAAAAGGTGTATTGTTTTCAGCATGGGCTGTAACTGCCCGTAAGGGG
>Ga0310695_10006168_pt1 | contig 20066 bp, 14 predicted proteins | sample RumenRJG_04DNA_FD_203882 | JGI IMG/M metagenome (GOLD analysis project Ga0310695, IMG submission 203882) | Bovine rumen microbial communities from Lethbridge, Alberta, Canada - RJG_04 (v2) (version 2) | ecosystem: Host-associated > Mammals > Digestive system > Stomach > Rumen | place: Canada...
TTTTCCAGTCATACGCTCTACACGCTTTCTTATCTCGTCTATTTCCATATCTTTTAATAAAGAGAGTCTTCAACAGAACAGCTTTTCTTTGTATATAAACAGAAAACACAACATATCAAGAGCCTGCATAGCAGAAAACAGCAATAAACACAAGCCCTAATAACAATTTGACATTGTTGCCTCAAGCCAAAGCATGAGGAATCTGCTGAATACGGCAGACAGTTTCAAAATCAGTTCTGTATCAGACTCTCAAAGACCGCTTATTAATTTAAGTACAAAGGTACAAATATATTCCGAAACCAATGTTCGTCTAGCAGATTATTTTGTTTTCACAAGCCGGACAGGGAGTTTGTAACCCATATAATAGTTAGTTGTCTCCAGATCTATTTTGTTAGTATAACAAATCCATGTACCTTTTTTATTTAGTTTGCCATTCTCGTCCTTAAGCCAGAATACGGCTTTACCTTCCATGTAGAGGTGACCTTCTGTCTTAATTCCACCTTTGCTAACAAAGTTAATGCTATTGCCATTAGGTCCTATGCATATAAATATATACGACCCATTTCGTCGTTCAAACTCCCACCTACATTCAGTTGTAAGTTCTTTCCATTGCTCTTCTGTAGGAATTTGTAAACTAGAAGCCTTTAAGTATGGCAGATATTCACAATGGTCTTTGTCGTTTTTTTCATAGTCTTTTGACCACAGTGTACCACTTGGTAAACCAAGATCAACATATTCTGTTTTGTTGTCACAAAGATCTGCAGGGATTTCAGCTTCACGATCTTTATAACCATCACGATAACCATCAGCGTATGCCTGAGCAATAGCACTGGTTATAATCTCACTTGTTTTCTCTGCAGCATAATTTGCTGCAACATCTTTTAGTTCTTTCATAACAAGATTAATAAAATCGTAATACACTAACGAAAATCACTTTATCTTAACAAGGCGTACTGGAAGTTTGTAGCCAGAAAAGAAATCTTGGACTTCAGTTTTTGGATTTCTCCACCTACCTTTCTTCCCACCATTAAACATGTGTACAGCAGCTTTCTCATTTCCTTCTTTTTCGTCTTTAATCCCAAAAAAGACTTCCCATACTTCCGAATGCTTATTAATATTCTGCTTTCCAGTTCTCTCAAACCGGAGAATATTACCATTTGGCCCAACACATCGTCCTTCACAAAGATCGTATGAATCATCAATGTCAAATTCCCATTTACAGGTATTCCTAAGTTCCTCCCACTGTTCATTAGAGGGAATATCCATTAACTCAGCCTGTCCATAAGGAATATATTCACGATTGTCTTCACTTTTCTTATAGTCAGAAGACCACAATGTTCCGCTAGGAAGTCCAAGATCTATGAACTCAACATCACTCTCTCTCAAATTGGATGGAATATCCTCCTTACAATCTTGGTAGCCATCGCGATATCCGTCAGTATAAACTTTTGCAAATGCTTCCTTCAGAACGTTGATAACATTCTCTTCTGCGTAACAGTTTGCTTTTTCTTTCAGTTCTGTCATATGATATAATATTTGATTTCTGGTGCAAAGGTATAAATACAATCCGAACTCTATGTTCGTATTTGGGAATAAATACTATTTGTTTCACGAATACGTTTGAATATTTCATCTTGTATATGTCCATCTGATTGTAATACAACTAATTCTTTCCCGTATGAGCACAGTTCGCGAACGAGTTCATAGTTTGCGATACAATCTAACGTAAAAAACATTCCGGATTGTAACATAGGATATTGAATATGGAGTGTCTGCTCTTGATTTCCTTTAATAGGGGTATAACTTCCATGAATAGGTTTTGTATCTATATAGCCTTTTGATAAATCACTTACCCAACATAAAATGTGCTCAATCTTTCTGTCTTCATACAAAGTGACACCAACAATGTCTTCAAAACGTTCATAGATTTCATCTGGACATTCTATGTACTTCTTATCGGGTAGGGATTCAACCATGTCTATCCTATCAAGGGCAAATGTAAGAATCTTTTGGTCAGAATCGGCAGCACCAAGCAAAAACCATCTGTCATTGTATTGCTTCAACAAATAAGGATGGAAATCTATGTTGCGTATAGTTTCGTCCGAAAAAGTATGATACGAGAGACTTATAACAACTTCATTTGAGATGTTGTCGAAAAGTACTCCCAGAAGGTTAGAGTTTTGCAAGTACTGGTTATAGCTGAAACTAATAATCTGCCTACGTTCTTCGATTTTTAGACCAATCTTAAAGTCTTCAAGCCAGCCAAAATTATCCAGACCGTCAAATTGGCCAATGGTACTCAATACTTCTCTAAGTAGGTTCTGCTCCTCTCTGCTTATCTCTTTTTTAAAAATGGAAAAGGAACGATCATCATAATGAATGCAGCGTTTCCCCTTTTTAGTAAATCGTTCTATCGGAGCAGAGAATGGTGCATACTCCAATGTGTTAAGATCTTTCTCTATGCAGCGCTGTGTCACTTCGGGGAATCCATCTTCGTAAAGCATGTCATTCACTTTCTCTGTCAGATCATGAATATCATAGTAGTGATGATAATCAGATAAAAGACTGTCCAAGTATTTATATCGAATCAAAGCATTCTTATTCGTTGGCATAACTTCTTGTTTTTGGTGCAAAGGTAGTAGTAGATAGCGAACAGTATGTTCGTTTTAGTAACCTGTTGTGCAAAGTTAGCAAAAATACATTAACATACAAACTTTTGGAGGAAAAATGTTTTCACAAGGCTTGTTATTGGTTTTTGTTTGGAGGGTAGATGAGGATAGTCTATCTTTGCGGCATCAATTATTAATGCAACGATATGAGAAAGGTGGTAATGATGATGGCACTGATTTGCATAGTGGTGGGGAATCTGTATGATGACTCTCCGATGGAGAAGGCTTTGAGGGCTTCGCGAGAAACTGCCCCAAGGCGGCATCAGGCGTATGAGTCCTTTTGTGAGCAGGCTTATGAAGCCTACCACAATGACAGATGGATTGACGTAATTAAGAGTGTGAATCGTGCGCTGAATACCGGTTTCTATAATGACAGTCTCTATTTCTTCAGAGGGGTCGCCTATGAGTCGCTGGGCTATTTTAAGTATGCGAAGAATGATTATAAGATGGCTGGAAATAATGGGGTGTATGAAGCAAATACAGCCTTGGAACGGGTTAAACAGAAGATGAAGGCAAAGAGGAGGTAACGATAACGTTAACGATAACGATAACAAAAAGTATAACGTTCCCTATGTGGAGGTCATAGCAAATAATTTGCATTTGTTTTGCCCGACGTGAGAAAATTTTGTACTTTTGCCAATCATTTAGCGACGATTTATGAAGTACAATACTTATACTTTATCCAACGGACTACGTGTCATCCACCTGCCGTCGGCTTCGCCGGTGGTGTATTGCGGTTATGAGATAGCGGCGGGAACTCGCCATGAAATGCCTGGCGATGAAGGCCTGGCGCATTTCGTGGAGCACGCCACCTTCAAGGGAACGGAGCGCCGCAGTTCCTTGCAGATTCTGAATACGCTGGAGCGTGTGGGCGGTGACCTCAATGCCTTTACTGTGAAAGAAGACACGGTTTATTATGCTGCTATTCTGAAAGAGCATTTGGCAAAGGCTGTTGACGTGCTGACCGATATTGTCTTTCATAGCACTTATCCCCAAACGGAGATTGATAAAGAGGTGGAGGTGATTTGCGACGAGATAGAGAGCTATAACGATACACCTGCGGAACTGATCTACGATGATTTCGAGAATATTCTTTTCGACGGTCATCCCTTAGGTCATAATATTTTAGGAAGTGCTGACCGTGTGCGCCAGTTCAAGACTGCCGATGCCTTACGTTTTACCGGTAAGTATTATACCCCGATGAATTCGGTGTTTTTTGCGTATGGAGACGTAGATTTCGGGAATTTGGTAAAACTGTTAGAAAAGCAGGCCCTCCCCCAGCCTCTCCAGAAGGGAACAACCCACCCTCAATCCCTCCCGAAGGGAACAACCCACCCTCAATCCCTCCCGAAGGGAGGGAAGTCTGATGTGATTTCGGACTCGGCTTCTAACTTTATAATAATAAGGGAGAAACAAACCCATCAAGCCCATGTGATGATTGGAAACCGTGCCTACGATATTCATCACCCTTTGCGTATTCCGCTTTATCTGCTTAATAATATCCTTGGCGGACCGGGAATGAATGCCCGTCTGAATATTTCCCTCCGTGAACGCAACGGATTGGTTTATACCGTGGATTCATCGATGGTAAGTTATAGCGACACAGGGTTGTGGGCCGTTTATTTCGGATGTGACCCGCATGACGTGAAGCGCTGTCTCCGTTTGGTACGACATGAACTTGACAAAATCATAGAGAAACCTCTGACCGATTCACAATTAAAAGCCGCCAAACGTCAGCTAAAGGGACAGATTGGTATTGCCTGTGACAACCGGGAGCAATTTGCCCTCGATTTCGGCAAGAGTTTCCTTCACTATGGCTGGGAGAAAGATATCACCAGCCTCTACTCACAAATAGATGAAGTGACAGCTGCCCAAATCCAGCAAGTGGCACAGGAACTGATGAGCGAGGATAGGCTCACAACCTTAATTTACAGATAACCCACCCTATGTCCCTCCCGAAGGGAGGGATTTTCATTACTATTAGGGGCATAAATCATATCAGGCCTCCCTCCCTTCGGGAGGGATTGAGGGTGGGTCTTTCCCCCTGGGAGGGACTTAGGGTGGGTATTTCTTAGAAATTTAGGAGGGCTACTAACTCCTCCAGCGAACTGGCTACGAGAATCTGATCTTTTATGCTTCCACGGATTACCCCTTTACTGTCTAGGTCTTTCAGACAGGCAATGAGTGAATCCCAAAAGCCTTTCATATTATACAGTATTACCCTTTTATCATGGTAACCGATTGTGGAAGCGGCTGCTACAGTGAACACCTCATCGAGTGTTCCGATACCGCCAGGCAAGGCGACAAGCACATCGCTCTTCAGCAACAGCAGGTCTTTGCGGTCAGAAAGATTCTCGCAGTAGATGCCTATGTCCACATAGTCGCTAACCTTTCCATGTTTTTCAATCATTTGGGGAATCACCCCGATGGTGCGTCCGCCGGCTTCGTGGGCCGCTTTTGCTACGCATTCCATGAGTCCCATATTACAGCCTCCAAATACAATGGTATGACCGTTGCGTGCTGCCCATTGTCCAAGTTCTGCAGTTGAATCGAAGAAGTCGCGATCAATGTTATTGTTGGCACTACAAAAGATTCCTATATTCATTATCTTTTCAACTTTTGAGTGCAAAGATACGAATATTTATTAATTATTTCGTATCTTTGCCGCAAAATCCATTGATTGTGAGAAAATTAACGATATCCGTGTTCCTGCTCCTTTTTTGTCTTTTGACAGTTACGGCAGCTGATTTCGAGACCGCCACGCAGGCTATTAAGAACATGAAAGTGGGGTGGAATCTGGGTAACACGCTCGATGCAAATAACCCCAACCTTTCAGGACCGGAAACTTCTCAATACGAGACTTGCTGGGGACAGCCGGTAACACCACCGGAACTCTTTAAGGTGCTCAAGGATGCAGGTTTCAATGCGATGCGTATCCCCGTTACCTGGTATCAGCATCTTGACAGCAACAACAATATCGATGAGGCCTGGATGGCCCGTGTGGAAGAAGTAGTGAACTCTGTGCTTGCCCAAGGAATGTACTGCATCATCAATGTGCATCATGACACGGGAACCGAAGGATGGCTGATGGCCACCCAAACCAACTTCTCCACGATGAATGCACGCTTCGTGAAAATATGGCAGCAAGTGGCCGAAAGGTTCAAGAACTATGACGAGCATCTGCTCTTCGAGTCGTATAATGAGATGCTCGATGAGTATGACTCCTGGTGTTTTGCTTCGTTTGCTACTTCTTCAAGATATAATGCCACGGTAGCCGCCAATGCCTATAAGGCTATCAACGACTATGCACAGAACTTCGTAAATACGGTTCGCGCTACGGGTGGCAATAATGCAAACCGCAACCTGATTGTGAACACCTATGCGGCTTGCTGTGGAGAGGGCACTTGGAACGTACATCTGACTGATCCGCTACAGGAGATGAAACTGCCTGCCGATCAGGTGGAGAATCACCTTATTTTCGAAGTCCATTCCTATCCTACGGTGACCAATCTCGCAGACACCAGGAAATCGGTTGATGATATCATCTCCAAGTTAAAGACCCACTTGGTGAGCAAAGGCGCTCCCGTTATCTTCGGGGAGTGGGGCACTTCCACCGATGGTGCCTACACTGACTACCGAAGCAACATGGTGGAGTTTGCCAAGTTCTTTGTACAGAAGACCAAGGCAGCCGGCATTGGCACTTTTTATTGGATGGGACTTATCGACGGCATGGACCGTCTGAAACTGAAATGGTCAATGCCCGAAATCAAAAATGCCATCCTCAAAGGCTGGTATGGTGATGACTACGTGATTCCCGCCGATCCCGTAGGACGGGAATTGGGCTATCAGGCCACCTACACTTATCAGTGGTCGGAAATGAGTCTCTATAGCGGTGATGCCTTGCGGGTAAGCGACTTTAAGGGCATCAGGGTAGTGCTGACTGAAAAGCCGGAGAACCAAAAGCTCAGCCTGAAGGTATATGGTGAGTCTGACGGGAAAGAACAGTATGAGGGCATGTCGGAAGCGGAGCAGACCTTCACTTTCAACAAGACAAAAGTGGGTAGTAGCATCCGCCGCATTACACTTCAATTCATGCAGACCGGCAATTACACCATCGGAATCAAAGGCGCTTATCTGATTAAGGCCGACGGAACGGAAGTAGAAGGCAAAATAGGGAATTTCCACGGCTGCAATATCGAGGTTCAGGTATTAACAGGCATCAGTACTGTTGTTCACAATGATGCCACAACCTCAAGCCCGCTCTACAATCTGCAGGGACAGCGCATCCAGAAGCCGCAGCGTGGTATCTATATCCGCAACGGAAAAAAATATATAATTAATTAACGGCTAGCCGGCTACTCGGCTAAAAAAGGAAACAACATTTGAAGACATTTGAAGAATTGGGCGTCAGCGAACAGATTCGCCACGCCATTGAAGAATTAGGATTTGAACAACCTATGCCTGTACAGGAAGAAGTAATTCCTTACCTGTTGGGCACAAGAAACGATGTGATAGCATTGGCCCAGACGGGAACCGGAAAAACGGCTGCTTTTGGCATACCCCTCTTACAGCGCGTGGACGTGCGTTCTCATCAGACACAGGCTATTGTGCTTTGTCCTACGCGTGAACTTTGTCTGCAGATTGCAGACGACTTGAATGATTTTTCGAAATATATCGAAGGTATCCGTGTGGTGCCCGTCTATGGCGGCACGGACATCGTTCCGCAGATTCGCGCCCTGAAGAAAGGCGTGCATATCATCGTGGCTACACCCGGACGTCTGATTGACCTGATGGAACGCGAGGTGGCACAGCTGAATGCGGTGTTCAATGTAGTGCTCGACGAGGCCGACGAGATGCTCAACATGGGATTCTCGGAGGACATCGACACCATTCTGGCCGGTGTTCCCAAGGACCGTAACACGCTGCTCTTCTCGGCAACGATGAGCAAGGAAATCGAGAAGATAGCCAAGAACTTCCTCAACAACCCGAAGGAAATCGTCGTAGGCAGCCGTAATGAGGGTGCCGAGCACGTGAACCATATCTATTACATGGTGAATGCCAAGGATAAATATGCCGCGCTGAAGCGTATCGTGGACTATAATCCGCGCATCTTTGCCATCATTTTCTGCCGCACGAAACTGGAGACGCAGGAGGTGGCCGACAAACTGATACGCGACGGCTATAATGCGGAAAGTCTGCACGGAGACCTCTCCCAGCAGCAACGCGACCTGACGATGGCGAAGTTCCGTCAGCACACCGTCCAGCTGCTGGTGGCAACGGATGTGGCAGCACGTGGTCTCGACGTGGACGACCTGACGCATGTCATCAACTACGGACTGCCCAATGATATCGAGAGCTATACCCACCGTTCAGGCCGTACGGGCCGTGCCGGTAAGAAAGGTACCAGTATCAGTATTGTCCACACGAAAGAGAAGGGTAAGATCCGCGCCATTGAGAAGGAAATCCAGAAGGAATTCGTGCGTGGTGAGATACCTTCACCGCAGGAGATTTGCAAGAAGCAGCTCTACAAGGTGATGGACCAGATTGTGAAGACCGACGTGGACGAGGAACAGATAGGCCCGTTCATGCAGGACATCAGCCGCTATTTCGAGTATATCGACAAGGACGACATCATTAAGAAGATTGTCTCGATGGAGTTCGGAAAGTTCCTCTCTTACTATGCAGACGCACCGGAAATTGAGTACGTGGAAGAGAAGAAGAGGAAAGAGGATAAAGGAGAGCGGAAAGGAAGATCCTCGGAACGCGGTCCCCGCAAGCCTGAAAAGGGCTACAAGCGCCTCTTTATCAATCTCGGAAAGAAAGACGGTTTCTATCCCGGTGAGGCCATGCAGTTCATCAACCGCCATGTTGGTGGAAGGGTACCAGTGGGACATATTGATTTGCAGAACACCATTTCCTACTTTGAAGTGCCCGAGCGCGAAGCCCGCAAGGTGATGAATGCGCTGAACGGAGCGTGGTACAAGAGCCGCGAAGTACGTTGCAATGAGGCCGATTCAACACCGGGTGAAAGGCTACGGGGAGGCAGTGGAGCATCGGCAACGCATGGCGCTTCTGGCGGAAGGGTGCGCGATTTCCGTCGTGGAAAGGCTCGTACAGCCCCTTCCCAGGAACAGCCCCCACAGCATAAGTTCAAGAAGGAGGACTGGATGCAGTTCCTCAATCCCGGTGGTATGAAAGCGAAGAAGAATGATTTCCGCGGCGAAGAACCCGACTTCAGCGAAGAAGGATGGGCACGCCGCCGACCAAAGAAAAAATAACGCCAACATATATGTTACAGATCCGTTGTAAGAACAATAACAAGACCAAGAGTTTCCCAGAGGGAACCTCACTCCTCGACGTCTATCATGAGTTTGCCGATGAGTTGCAGATGCCTTACCCCGTGGTTTCTGCCAAAGTGAATAACGCTTCACAGGGACTGAAGTTCCGGCTTTATCAAAACCGCGACGTCGAATTCCTGGATGCCCGTCAGGGATCGGGTCATCGGGTCTATGTGCGATCTCTTTGTTTTGTACTCTACAAGGCTACGAGCGATGTCTTCCCGGGTTCCAAACTCTTCATCGAGCACACCATCTCACGCGGATACTATTGCAACTTCAAGAAGAAAGGAGGTGAGCCGCTGGCTGAGGGTGACGTGGAGCTCATCCACAAACGTATGGAGGAGATTATAGCCCTCGATATGCCGTTCCGTCGTAGTGAAGCCACCAACGAAGAGGCTATCCGCGTGTTTGCAGAGCGGGGCTTTACCGATAAGGTGAAACTTCTGGAGACCAGCGGACAAATCTACAGCGACTACTATATGTTGGGTGACACGGTGGACTACTACTACGGTCCGCTGGTGCCTTCGGCAGGCTATCTGAAAGTGTGGGACGTGGAGCCATATCACGACGGTATGCTACTGCGCGTTCCCGATTGGAACAATCCGCTCGTACTTGCTGAAAAGGTGGATATGCCGAAGACCTACGAGATGTTTGCAGAGAAAACGCGTTGGGATATCATCATGCGACTTTCCAATGCAGGCGACGTAAACAAAGCCATCATGAAAGGTCATGCTTCCGAGCTGATTCAGGTCAGCGAGGCCTTGCAGGAGAAGAAAATCGTGCAGATTGCGGAGGAGATAGACCGTCGCTTCAGAGCCGAGGAGAATCCCGTCAGACTCGTGCTGATTACGGGCCCTTCGTCATCGGGAAAGACGACTTTCTGCAAGCGACTCTGCATCCAGTTGCTGGCTTGTGGCCTGCGGCCTTATTCCATTTCCACCGACGATTATTTCGTGAACCGTGTGGATACGCCCAAGTTGCCCAATGGCGACTACGACTTCGACAACATTGAAGCCGTGGAGTACAACTTGTTGGAGGACCACCTCACCCGTTTGATGAAAGGTGAGCGGGTGGAAGTTCCCGAATATAATTTCGTAACGGGCAAACGTGAGTACAACGGCAAGAAGGTGAAACTCTCGTCCGACAGTGTGCTCATCATCGAAGGTATCCATGCGCTCAATCCTTTGCTGACGCAAAACATTGCCGACTCCATGAAGTTCAAGATTTATATCTCCGCACTCACTAGCATCTCGCTCGACGACCACAACTGGATTCCCGTGCGTGACAACCGCCTGCTCAGGCGTATAATCCGCGACTACAACAAGGGCGCTTTCACTGCACAGCAGACCATCAGCCAGTGGAAGAATGTGTGCGAAGCCGAAGACAAATGGATTTTCCCCTTCCAGGAAACGGCCGATGCCATGTTTAATTCAGCACTCAATATTGAGTTCGCCGTACTACGCACACATGCCGAGATTATTCTCTTGAGTGTGCCCAAGAACTGTCCGGAATACAGCGAGGCCCATCGTTTGCTGAAATTTATCCATTTCTTTATTCCCGTTGACGACAAGGAGATTCCTCCCACCAGTATCATGCGAGAATTTGTGGGCGGTTCCAGTTTCAAGTATCGGTAAACAGCTTATTCGCCCATCGGGCACACCTCCTGCATATAGATGGCATCGAGACTCCAGGTGGAAACACCATTGGTGCTTATCATTTGTGTCTCATCCTGTGGAATGGGAACCTCTGGCGGTAACAGTTTCTGGTTTTTAAAGCGTGGGTCGCCTTCGCGTCCCATGGCTTTCAGCAGGTCGTCCCAAGCCTCATCGGCTTTCCGTGGGTCACGGTTATGGTAGGCAGCATAGGCAAGCAGACGGGATATGCGGAAGCGGTTGTTCCTTACTTTTAATGCCATTTCCTTGTCACGGGCAGCATGATCGAGCCAAGCGGCATTCCATTCTGGTATATTGATCATACGTGTCATCTCATTCATGATTTCAAAACCGCCCATAATCGTCATCAGATGGTTAGTGGAAAGGAGTGAGGTGTCGCATTCTGTCGTGATAATGCCGGTGGCCGGGTCATAACCTAAGGCCAAAGGGCCAGTGAACAACTGATGAGGAAGGGCAGCAATACTCTTCATACCCGCAATGATTTTATCACGGTAATGGTTGTCACGCGTACGTTCCCATTGGGTCATCCAGTTACCGGCATAAGCCAGCCAGTCAGGACCAATGCGCAAGCGTGCAGGAGCCGTACAAGGATATTCACCACGGGGCTGTGCCAGTCGCATCGGGTCCAAAGTATAGAGCATCTGGTCGGCATCCTTTACTTCCGTCATCAAGTCACCGCATCGTTCGTCGGTGGTCAGGTAATAATAGAAACGGTTCCAAGCTGCTTGTGAGATACGGGCTTCCTTAGCGCCACACCCCCAGTGGCTCACATTATGGCGACTGCCCAACATAGCGTTAGGACCTGCGTGATAGACATCCACCTCCGAGGTATGACGGGTCATAGCTTCTGCCATGCGCCAGATGTCGGCTCTTCCTGTTCGCAGGAAACTATACCACAACCACATGTTGCTGGCAAGTTCAGTATTATCCCACGCAAAACCGCCTACATCGTAGCGCCATTCATGGCGTTCTGCATCGTAGGCATGCATAAAGTCGCCATAGTTCCAGAAACCATACCAGCCGTGTTGCTCTATCTGTTTCTGATAGTAATCGATATAGCCGTCAAGCGTTTTCTCTATACGTGCCCGCTGTGGATTTGAAAAATCAGGCAGACTCCACACTCCGAAGGCCTGCTTTTGATGCAAATACTCAGGCACTGGCAACAATAGGGCATCTTCAGTAATCCGACAAGCATCGGCAGCAAATGCCTCCTTACCGTGATAACCGTCTGACGGCAGCAGTGTGAGTGTTGTGGTTCGGGCAATGCCCAGTGGCGTACTCATTCCCTCTTGTACATCCTCATAAGAGGAGAGCAATCCGTGGGCAACGTTGTCATAATGACGCAAGTCCATAGGCTCTGCCTCAGGACTCCAAAGCCAGGCTGTCAGGGTGGCTTTGTCATTCCGGGCATTTGTAATCTCCAGAGATGAAGGATATGACTGCCAGAAATCTTTCATGGCCACAGCCATACCGCCGCTCATATCGCCCACAAAGGCAAAACCGTCAGCCCGTTTTCCGTCAAAGGTGCCAATCCAAGGGTTGTTGTCGTTAGCTCGTTTGCGAAGAGTGAAGCCTTCTGAGGAAAGCTGTGATAACCGGTAGGTGTTCCAGGCAGCCCATTCATCGAGCAGCATCTGGTTCTGTTTGTTGAAAGTCTCGTAGGCGGGTATGCGCATTCCGAGCATCTGTTGTTGTTGCAGGGAGAGTTGTCCCCGATGATCTTCAGGCAAACTTTCGTCAGCCCGTGGCTGGCGTGGGCGTCCTTCACCTGCAAATATTTCCCGCCTTCCATCGAGGGGCTGTACGGGTTCGCTCCACACACCTCCCTTTCCTGTAGAGAAAGCAACATGGCGGTTATAGAGTTCATCGCGCAGGGGTATATCCATTCTTACGCCCAAGGCATGAATGAAGTCTTGTTTGTCAGCACCATCGAACATAAAGCTGTGTACCATCTTTACCTCCCGGCTGCCTTGATAGAAATAGAGTCTCACCACAAAAGGCAGCCATTCACGACTTGCTTCGGAAAATTTTCCTATAGCTTGATGCACACCTTCTATTTTGACCACCGCACGCACTTTTCCTTTTTGTTCCACAGTGGCTGAACGAATCTCGCTCTGGTAATCAGTATAGCGGATTTGACTTGTCTGCTCAGTATAAGGTTCACTCTGTGTGGAGCACACCAGTCGTAATCCTTCACTGACTTTCTGATGCTGGTAAAGCAGTGAATCCATCAGAAAACTGCCTTGTTTGGGAATCCAGGCTATGAGTGAATCGGTAATGATCTTGATGGCTTTAGCTGTTTCTTCAATTTGCAGTCCCTGTTGTTTTTTGTTTTTACCTTTTTTCTGTTCGCGCAGTTCCGTCAGTTTCAGGTCACTTCCTTTTGCCACAGCAGCGGCACCCATCCATTTTACAGATCCGTCAGGCCAGTAGGCCATCGGCCATGTGTCGGTCGTCAGAGCATTGCCTGAGGCATCCGCCAGTGTCATCATGGTGTTCTCCTTTACTTCCCCTTCATCGAAAGGAACGCCAAAGGCAACAGGTCTGGCTGTTGCAGGCTGCTCACCTACCCAATGCAGAGGGGCTTCCCGTTTCTGTAAAGATTCAAATGTGTAACTGAAGTTCGTGATGCGGGTATGCGATAAAGTGGTGCGGAATCCAAACCAGCCTTCCCGCAGAGGTTCAGCATCGCGGAAGTCCACAAGCCGTTGACCGTCAATGTAATAACTCACATGATTGCCATCGCTCACCAGTTGGATGTGGTACCAGTGGTTAGGCCGCAGCAGGTGTTTCTCATCAGTATATTCCTTTAGGATGGCAGGTCGCTGACTGGCGTCCTGGATACCGGCTTCGTTACCGTCGTATCTGCGGAAACGGGTGGTTGAGTTATGATTGCCGCCATAACCCATATAGTAGAGTTGTAGCGCATAGCAGTTGGTGAAAACACCGTTGCGCTCTCCTTTTCGTTTGAAGATATCATGAGGATATTTCGGATCACTGGCCATCCAGAAGCAATTCAGGTCACTCAGCCGGTTGGTGGGTAGGCTGTTGCCATCCTCTACCACGACACATGCTTCATATTCGATGCATACCCGTCCAGCCATCTTTTCTTTGCGCCAAAGTGTTAATCCTTTAGGCGCAAGGATATCGGCGGTGTCGCCACGGAAAGTCACCTTATAGTCTGGCGATTCTGATTCTACGACCCAATGCTTGGCAAACTCCTTTTTATTGAGAGCCGATTGTCCTGCCATCGGTAGGCTTACGGTCATCAAAAGGAGTGTCAGTATCCATCCTTGTGTCTTCATGAAATAAAAAACAAATTACATATCGCGTGTAAGCATGAGTCGGTAGTCGATGGGTGTCATGCCAATAGCATCCTGAATGCGGCGCTGCAATGTACGTACATTACTGAAGCCGGCTTCTTCAGCCACAGTGGCAATGTTGTACATTGGCTTTTCACGCAACAGGCGTAGGGCCGCCAGCACACGCAGATTGTCGATATAGGCATCGGGTGTGCGGTGAATCGTCTGCTTACGGAAAAGGCGCATCAGTCTTTCACGGCTCACACCGAGCATCTCGGCGAGGTCGTCTGAATTGAAATCCGGACTGAGATGCGGACGGTCTTTTTCCACGCGCATCTCGATAATGGCCATCAGTTGACTGTCGTCCTGCAGGTCAGCATTGCGCTGGCGTTGAATGTTGCCTTCGAGAAGTTCGCGGGCCACTTCGGTCCGACGACGCATTTCCACGTCTTCTTCCAACCTTTCCGAAAGATCAAGATTGCGGCTGACGAGACGAATCATCTCGTCTCTGAGTTGGTCAATCTCTTTCCTCAGTTCTTTATTCTCGTTAGTCAGTCGTTCGTTATCGGCTGTCAGTTGTTTGATGTCTGCCATTTCTTACTGGTAATTAAAGACTCGTTCAGTCAATTAGCTCGAAGAGTTGGAGGAATCCGCCAATGCGGAACACTTCCGTCACGTCTTCATTCAGATTCCGGATAAAAGCACGATGTCCGCTGCGGCGCGCATTCTTGTAAATGTTCAGCAATATGCGCAGACCACTAGATGAGATGTAGTCCAGTTCGCGGCATTCGAGCAAGATGTCGCGGTCGTCGCACTCCAGCAATGGAGCCAGTTCCTTCTCTGCCATGCTGCTGGCAGTGTTGTCAAGGTCGCCAATAAGTTCACCCACTAAGCGGCCTTCTTCGTTTTTAATCGTTATTTTCATTTGTCTAAATTTATTGGATGTTCTTTTTGATAGTCAATATATTATATCCGTTATAACGGTGATATTCCAGGCCATCACTCATCTGGCGCATGAAGATAATACCCAGCCCCCCGATAGGACGTTTATCGGCAGGTATGGCCGTATCAGTCACTTTGGCGGTTGTCGGGTCGAAGGGAATGCCGTCATCGATGATAGAGAACTGCAACTGATTGTCGATGATAGCTGAAACAAGCGTGACGGTTTCCGCTTTTGAATGGTGTACGACATTGGCTACAGCTTCTTCAACAGCTAATCGTACACGTTTGGTGGCTTGTTGGCTCAATCCGGCACGTTCAGTTGCGTTTAGCATGAAATCTTTCATTTGCGGCAGATAGGAACTCGTAGCCATCAGCGTAACGGTCTCCCCCATGTTTGTTATGTTCTTGTAATACTCCTCACTGGACATATTATTCTGATTTGTTGTTATTACTTTCTCTTTCTGTGTATTAGTGGTTTGGGCAGTGCCTTCCCATTTGATGGCAAGTAAGGTGAGGTCGTCACTTTGTTCTGCATTGCCAGTATGCTTATGGGCCTCATTCTCCATGAGTTCCACTAGTTGTCGGGGTGTGAAGTCGCAGCTTTGCTGGGCTATCTGCATCACTTTTTGACGGGAAAGCATCTCACCTTTGGCATTGTAGGCTTCACTGAGGCCGTCGGTAAAGATGAATAAAGTATCGTGGGGATTCAGTGTCGTGGCCTGACCTTGATAGGCCCAGTCAGGCAAAACGCCCACGGGCAGGTTGGGTATGACGTCCAATTTCTCAGCATTTGTCTCAAATGTCTTGCGAATGAGAATGGGCACCTCATGTCCGGCATTGCAATAGCAGAGCAGTCCTGTCTTCAGGTTGAGGATACCGACAAACATGGTGGCGAAAAAACCGCTGGTCTGATCGTTGCAGAGCGTTCGGTTTATTCTTCCCATGATGGTTGCTGTTTTACTGCCATTCCTATCCTGTTCGGAAATAGGCATCATGTTGCGCGCCTCTGTTCTGAACAGCGTCTTGATAACCGTCATCAGCATAGCCGCAGGCATTCCTTTTCCGCTCACATCACCAATGCAGAAGCAGAGCCGGTCATGGATAATGAGGAAGTCATAAAGATCACCTCCCACCTGTCGGGCTGGTGTCAGCGAGGCATAGAGTTGCACGTCATTACGTTCAGGGGGGCCAGGAAACTGTTTGGGAATCATGGATTGTTGAATGTTGCGGGCTACATTCAATTCCCCAGTTATGTGTTCCTTCTCCTCATTTGCGCGATTCAGATTACGCAGATAGGTGATATCGCGCCAAACGATATAGGCCAATAGCAGAGAACCCAAAATACTAAACAGTAAATTCCGCAGCAGTGACTTACGCTGGCCCTCATAGAATTGCATAGCTACTTGCGAGATATCGCGCAATGGCACATCAGCTGACACCAAAGCCACGGTCTTTCCTTCTGTATTCTTGATGGGAAGAGTGAAACTAAACATCAGGATATAGTTGTAATAGCCTTCGTAGGGTTCAGTCCAATACCCTATACTATCCACATCCTTGACATACCACGGACGTTCTGTGTATTCGTACTTAAATGGAATGGTTTTCAGCTTGTTTTGATCTTTTTCGTCTTCAAAGATATAAATAGCAAAACGATCCTCTTTCTGTTCTAACTGCTTGGGAACATATTCAGGCAAATAAGCAAATGAAACGCCCACAATCTGATTCTGATTGTGCACCAGATCACCAATAAGCATCTGCAAGGTATCTATGTCAATTTCGTTCGCTTGCTTCTCGATTTCGTCAATTACAGACCTTGTGGCATTTTCTACATCCTGCCTTACCTTGGCAATACGGTAGCTGTCAGTCAGGTCGTTTTGAGCCATTTCTGTGAGTTGATTGTTAAAAGTGCGCCTTGTTGAGAAGAATTCCATTGTGAAACTTCCCTGAAGCAACAAGGCGGCAACCACAACCATCATGATGCTATTTTTGGTATCTTGTTTTAGCTTCATATCCTATGAATATACGATATGTTTTTTCAAGTTTGTAAAGTTATAAATAATTCTTTGAATTATCGTTCTCGTCAGCTTATTTTTAATCATTTTAACACTTCAGAATATTCTGATTCTCTTTGGGCGGATGAAAGACAGTCAAACAAACTGTGCCCAGATCCTTTTCTGGTTCTGGGCACAGTTCTTGATTAATGATAATCTGTTTACAAAGATCCTTCCTGGTAGGTGGTGATGTTGAAGAGTTTCTTCATCTGGCCTTCTTGTACGGGAGTTGTGAGCACTCGGTGGAGTTCTTCTGTTGAGATATTTGTCTTAGGAGCGAAGTCTTTACTTTGCATATAGCTGAGAATGCTGGCATAGAACTGGCGGGCTTCCGGATATTGCTGCAACTGTTGGAGGGGACTCATGCAAATGAGAAGGCTTCCCTTACCTACGCGGAACTCAAAAAGCAGACCAAGTTTGTGGTTGCGCTCGATGTTGTCAATGACTTGCACGATAGGGCGATAGGCCGAAGGCGTGTTGTCAAGGATGAACGGACGGGCATTCTTCACAATGGGGAACCATTGCCAGGACGTGTGTTCTTCTGTGGGGAATGCCTTGAATACAGGATGTTCAGGATTGGTAAGAATACCAAGGGTACCGGGGCTGACGGGCTTGTTGTTATTCTCGGAGATGGTCTTGAACATACGGTAGTTCCAATAGTCGGTCTGGAAGAGGCCACCTAATAACAGTTGAGGGTTGATGGTTAAAGGTTGATGGTTAATAGTGCTGTCGGGCATGAAGAGGACCTTGGCACCGTTGGCCAGTTTCTTTTGAATCTCGGAAGTGAGTTGGTTGCAGACGATAATGCCCTTACTGTCGGGGTTTGTATTGGCAGGATAAATCCAGACTGGCCAAGAGTTCTCGTAATCAGTATCTTCGATGAAAGAGTAAAGTGTGAGTTTCTCAGGGTCTTTCAGAAATTCTAATTTAGAAAGGTCAATGTCAAAGGTCCCGACATCTAAGAGCCCATTTCCTGCCGTTAGCGTAAATGATTTTTCTATGACGACGCCCGTACCACAGACAGTATTTTTGTTTTTCTCCTTGTCGGAAGAAACGAGACAACAGTGAAGAGTCTTGCCTTCGAGGCTTTCCTGTCCATAGTTGGCAATCTGGATTTTGGCTTTCAGTTGCTCATTGTTCGTGTAGCAGAATTTGGGCAGGACGGCTAAGGGCACCACATCGTTGCACCATTGCCGCCATTCTTTGGGAGTGGTGATACCCTTTGATTCCATAAAGGCATCGAGTATACCTACGTATGCAGAGCCTTGTCCGGGATAATCCTGGATGTCCAGCAGTTGGAAACCTGCCATGCCACGGGTACGCAGGTCCATTTCGATATCGGCCTTGTAGAGTTGTACGCTCCAATGACCTGAGGCGCGATGGAAGGCTTCTGCCTGATCGGCCATGCCTGCTTTTTCCAAACGGTCACGGAATATCTCCATATTATAAGGATAGAGCACGCCTGTGTATTTCTTTATTTCGTTATAATCAGGATAGGTCTGGAACTGTCCTGTCTCGTGACTGATGATGGGCACCGGGCATTTATCGACGGCTTCATCGAAATTCATCGAAGAATTAGGGTAAGAATGATTAATCATTCCACCGTCGAAGGCATCGGCAAAAGAGAAAGACCCGCGGGTGTGGGTGTTGAAATTACCCCAAGTTTCACCGCCGTTGCGACAGGTTACGAAAAAATCCATGCCTTCTTTCCATCCCTGAAAACCCAGATAATAGTTAGATCCAAAGGTGTAGAGCTTGTCGGGGACGATACGGCGGAAGTCGTCCGTAAACTTCTTCATCATGGGAATATCTCCTCTGAGTTCGTTACCCAAGGCAAACATGACGAATGAAGGATGATGGCCGTAGTTGAAAAGGATATTGGTACCTTCCTTATGGAGGAAAGTCATCAGGTTGTTATCATCCCGCTTGAAGTCTCCCCAAAACGGGAGTTCGGGCTGCATATAAACACCCTCGATGTCTGCAGCCATAAAGGCAGCTTCTGGCGGACACCAGGAATGGAAACGGAGATGGTTGATGCCGTAGCCTTTGCATATCTGCAAATAACGGCGCCAAGATGCCAAATCCATCGGAACATGGCCTGTGTAGGGGAATACACATGCATCGTGTTTGCCACGAAGAAAAGTCTTATGGCCGTTGACAGTGAACTGAGTGCCGGCTTTTTGGAAATCACAAATGCCGAAATCCACTTCCTGATAGTCATAATCTTTAATATTTACCAGGAGCCGATAGATATTAGGATGCTGTTCGTCCCAAAGTTTCAAGCTGTCATTCTGGTATTTTAAAACCAAATGATGACTGCTCTTCTTGTCCTTTTTGATGACTTTCTCCATGAGGACGGAGCCAAAGTCACTTCCCAAAGGAGCCAATACGGCAGACACTACATAGTCTTTCTTTGAAGTTCCTTTAATGAGGATATCGGCCTCAAAGGCCTTGGAGGCAGAGTGGGGTTTTATATCAATGCGGCCGATATAGATCGAATTTACGGCTTCCAAGAAAAAATTGCCGATGATGCCGTTCCAGTTGGTTTGCGTATCTTCGGTGTAGGCATGGCTGTTGCTGAGCAACTGTGGGGGAACGGTCTTATCCGTGTTGTCCACCTTGATTGTCAGTTGGTGTGGCCCTGGTTTCAAAAACTTCGTGAGGTTGTAAACCTGTTCTGTGGAGATGTCATTGCAGCTTCCCACCAATTTACCATCCACGAAAACTGTTGTAGCTTTGGTGCGCTCCATATGAAGGAGTATGCTTTTCTTATTCCATGACTCAGGAATAGTGATTTCACGAGAATAGGAAAGCTCGCCCACATAACTATAAAGACGTGACAGATGGGTTGTCTCGTCCTTCTTTTCAAGTGCATTTCCTTTACGGTTGGTGTCGGTAGTACCAGGAAGGGTTATATTACCCAGTTCTGTTGTCCAAGTACCTGCCAGATTCATATACTGGCGAAAGCTCTGAGAATATAAAGGTAAAAAGGTAAAAAGGTAAAAAAGTAAAACGGCACAGACCTTCACCTTTTTTGCTCTATAAAAAATGTTCCCTTTCATGTCCATCATTTTTACGATTAATTGTCTTT
>Ga0310695_10006169_pt1 | contig 20064 bp, 15 predicted proteins | sample RumenRJG_04DNA_FD_203882 | JGI IMG/M metagenome (GOLD analysis project Ga0310695, IMG submission 203882) | Bovine rumen microbial communities from Lethbridge, Alberta, Canada - RJG_04 (v2) (version 2) | ecosystem: Host-associated > Mammals > Digestive system > Stomach > Rumen | place: Canada...
GAAGCCATCCTAAGCTGGCCCAATCTCCCCATGCGACCCAAAAGATGAAGATCACATACAGTGTTCCCCATATGCCGGCACGAATCCATCCGCCGCGTTTGGTAGCCGCAATGCGCTCCTTTAAGGAAGCTAAAACAATGTTTTTTATTTCTTTCCAATCTTTCATAATGACCTCGTGTTAGAGTCTTGTAAGGGTCTTGTAAGGGTCTGAATGTATCCCACCCATACTTATAATATACTATGTATATTATCCCGTGATTTTGAATTTTTATCGTTATTTATTGATTTGTTCCGCTGCCAGAACTGCACCTAATGCAAAGCCTCTACGACCTTTGGCGATGTGCGTGATCACGATCGTGTCCTCTTCACTGTCCCATTTCACCTCATGGGTGCCCGGCACTTCGCCTTCCCGAATACTCTCGATAGGAACGCTGACGGCTGAAAGCTGATGGCTGATAGCTTCCGCTAATGTTTTCGCCGTACCGCTGGGTTTGTCCAGTTTGTGAATATGGTGGGTCTCCGTAATGGAAGGCGTGTACTGCGGTTGTTTTGCCATTTCATTGGCTAACCACTTATTCATCTCAAAGAAAATATTCACTCCTACCGAGAAATTACTGCTCCATACCAACATGGTTCTCTCTTGTTCATCCTTGATAATAACTCGGTTCTTTTCTCCTTTCACCTTTAATTTTTCACTTTTCAATTCCTCCGGTTTCCATCCCGTACTTCCGCATACCACCGGCACGCCTTGCTCCCATGCCTTACGAATATTGGTTTCTGCCGTCGAAGGCGTGGTGAACTCAATCGCCACTTCCGCACTCCGAAACTCCTCACTGTCAAAGCTGATGGCTGACGGCTGATGGCTGACGGCTAAAGTCGGATCTATGATTCCGACGATCTCGTGACCTCTACTCAGGGCCACTTCCTCGATCATGTGACCCATTTTCCCGTATCCGATAATTGCTATCTTCATAACTTTTTATTTTATTAGGGTCCCCGGAGTAAACCAAGCCGTGGGCTGTTTGCTATGGGGAGAGCGTAGCGTAAGGCGGAGTGTTATAGGAGCTACGAGGTAGCGACTCACACGAGCCTTAACGTAAGCGGACGCAAAATTACAAAAAAAAAATGACATATGCAAGCATATGCCATTCTTTTCCGTTATTTCGCTCATTTCCGTCAATTTTTCTACATCCAATGTGTAATTTTTTCTACTAATTCCGGGATATCGGTCTTTCCGTCATTAATGATCGTCAGATCTCCCTTATGAACTTTCTGTGCGCGTATACGTGCACGTACCTTATTTATATTTTTTTCTGAAGCCGCACCTTGATAATCCCGTTCGATCGTTCGTGCAATCCGTACGTCTTCCGGGGCATCCACTGCAATGACCTTATCGCACAGCGTATCCATTCCTGCTTCGTACAGAATGGCGGATTCTACGAAGATGCAGCTGTTGGCTGTTAGCTGTTGGCTCTTGGCTTTTATATCGTTCTTGACGGCAGGATGAATGATGGCATTGAGTTGCTCCAATAATGCCTTATCGGCAAACACCCGTTGACTCACATAGGCAGTGTTATACTTCCCGTCCACAAACGCTTCTTCTCCCAATAATCCGATAATCGCCTTTTGTACGTTGGTATCCTCTGCAATGATTCGCTTCGCTTCGAGGTCACAGTCATAGACGACAAAGCCGCGCTTTGCCAACTCCCGTGCGATAGTTGATTTACCGCTTCCTATACCTCCTGTAATGCCTATGGTATGCATAGATAACTTGGTCCGGTTCTAAACCGGTCAAAACTGAAAATAAATAAATGGTTGCATCTCTGCGGAGACGAACTGATAGATCACGACTAAGGCCACGCATACCACGATCGTCATGAGCCATAACGGCATAGCGGTGAACCACAGCCGGTAACGTCTCTTCCAGTTGGTAGGTAGCCAGTGAATGATCATACCGACCACGAACATCGCTACCACCCAGCGGTACTCCCACAGGAAATCCGGGATCATGGCGCTGTTCCATGCCCCGCCGATCTGGTTCACCATGTTCTTGGCCGTACTCCATGCCACTTCATTGGCCGTTGCCGGGTCGAGGTTACTGCTGCTTCGGAAGAACAGACGGGTGAAGGTGATAAACGCAAAGGTCTGTGCAACTGCCCAAGAGACACCGAGACCTTTAGTCCACTTACTGTCTTTTCCTTTGCAAAGGAAATAGATATACCGTATCGCCGTACCGATCCACACGATCGCCGCCCAGATGGCAAACAGCCGCCAAGCGGGTAGGTTCGTGCTGTAATCGGCATATCCAAGACCTAAGGTCAGAAGGGTCATCAGACCAAAACGAATATGCCAGTTCATCTCCCGCCAGATCTTATTGACGATCATTCCGATACCGTTGATACCGCCCCAGATGATGAAGTTCCAACTGGCACCGTGCCAAAGACCACCCAACACCTGCGTGATAAACGAGTTGAGGTTGGAGTATAGCAGTTTACTGGAAGAAGCCGTGGAATCGGCATGCCGGTCCCAGATGAATACACCTACCATGAATGCCACAAAAGGCACCATGATCCAGATCCACCAACCGGTGAGTGCCGACGAGACGGCGGCGATCACCAACCACCATATATACGTGCCTTTGCCGATTCGCCGGTTTCCGCCCAACGGGATATACAGATAGGTCTTGAGCCAGCGACCCAGCGACATATGCCATCTTCTCCAGAACTCCTGCGGGTTCTGCGATTTGTACGGACTGTTGAAGTTCATCGGCAGGTAGAATCCCATCAGCAAGGCGATGCCGATCGCGATATCCGTGTAACCGGAGAAATCCGCATAGACCTGCAAGGAATAGGAGAACAGCGCAAACAGGTTCTCGAAACCGGAGAACAGAAGCGGATTATCAAACACCCGATCGATGAAGTTCACCGCCAGATAGTCCGACAGAATAATTTTCTTAGCCAAACCGTTCAAAATCCAGAAGATAGCGATACCGAACATTCTGCGGCTCAACCGGTAAGGTTTGTATAACTGCGGCACGAACTCCTCCGCACGCACGATAGGTCCGGCTACTAGTTGCGGAAAGAAACTCACGTAGAACCCGAAGTCCAGGATGTTTTTCACCGGTTGGATACGTCCGTGATAGACGTCGGAGGTGTAGGAGATGACCTGAAACGTATAGAACGAGATACCGACGGGCAGGATGATCTGATCAACGATCGTCACATGTGAACCCGTAAGGTCGTTGAACATGTTTGTGAAGAAATACGCGTACTTGAAATACGCTAAGATTCCCAAATCAATGATCACAGATAGGATCAAATAAACTTTGGCTGTTAGCTTTTGGCTGTTGGCTTTTATTCGTTCAGCGATTAACCAGTTAGCGATCGTCAGGAAGATCAAAATGGTCAAAAACACACCGCTGGTCTTGTAGTAAAAGAAACAACTGACGACGAGCAAAAAGATGTTACGGCTGTGCAACCTGCTTCGACTGCGACGTGACGCGTCATCTTTCGCTCCCACCTCCATGATCAACGCAAACAACGCAAAGACCAATGCGAAGAATGCCCAGAAATAGAACTGCGTGAACAGTAAAGGCGAATCCGGGTTAAAGGCGAATATGTGCTCAATCAAGTCCATTTAAGATCCAATCCGAAATCGCCTGGCCGGCTTTTTTAGCACCTTTACGGGTGAAGTGAATACCGTCATTTCCGGCTAAACCGTTCTCTTTCCATCTCAGCATACTGCCGGCACCGCCCATCCAGTTGTTTAAACTGAAATAAGCGATATTCTCCTCCAAGCACATCTTCCTCAGTAACTTATCCATGTATGCCACCATCGGATAACTCTGCCAAACACCGTCTTTCATGCGCATCATGTCGCTGGGACCGATAAAGAGGATATCTGCTTGCGGCGCACATTGCCGCAGATAACGGATCTGCTCCCGATACCCTTTGATGAACCCACGAATCGTCTCTGGTTTCTCATTGAAAGGAATAGCATTTCCGCCGAACTGCATGATGATCAACTGCACGTTCTCTTGTTGATAAAACGAGGTGATGAGAGCACTATCCATCTTGGTGAACACCATACCCAGACAACCTCGCATCGGGATATTATCCACGATCACACCGGTGTCGGTCTCTTGCGAAATGGCATAGACGAATCCTCGTCCCGTCAGATGTACGGTGTCGCCGTTCGTGGTCCATGAGATAGTGCTGTCGGCAAACACCCGCCAGGTGTCGTAATGGGCACTGGGCACCTGTGGTTTACACATCGCAATCACGTCTTCACTGCCGCTTACCAAACTATCTGCCATAACGGCCACTTGTCCCATCACGCCATACAAACCATCTTTCCGTTGCGTCTTCTTGGGCCCATAGACGAGGTAGCGTTTCGGCCCTTGTTGCGGTGTGATCACCTTTCCGTTCATGCGTATCTCCTGCCGCACGGTGTTGGTAGGAATCGTCTGCGCTAACGGCATCAGACCCACACCGCGTCCACCGAAACGTGCCTGCAGTCCTTCCCGGATCTGCAAGGTGATTCGGTCTTCCTCGATCTGGCTGTCTCCATAATGGAGCACACGCACTACCCGTGTCCCCGCCTCCGTTAAGGAAGCATAAAAACGGCTTAAGAAAATACGGCTGTCCGTCGTGGAATCCACTTCTATCTTCGGTGGAAGAACCGGTTTAGGTGTCTCTTGAATAGCGGTATCCGGTATAACTACGGTATCCCGGTATTCCGGTATAACGGTATTCTGGTATTCCGTTGAATCTGAATCCTGAATGCTGACTTCTGACGGCTTTCCCATCACCTCTGACAGCGTAGGCCATCTCACCTCCATTCCGGCAATAGAAACCCGGCCGGGCAGCACCACACATAAGGCTGCCAGACTCACCAGTAAACCGGCGATGAACAGAAGTACTTTGTAAGGTCTCATCTTATCGTTTCCACAATGAACGGCTGAACAACAAAAGTATCGTGAAGATTTCCAAACGACCGATCAGCATCACGAATGTTGCTACCCATTTGGCTACATCCGGCATGGCTTCGTAACAACCGCTGGAGCCCCATTGACCGATAGACACACCTACGTTTCCGATCATGGATACACCGATGCCGATCGCTTCATCAAAACCGATGCCGCAGGCACAGAAACAGATCGATGCCAGCACGATGGTAAGCGCATAGAAGAAGACGAAGGCAACGATGTTACTGGTAGCTGACTCACTCATCGTCATGCCGTTGAATCGAACCGGAATGACCGCATTCGGGTGAATACGCCGTTTGATCTCGGCATTAGCTGACTTGGCAAAAATCGCCAGACGCACCCATTTGATACCACCGGCCGTCGAACCCGACGCACCACCGGTGAGCATCAGGAAGAAGACGATCATCCACAGCACAGGTGGCCAGATCATATAATCCGACGCCACAAAGCCGGTACTGGTGATGGTAGAAACAGACGTAAATAGACCTAAACGGATACTGTCTATCTGGTGGGTATGAATCAGCAGACCAACGGCCAAGATGATACCGGCGATGAGGCACGCACCTACGTACCACCGCGTCTCCTCGTCTTTGATCATTCGTTTGGGTTTGCCTCGGAAGAGATAGATCAACTGCGTAAAGTTGATACCCGACAGGAGCATAAAGCCCATCACGGTCCATTGGATGGCCGGACCGTAACTCATCAGGCTGTCGTTGTGGGTTGCAAATCCACCGGTAGAGATTGTACTCATCGAATGGCAAACGGAGTCGAAGATATTCATTCCGAAAAGCCATAACATGATGCCTTCTCCGATAGTCAGCAGGATATACGTCAACCACATATGCTTGGCGGTGTCCGCAATTCGGGGACTGAGTTTCTCGTAACTCACACCCGTCACTTCGGCGCTGTACAGCTGCATGCCGCCTAATCCGAACATCGGCAGGATCGCCACACTCAGCACGATGATACCCATACCGCCTATCCACTGCATCAATGCACGCCAGAGTAAGATCGAATGTGTCTGCGCCGCTACATCGGTGAAGACGGTGGAACCGGTGGTCGTAAATCCGGCCATAGTCTCGTACCAGGCATCGGTGAAACTCGGTAACGCACCGCTTAACCAGAACGGTAACATGCCGAACAGCGAATAGACGAGCCATACCGCGGCTACAATCACATATCCTTCCCGTTCTCCAACCCGTTTCTCGGCCTTGCGACCTGCTCCTAACATCCACCAGCTGCTGATCCACGTGATCGCACTTGCCGCTATCCATGCTCCAAAATCCGGGTCTTTGTACCACCACGCAACGAAGGTGGGCACTAACATAAACAGTGCCTCCAGCGTGGTTAATACGCCCATCGTCTTAAAGACTAACTTCCAGTTGAATGTTCGTGTCATTTGAATAGTTTCTCTAAGTTACGGATCACGTGACTCTTGCAGAAGATGATCACTAAGTCGCCGTTGATGATCTGGGTGTCGCCGTTGACGAGGATACCTTCCCCGGCACGTACGATACCACCGATATTGGCTTCCTTCGGAATGTCCAGATCTTTCACTTTGTTCTTCGTGATCAGGCTTCCGTCTTTGGCTTCAAACTCCACAATCTCGGCATCGGCACTCGTCAGGTTATGCACACCGCGTACACTCGCATCCAGTAACATCTGGTAGATATAGCTGGCTGCAATCGTCTTCTTGTTCAGTACCGCACCGATATCCAGACCTTCCGCTAACGGAATATAATCGAGGTTCTCCACTTCGGCGATCGTCTTACGAACACCGAAACGGTTTGCCGCTAAACAAGCGAAGATATTCGCTTCGCTGCTGTCCGTAACCGCTACAAAAGCGTCCGCATCCTGGATTCCTTCTTCCTTCAGCACCTCCATATCGGAACCGTCGGCATTGATGATCAGCGCATTAGGCACTTTCTCACTCAACTTTCGGCAGACATCACGGTCCTTCTCAATGATCTTGATGTTCATCTCTTTGCCTAATTCCGTCGCCGCTTTACGAGCGATGCGGCCACCTCCGAAGATGATCACGTTCTTGATCTCCCGTTTGGTCTTTCCCAACTCTTCCCGCATGTACTCCATGTACTCCTTGGGACACATGCAGTACACCATATCGCCTTCTTCGACCGTGTCGTGACCTCGCGGAATGATCGTCTCGTTACCGCGTTTAATCGCCACAATACGGTATTTGCCGTGGTTATAGACACCGGACGCAAAAGCTTTTCCCAATATCTTTGCCGTCGAACGGATCTTGATCACGCACAGCTCCATTCCGCCTTGACCCAGATGCAGATGGTATCGCATCCAGTTGGTGCGCAGACTCTCTTCGATCTCATTGGCGGCCAGCACCTCCGGATAGATCAGGTGGTTCAGACCCATGTTCTCGAAGAACTTACGGTTCTCCGGCAACAGGTATTCGTAGTTGTCAATACGCGCTAACGTACGTTTCGCTCCCACCGCATTCGCAATGAGGCACGCCGTCATGTTCTCTGACTCGTTCGGCGTAACGGAGATGAACAGGTCGCAGTCCTTCACACCCACGTCCCGTTGGTCGTGGATAGACGTCGGATTTCCGACTTTGGTCAACATGTCGTAGTTGGCACTCAGGTCACCCAGACGGTCCGAGTGCTCGTCTAACAACGAGATCTCCATGTTCTCACGACTCAGCAACTTCGCTAAGTGTGTTCCTACTTCACCGGCACCTGCAATAACGATTCGCATATTCCCTCCTTGTCTAATTTAAGCATATGATAAAGCTCTTTGGTAGAGCCGTGTTCTACAAACTGATCGTTCACACCCAGGCGGATTACATGAGGTGTATAGCCGTGGTCAGCCATCCATTCCAGCACCGCACTACCCAAACCACCTGCAATCACACCGTCCTCTGCTGTTACAATGGTCTTATATTTCTTACCCACTTCGTGCAATATCTCCTCATCCAGCGGTTTTAACCACCGCATATCGTAATGGGCAATTTTAAATTCGTAATTTTTAATTTTTAATTCCTCTATTGCTTCGCTAACAGCGTTGCCAATAGAGCCGATACTCAGCACCGCCAGATCCTTTCCGTCCCGCAGCTTCACGCCTTTCCCGTATTTGACCTCCGTAACCTGTAACCCGTAACCTGTAACCCTTCCCCGCGGATAACGAATAGCTACCGGCCCTTCCATCTTCTCCGCCAGATCCATCATCTGCCTCAGGTCCTCTGCCGTTCTCGGTGCACAGATCTGCATGTTCGGTATCGGTCGCAAGTACGCCAGATCCAGCAGTCCATGGTGCGTCGCACCGTCATTACCTACAATACCGGCACGGTCGATACAGAACACCACATGTAAATTCTGCAGCGCCACGTCATGCACGATGTTGTCGTACGCCCGTTGCAGGAAGGTGGAATAGATATTGCAGTACGGCAGCATTCCCGCCTTCGCTAAACCGGCACTGAACGTCACGGCATGTCCTTCGGCAATACCTACGTCAAACACCCGATCCGGCAACTCTTTCTGCATAATACTCATACTGCATCCACTCGGCATCGCCGGCGTGATACCCACGATCTTCTCATTCCCCTTCGCCAACTCCAGCAACTTCTCTCCAAACACCTCTTGCCATAACGGCGGAACCCGTAACCCGTCACCCGTAACCTGTAACCGCTCACCGGAGGCTACATTAAACTCCCCCGGCGCATGCCAAACGGTCTGGTCGTTCTCTGCCGGCGCATAACCCTTGCCTTTCTTGGTGATGATATGCAGCACTTTCGGACCGCGGTGGTTCTTGATCTCATTCAGGATCCGCACCAGATTGATCACATCGTGACCGTCTGTCGGACCAAAATAGCGGATATTCAAACCCGTGAAGATATTGTTCGCATTCTTGCTGAACATCGCTTTGAAACTGGTATGACGCCGCAAGATCCGTTGGCGCTTACGTTCGTTCATAATGTGCAGTTTCGATGCGGCTTTGTAGATCCACCAGCGCAGTTTATTATAACTCGTGCTGGTTGTCAGATCCACCAAGTATTGCGTAAATCCACCCTTTAACGGATCAATCGCCATGTTGTTATCGTTCAGCACGATCAGCAGGTTGTTCTTGTCCATCGAGGTGTTGTTCAATCCCTCAAACGCCAAACCTCCCGTCATCGCCCCATCCCCGATAATCGCGACTACATTGGAAAATTTTCCATTATCCATTTTCAATTTTCCATTTCCAATCTCGATTCCCAGCGCAGCGGAAATCGAGTTGGACGCATGTCCTGCAATAAACGCATCGTATTCACTCTCCTTCGGATTCGTGAACGGACTTAATCCCTTGAACTGCCGGTTCGTGTGGAAACGATCCCGTCTGCCTGTCAAAATCTTATGCGCGTAAGCCTGATGACCTACGTCCCACACCAACTTATCGTTCGGCGTATCAAACACGTAATGTAATGCAACCGTCAACTCGATCGTACCCAATGACGAACCCAGATGTCCCGGATTCGTACTCAGCGCCTCGATGATAAACTGCCGCAACTCCGCACACACGTCCGGCAACTCCTCCAGTTTCACCTTCTTCAAATCCGCCGGCGAATCAATCTTATTTATGTACTTATAGTCCATATTTCCCAATTTCGGGCGCAAAATTACAAAAAAAAACTGATATGTGCAAATTTATTTGCAATATTGTGAATTTTTCTCGATTTATTTGCATATATAAAATTATTTTCGTACCTTTGCAGGCAAATTTGAAATGACTTGTATAGCAAAACGTTCAAGGTGCCAAATTGGCACCATGAAAGTATAAAATCGCAAATATGGATGAGATTGCAATAATTCAAAATAAAATCTATGAAGTCAAGGGTCGTAAGGTGATGCTTGATTTTGAATTGGCAGAATTGTACGGAGTTGAAACAAAAGCTCTCAAGCGTGCGGTCAAGCGTAATATGGAACGCTTTGAAGGCGAGGATTTTATGATTGTTTTATCCCCATCAGAAGCTGAGGATCTCCGTTCAAGGTACCAAAATGGCACCATGAACAAAGCACGAGGAGAAAATATCAAGTATGAGCAATATGCGTTCACAGAATTAGGGGTAGCAATGCTTAGTTCTGTTCTTCGTTCAGATACCGCTATTGAAATTAATCGCAACATTATGCGTGCCTTCGTTGAACTACGTCGCCTTACACAATTAGCAAGTGCTACATACCAGGAATTGCGTCGTGAGATAGACGATGTAAAGGAATATATAGAAGATATACTACGTGATCAAAATGATATAAATGAGGAGCACAGCGCACAACTTGAAGCAATCAGTATTGCTTTGTCTGAACTTCAAGCGAAAAAGCGCTCTGAAAAGCCAATGAAACCTATTGGTTTCAATGCCCCTCAATATAAAGAGGATAAATAACCCTCGTCGCTTCCCGACGTTAAACAGAAGGATATATTGACAAATAAATCACTCACGCCCCATGAAAAAATTAATTCTATTGCTTACCTTGGTGCTCTTGTCTGCACCAACTTTCTTTGCACAACAATTGGAATTTAAAACCATTTCAGAAAGTTCTGATATTTCACTTCCAAAAGGATTCCGAATGTCAAGTGATTTCCGGATTGTGGATACAGTTGACAATTATTTGCTTTGTTTAAATCCGGTAATCGTTGCAGGTTTTTCTATGGGTGATGAAGTCTTTCTGCTCGCTAAGGATTTATCGGCCGTTAAGACCCTTGCATTGCCTCAAGAATATGCGAAATTCACTCCGCTCTACCTTAAAAAGGTTGGTGGCAATCATTTTGTCAAGTTGCATAAAGGGTATAAAAAATGTGCCCTTGCGCTTTATGATGAGCATATGAATTTTGTCAAAGCAGAGCCGGTAGAAGATCTTAGTCTGTTATGCAAGGATGGCGACTATATCTATTTTCGCAGTGCACCCATCACACGCAATATGTCTGTAGCATGTAATGGGGACCTTATCAAGATGGATAAAGATATGAATAGTGTCCTTCGCAAACCTCTTACAGTGCTCTGGAGTTATGAGACGCACCGCCCGAAATATCATGTCATAGACACGCTGGGACATATAGTCTTCAATAACCATGGCACCTACATGACCATTGACAAGGAGACGCTTGAGCAAACAAAATTGGGGCTAACTTATCCGCCTACAGAAAAGGAAAGAATATATGGCTCTCTCCCGGATTATTATATATATGAAGCAGATAAGATCATTTATTTAAAATATCTCGGCTATAGTCTTTCAGCTCATGTCTGTGATTATGATGGTAATTTATTATATAGCAACAATCAGTTGTTGACGTTTTCTGACACAAAAAAATCCGCCATCCTTTATCATAAACTTGACCAGAATGGAGATAAGGTATATATTCTCGTAAATGAAGCAAAAAACATATCCATTGTGGAATATGATGTAGCGTCAGGATCAACAAGAACAGTATCATCTTTCAACATGGAGAAAAATCCGGGCTTCCGCATTGATTATAAATATAATACGCAATATAGTTTGACTTTTAGTTTTTGGCAGTATGATGAAAATAATTATAACCTCCTGGTATCTACTACAGAGTCGAACTATCCGAAACATACGGAAGAGCCTAACAGATATTTCACCTACATCCATTTAGATAAAGATTTAAAGCCGACGAAAATGGAGGAAGAAGTTTTTGAGAGACTTCCGTCTGCATCCCACGTGTCTTGTTCTGTAATGAATGCCTGTGAAGAGTACACTTTGTTGATGCAGGAAAAGCCAATTGACAAGAGCAGCTCTGCCGTTCAATTCATTATTTGGAACAAGTCCGGAGAAATCAAAAAGATAACTTCCGATCTCAAATATCCATCATTAGTTGAAACGCAAGTTTCGTATAATAGCCCGAAAGTTTATAAGATTTCCCCGACTCACTACTATATTTTCATCTATGATGATAAATACAAATTAATAGAATTAATTGTAAAATAATTATATGTCTATTATCCTCACCCTTTTTGCTACCTGGTCCTACACCCTCACCGGCCAGGAGGTAAAGTAATCCTTTGTCAGTTAGTAGGGCAATTTTATTGCCCGCTCTCATCTATCCGAGACGCACACCGCGCCTCGGATTTTTTATGTCCTCATCTTTCCCTTATCGCTACCTGGTTTCCACCTGGTCTCCACCTGGTTCCAAAGGATGCTCAATGGATGCTGAAAGGGTGCTCAATGGATGCTCAAACCTTGCTTCATCCATTGTCACCCTTCTAAAAAGACTATATCTGCTTAAGAAAATTTGTGACCGATTTATCTCTTCGAAATCTTTTGCAAAGATAATACTTTTTTCTCAATTTTCCAAATTTTTTGCCTTAAAATTATCATTTTTCTTCATTTTCTTGCATATGTCAATTTTTTGTTGTACCTTTGCACCCGCAAAGGTTTGTGTCAGTAAAATATATCAATTACTATGATGAAAAAACTTTTACTTTTTGCAATAACATGCCTAATGGCATTGTCAATGACTGCGCAGAACACTCCGTATGTCATCTATGATTATCTAAAAGTATTCCCGAATGATTTGGGTGCGTTTGATGCTGAACCTAAAACAATCATAGCACGTCTGAACCAAAACCAGCAATACGGCTATGGTACATGGCGTCTGCCGACCAACGAAGAATTAGCGTTGATGAAAGCCAATAATCTTATCGGTGATGGCTCATATATGACGCGCGAGAACAAAACAGGTATCGTGCGTCTGGTGACGGACAAGGAGAAAGGCGAAACCCTGCCTGCTATTCCGCAAGGGTACGTAGATCTGGGCTTGCCAAGCGGCACTCTTTGGAAAGATCAAAACGAAATAGCCGGATTATATACCTACGAGCAAGCAATGGAAAAGTTCGGCAACGAACTTCCTACGAAAGAGCAGTTGGAGGAATTACAAACCTCTTGTCGATGGACATGGACAGGAAGTAGTTATAGAGTGGAAGGTCCCAACGGAGAAACCATTACGCTGCCTGCGGACGGCCGCCGCTTTGGTGCCACCGGCACGGTGTACTTCGCCGGATCGGACGGCGGCTATTGGTCCTCTACACCGAGTGGTGCGGAGGAAGCATGGGATCTGCACTTCACTTCGGAGGAAGTAGAAATGAGCGTCTACGGCCGTCGCAGCGGTCTATCCGTTCGCCTCGTACGTTAGTTTTTTTGCATATGCTTTTATCAGAAATAAAACAAGTCATAGGTTCGATCGCAACCGTAACGGGTGACGACAACCTGGAGATCAAACATCTGCTGACGGACAGCCGGCAGTTAGGTGCGGAACCGGAACACACCTTGTTCTTTGCCCTCAAAACCGCCAAGAACGATGGTTCAAAATACATTCCTGAACTGCAAGCAAAAGGTGTGCAGGCATTCGTAACCGGTGACGCTTTGTCTGCTTTGCAGACATTAGCCGCCTATGTCCGTTCGCAGTTCACAGGTACCGTCATCGGTATTACCGGTTCGAACGGTAAAACGGTCGTCAAAGAATGGCTCTACCAACTGCTCAAAGATGACTACACCGTCATCCGTTCGCCGAAGTCCTACAACTCCCAAATTGGTGTGCCGTTAAGTGTCTGGCAATTGACGGGTTACGGGTTACAGGTTACGGGTGACGGGAAACCCTGCTTAGCGATTTTTGAAGCAGGTATCAGTCAACCGGGCGAAATGGAGAAGTTGGAAAAGATCATTCGCCCGACGATCGGTGTGATCACCTATATCGGTCACGAGCACGATGAGAACTTCGCGTCTCTCGAACAGAAACGCGAAGAGAAGATGAAACTCTTTGTGCACTCGACCACGGTCATCGAAGATCCTACGCATCAGAATGTCCGTACCTGTGCTGCCGTAATGCGTGCACTTGGTTACGACGAAGAGACGATCTCTTCTCGTATCTTACAACAGACTCATGAGACGGTGCTTAAAGTGAACCTCTCGGCACTGGTGGATAATGTTCGGTATTTCCGTTCCCTGCTCAAACCCACCACCAAACTCACCTGTATGGTGAAAGCCTTTGCCTACGGTGCCGGAAGTGTCGAAGTAAGCAAAGCACTTCAAGCCTCCGGACTCGTTGATTATCTGGCAGTCGCGGTTGCAGACGAAGGTGTCGAACTCCGTCGTGCCGGTATTACCTTACCGATCATCATCATGGATCCGGAAGTGGCATCGATGGATCTCATTCTCGAGAATAACTTAGAACCGAATGTCTATTCTCACCAGTCCCTTAAAACCGTCATTACCGCCGCTGAGGCCAAAGGTCTGGAGAATGTACCTATCCACATCAAGATCGACTCCGGCATGCACCGCCTAGGCTTCTACAAAGAAGACATGCCTTGGCTCATTGACCGTCTGACGCATCAGAAAGCGGTGCGTGTAGCCTCCGTCTTCTCGCATTTGGCAGGTTCCGATGAGGAGCAGTTCGATGACTTTACCCTCCAGCAAATCCGCTACTTCGACTCCTGTGCGGAGGAGTTAAAAGAAGGGCTAACAGCTAACAGCCAAGAGCCAATTGCCATCCTCAAGCATATCTGCAACTCGGCAGGCATCGAACGTTTCTCGGACTTCCAATTCGATATGTGTCGTCTCGGTATCGGTCTATACGGTTTCTCATTCGTGGGTGCGCAGTTACGTAATGTCTGCACCTTGGAGACCACGATCCTCTCTGTCAAAACCGTCAAAGCCGGTGAAACGATCGGTTACGGTCGTCATACCACCCTCGACGAAGACCGTGTCATTGCTGTCATTCCGATCGGCTATGCCGATGGTTTTGATCGTCGGTTCTCGAACTACGGAGGCTCAGTCTGGGTACGTGGCAAACGTTGTCCGGTCGTAGGAAACGTGTGCATGGATCAGGCGATGATTGATGTTACCGGCGCAGATGCCCGACCCGGAGACATCGCTGAAGTGTTCGGAGAACATATGCCGCTGCAAGAATTAGCTGATAAACTCGGAACCATCACTTATGAAATCCTAACATCCGTTTCTCGCCGTGTCCAACGTATCTATTTCTACGAATAAACTCACTATCGGCTACGGTGCAACCGTTGTCCAACGTGACCTCTCCTTCTCGCTGAATGCCGGCGAGATGGTCTGCATGCTCGGTCCTAACGGTTGTGGCAAATCAACCCTCTTACGCACTTTAGCAGGGCTCCAACCGGCACTCTCCGGTGAATATACCCACAGTGATGCGAAGAACATCGCCTTAGTCCTTACCGAACGTCTTTCGATGGATAATACTACGGTGCATGACGTGGTCGCTTTAGGTCGTTATCCCTATTCATCCTTCTTGGATGGTTTGAAGAAAGAAGATGAGGCGATTATTGCAAAATCCTTGGAACAAGTAGGTTTTAACCTTTCAACTTTCAATTTTCACCTTTCATTTTTCAACGCCCATTCCGATGGAGAGAAACAGCGTATCTTAATCGCCAAAGCGCTTGCACAGCAGACACCTATTATTCTTCTCGACGAGCCCACCGCGCACCTCGATCTGCCGCATAGAATATTGATTTTGCGCCTCCTGCGTACCCTTGCACACGAACAAGGCAAAACGATTTTGATTTCTACGCACGAACTCGATTTGGCTCTCGCTCTCTCTGATCGTATCCTCCTGATGGCTCCCGGTAAAGGCATTCAATTGGACACTGCTGCGAACCTAAAAAAAGCCAACGCTTTCACGTCAGCTTTTGGTATGGATATCTTCAATCCCGGAGCGTCCTTCCGTTGAAGCGGAAGGAGCGGCTTCCGCCTAGGATGGTTTAATACCATATAGCAAAGTAGGTTTGTTATTCACTCTACAACCAATCACATAAGCTGTACCTCCATCACGAAGGTGCAGTTTTTTCTTTAATTGTTCCGGTGTTAATGGATAATTGCGACACAGCACATTCGCCTGTTTAAGATCTTGTTTTTCAGTAATTCGCCAAATTCTGCCGGGGAAATTCTCGATTAATGTATCCGAACCATAAAGATGCGTATTTACATCCAATTTGTGCAGTCCAAAACGTTCGGCAATAAGTTTATATGCCCCGGCCTTTAATATCGCAGAATTTGGTTCATAAAGAAACCCACCATTAAGCAAAGCGTCACCATTCATCAATAAACAATCTCTTTCATCCTCTTTGGTAAACACAAACGCTTGGTCCTTTTGGGTAAGATCGATGGCGGTTATTTGTCCGGAACCACCGCTAAGAAGGAGAACTTCTTTTACTTCGTTCTTGATGGCGACTACGAAGATGTCCCAACATACTTGCGAAAGACTTGTTACCGCTTGTGTCAGGTCCAACATCGGTGATAATTTAATCATCAGCCGTTTGCCATGTGCCAGCAGAGTAGGTAACAACTCCACCACATTCGGTGTGCAGTCTTCGAGACGAAAGACTTTACCGCCATGACTATCGCGTCGTGCAGGATCAATAAAAATAAGGTCGTACTCACCTGCTGAGGCTAAAAAATCTTCGGCGGTACTATTATGAATAGTGATAGGTTTATTAGCGAAGTTATGGGTTGCAATGCGGCATAGTTCCGCATTCTGCTCGACGTAGTCGGTGTGCGTAAATTGTTCGCTGATAAAGTACGTATCCACTCCATACCCGCCTGTCAAATCCACCATCGTTTCTCCGCTCACAAGGCTGGCTTTATACCGTGCCGCTAATTCCGAAGAACACTGTTCACAACTTAGTCTCACCGGATACCACCAATCTGGAATAGATGCAAAAGTGGGCAACTTATCCGTTGTCCGTTCTTTTCCTTCCACTTGTTGGAGAAACCACCGCCATTCCTCATCCGAAAGGTGCTTGTATTTAGATCGCTGGAGTGCTAAGTCGGCTACCGACATAATAATAACTGAGTATTTCTTCGTACTTCATTCCTTCGCTTGCCATCACCGCTGCACCTATCTGACAAAGTCCGGCGCCGTGACCCCAACCGTGTCCAATCAGCGTCCATGAGGGGTTACCGGTTACGGGTGACGGGTTACGGGAAACTTCAAACCATGAACTATAGAGACAAGACTTACTTAACCAATAGCGGATTTTGAGTTCTTTACCGATGATCTCGGTGTGTTTAGTACCTACGATTTTCAGGCTGTCGATGCGACCGGAAGCACCGCGATGCAGGGGAATGAGGTCGATGATCTCACCGAAGTCAATACCCGATTTAGTGCGAATTATTTCGCTCAGTTCTTCTTGCGTATAACTTACTTTCCAATCCCGGAAATCCTTGGTCTCCTGGTCATAGTCATTAAGGGAATTGACGATTAGACGATTTACGATTGACGATCTCTTTGGGTCGCAGTAATCGCATTGTACCGACTGAATATACGGTACGTCTATATCTTCCCAGCAGGTTCGCCAAACTTCTGTCTTACCACCGCAACATTTGTAATACCGGCAATCACATATCTCATCGCCATACATCAACACCTGCCCTCTTGTGGCATTGACCGCTTCTACGGCACGTTCATTCATGCGCCTTAACCCCTCATACCGCTGACAATGATCGTCACCACACACATCATACCCCTCATGATTCGGTTTTTGCATCGCACGAATGGCCCAACTCCTACTAATGACCGCGTGTGCTTTGAGAAGTTCCATCGGACTATTGGCGTTCATTTCAGATGAGATGACGGAACACAAGTACTCCTCCAGATCAATGGTGTTGATGGCTGTTTGGGTACCGTCCCCATTATCCCGAATTTCCAAAGAACCGGCAAACTCTTGGTCTTCCTGTCTGTCCCAATGAAAACCAATACCGATGCGGACATTCTTTAGAATGAACGTCTTTTCCTTTTGCTCAAACTCAATCCGTGGAGCCGTTAATATACCAACACGTATATTCAAACTACTTCAAACAATGTCAAACTATTTCAAACGAGCTTGCAGCTCCCATGTGCGCAGACGGTCCTTGTACCAGTTATTACGGTTCATAGCAACGATGTCGCAGTTAGCGTCCGAGTTATCTTCCCACCGGCGGCAGTTATACAGCACGTCGTAGATACGTCCAATAGGGTAGTCGCGACTGATCCGCAAACCGACCGCATAGTCCTCACCATATTTGGTGGTAGGATAATTGATCGTACGCAGTAAGGGCACATAGAACCCACGCGGTGCACCGAGACCATTGATGCGTAAGGCATTGTTCCGTCCATTATCATCCGTCCATTCGCGGTGATCAATTACACCCGGCGGTAAGATCTCACCGGCCATATTCGTTAACTGATACGTACCGATGACCATGCCGTAACGGGGAGCCGCATGGATATCTTGCTCCGGTTCTAAACCGGCGAAGGCATCAATAAACTTCTGTACGGTCGTCTCGTCGAAATAGGTATCATCGCTATCTAACTGAATGGCATACATCCCGCAACGAGGATCATGAATGGCGACATTCCAGTTTCCACCAATCGCGTGCCAGGTCTTGTCCTGATAGATAACAATAAGGTCATTAGGGTCATTAAGGTCTTTAAGGTCCTTAAGGATTTCTGCGGTACCATCGGTGGAGTTGTCATCCACTACAATGACATTGAACGAATAGCCTTCCCTCACTTTCTGGTTGAGCGCAGAATGAATGGCATCAGCGATTGTGCGTGCACGGTTCTTACAAGGAATGATGACCGAGGCGGTGACGGGGTACGGGTTACCGGTTACGGGTAATTCTTTATACTCGCCGGGTTTCAGGTACGCACCGATCCGTTTGAGGTGCGCCGTCACGCAGGCTTCCATCTCAATCTGCACTTGACGGTTTCGGGGATCGACATAGTCAAAGAGTTTTTCTCCGGACTTACGGGTGTCCATTTCTACTTCATAATACAGATATTCGGGTATATGTTCGAGTTTCTCTGCTCTTAATCGAAGATCATAGAGTCCTGCAAACTCATACTCCGTATCCATCTGAGCCACGATCTCTTTTAACTTGGCTGTGTCCCACAGCAGTACGGCACCAAAGTCAAAATCATCGCGCAACGCACCGATCTGATAGTCGATGACCGGCGCTTCCGTAACTACGTTGTTGATCTTGGCAAAATGGTCTGCATAAACCATCGTCGCACCACTCATCTCCATGACTTGGATCATTCGCTCTTGTCCCAGATAGACCCATTCGATCTCGGGTTTGAGACATATCATGGTGTATTTCTCGGTGGTCTTTTCAGCGATTTCTTTAATCGCCTTGGTCGAACAAACGCGACCCGGTAAATAGAAAACAGATATCATTCGGTAGTCGGAATTATAACGTCTTTATGAAATTCTTTCAGTCCTTCGATAGGATCTTGTAAAATCGTGCCTAACGGCATACCTTCTGCCTGCATCGCTTCTTCGAGGATAGGCTTGTAATAGTATGCAATCGAACCCACAAATCCGATAGGAGAGCTTACACGGTACTGTACCAGATTCCGGCGAATGAACTGCACAAAATGGTCATACACCAGATCATGAATCCGCTTATCTTCGATATGATCTGCGCAGAACTTGGACAGTTTGGCTAAGAACCGGTTGGGGAACGGTTGACGGTACACGCGTTCGAAGATATCCGGCATAGAGGTCTCGTATTCCTTGAAAAACGCTTCTTTGAGATCGTCGCCCAATTGGTTCTTGAGCAGGTCACTTACCAGTCGTTTGCCTAACACCGCTGCCGATCCTTCGTCCCCTAAAATATAGCCCAAGGACGGTACACACCAGTCGATGTTCTCGCCGTTGAAGTAACAACTGCCGCTACCCGTTCCGAGGATACATGCCACACCGGCATTGTGACCTAACAAAGCACGCGCCGCACCGAGCATGTCGGATTCAACATGCACTTCGGCTTTCTTGAACACACCTTCCAGCGCCTTTTGCACAAAGCCTTTTTTCTCGGGCGTACAACCGGCACCGTAGAAGAAGATATGCGTCAGCGTACCGGCCCAAAGAAGGGGTGCGATCTTCGGAAGAAGTTGGTTACAGATACTGTTCCGCATCGCATCGGATGTCTGGAAAAACGGGTTGATACCATCGGTGAAGATGTCCGTGTACTGACCACTTGCGGTGACTAAGCACCAATGCACTTTTGTGCTTCCACTGTCGGCTAAAAGAATCATAATCGCAAAAT
>Ga0310695_10006171_pt1 | contig 20061 bp, 14 predicted proteins | sample RumenRJG_04DNA_FD_203882 | JGI IMG/M metagenome (GOLD analysis project Ga0310695, IMG submission 203882) | Bovine rumen microbial communities from Lethbridge, Alberta, Canada - RJG_04 (v2) (version 2) | ecosystem: Host-associated > Mammals > Digestive system > Stomach > Rumen | place: Canada...
TTTATAGAGCTTCAAAAGGCAGCTCACGAGTACTATTTGGCTCAGTTAGAGTATATAAATGTTGTTTGTCAGTATAATAGAGTTCTTGCAATGGTTGACAGGTCTATTGGTGTAAGATAATGAAAAATAAAAAAAATATAATTATAATTGTAATTGTGATTTTGGCAGGGTTAATTATTTTTCTTCCGAAAAGTAAAAGTTCAAAGAATTATAAAATAGCGCCCATAGTCAAAAAAAATCTTACTCAAACAGTAGAAGCGTCTGGAACAATAAATCCTGTACAATCAGTAAAAATCGGTTCTCAAGTTTCGGGAAGAATATATAAATTATACGTTGATTACAATTCGAAAGTAAAAAAAGGTCAATTATTGGCAGAGATAGATCCCGCACTTTTTGAGGCATCTGTTGATAAGGCACGAGGCGATGTAAACAGTGCAAGGGCTAATTATGAAAAGGTAAAAGCACAGGTTGTATATAATAAAGCAAATTACGAAAGACATTCAAGACTTTATAAAAAACACTATGTTTCAAAAGACGAAGTCGAGTCAACGTATAAAACATACGTATCCAGTAAGGCGGAACTTGCCGCTATGAGTGCTTCAATTCAGCAGGCAACGGCAAATTTAGAAACTGCGGAAACGAACTTGAATTATACAAAAATAATTTCACCGGTTGACGGAGTTGTTGTATCGAGAGCGGTTGATGTCGGACAAACCGTTGCTGCAAGTTTTCAAACTCCTGAAATATTTGTTGTTGCGGAAGATTTAACAAAAATGCAAATTGAAGTCAGCGTTTCCGAGGCTGATATCGGAAAAATCAGAGAAGGTCAAAAAGCGGAATATACACTTGACGGATATCCGAACGAAACTTTTGAAGGGGTTGTTTCTCAGGTCAGACTGAACCCGACAACGGTTTCAAACGTAACGACATACACGGTTATAGTATCCGTAAATAACGATGAACAGATTTTAAAACCCGGAATGAATGCTAACGTATCAATCATTGTTCACGACAAACAAGATTTGTTATGTGTTCCGAATGATGCGTTAAAGTACGTTCCTGAAGGAAATACGGAAAAATATAAAGAACAGGGTGTTTGGGTATTACAAAACAGAAAACCCGTAAGAATTTCCGTTAAAGCAGGCTTAAAAGACGGCGATTATACGGAAGTTGAATCTCCTGAAATTCATGAAGGAATGCAGGTTCTCGTAAAAGTAAGAAATCTTAAAAAGAAATCGGGCGGTATGCCTCACAGAATATTCTAAAAATGAACAACGTAATAGAGGTACAAAATCTTTATAAAACATATCAAACGGGAGATACTTCTTTCAATGCTTTGAACGGAGTGTCTTTGAGTGTTAAAAAAGGTGAATTTGTTGCGATTATGGGTGCATCAGGTTCCGGAAAATCTACTTTTATGAACCAGATAGGCTGCCTTGACAAACCTACTTCGGGCAAATATTACTTGGACGGCGTTGATACAAGTACTTTAAATTCGAATGAACTTTCAAAAATCAGGAATATAAAACTCGGTTTTGTTTTTCAAGGTTTTAATCTTATTTCAAGAACAACAGCCCTTGATAACGTTCAATTACCGATGATTTATGCGGGGATAAAGGAAGAAGAGAGAATAAAAAGAGCAAAACACGCTCTTGAAATCGTAGGACTTTCGGCAAGAGAAAATCATATGCCAAATCAAATGTCAGGCGGTCAGCAGCAGAGAGTTGCAATTGCAAGGGCAATTGTAAATGATGCACCGATTATTCTGGCAGATGAACCGACAGGTAATCTTGATACAAAGACGAGTATTGAAATTATGGAGTTTTTTGTAAGTCTTAACGAAAAACACGGAAAAACAATAGTTTTGGTAACTCACGAACCTGATATTGCCGAATATTGCAAGCGGGTTGTAAAATTCAAGGACGGAAATATTGAAAGCGACATTGTGAAGGCATAATTATGATAGATTTTAAATCAACATTAAAAATGGCGACAAATTCGCTTAAAATAAACAAAATGAGGTCTGCACTCACAAGTCTCGGTATTATTATCGGTGTAAGTGCGGTTATCATAATGCTCGGGATAGGAAACGGTGCAAGCAAAAAAGTTCAGGCAAATATGGAATCTATGGGTTCAAATATCCTGACAATCCGTTCTGCCTCGGCAAAATCAGGCGGGGTAAGACAGGGTTTCGGCTCAAAACCTACAATAACCTTAAAAGATGCAGAAGAAATAGTAAAAACTGCCGAGAATATTGATTCTGTTGCGGTAGCCTCTTCCGAATCAAAACAGTTAATGTACGGAAACCAAAACTGGGCTTCGACTGTTTACGGAATTTCAGAGTCTTATCTGTATATAAAAAATTATGAAATCGGAGACGGGAGAAGTTTTTCGCCCGAAGACAGCAGAAATTATGCCAAAGTTGCGATAATCGGCTCAACGGTTGCTTCGGAACTCTTTGGAGATTTAGACCCTATCGGGCGGGTAATAAGAATAGGAAATATTCCGTTTAAAATTATCGGAACACTAAAAGCAAAAGGTCAATCAGGTCCTTTTGATAACGATGACGTTGTTTTTATTCCGATAACAACTGCACAGAGAAAAGTCTTCGGAACTAATTTTCCGGGAACGGTTAATATGATTTTGGTAAAAGGCGAAGATTCTGAATCTTTATCTACGTTGGAACAAGAAATAACAGATATCTTAATGGCAAGACATCACATCGGCAAAAATCGTGAAAAAGATTTTGAAATAAGAAATTCAGCGGAATTTCAAGAAAAAATGCAATCGACGGTTAAAGTCTTTTCGGTATTACTTGCTTCAATTGCATCGGTTTCTCTATTGGTCGGCGGCATAGGAATTATGAATATTATGCTCGTTTCCGTTACGGAAAGAACAAAGGAAATCGGTATAAGAATGGCTATCGGCGCAAATATTTACGATATAAGACTTCAATTTTTACTTGAGTCGTTTTTGCTTTCGATGATTGGCGGATTGATAGGAATTGTTGTCGGCATAATCGGTGCGGAATCTATACGTTTTTTCTCTGAAGAAGTTTCTGCTTCTATAACTTTGAGTTCAATATTAATGTCACTCTTATTTTCCGCAATAGTCGGTATCGGTTTCGGATATTATCCCGCATACAAAGCATCTTTATTAAATCCTATTGATGCATTGAGATATGAATAATTATAAAAACACCTAAAAATAATAAATTTGCACTTTTTGTAATTGTAAACATATGTAAATTTTCAATTTAAAGTTTTTAAAAAAAATGTCGATAATAAGATTTGAATACGAGTTTTGACTGTAAAGTGAAAGGAAAAGTAAAAGTAAAATAAGAAGAATAATTTAACATTAACGAATATAGTTAGTTTTGTTAAGCGAGTTGTAACAATTAATAGTTGCAACACGAATTTTATATTAATAGTATTTTAATTAGCAAGTAATATTGATAGGAGTATTTTATGCCAGATTTTGAAATCACGAAACCGGGAAAAAAGTTCAATAAAGAACTTATTGGTAAAACCAAGGTCAATAAAGCGGAAAAAATACAAGAAATTAAAGGGAAAGCCCAGATAGCGGCTGAAAATGTTATTCAAGATGTGAAAAGTAACGACACTAATAACGTACAAATTGCTCAAGGTGCGACACTTGATGTTGAGCAATTTGATCCAGATAAAATCGGTAAAAAAAATGATAATAAAAACACTATTGTAGAAGTAGCACCTAAACAAGAACAAGAGCCTGCTCCTGTGAAGGTTCCCGAACAAGAAACGAAAGCAGAAGAGAAGCCTGTTGCTGAAAAGGCTACTGAACCTGTAACGAAAGCAGAAGCAAAGCCTGTTGCTGAAAAGGCTACTGAACCTGTAACGAAAGCAGAAGCGAAGCCTGTTGCTGAAAAGGCTCCTGAACCTGTAACGGCAACCAAGCCTGAACTTGATATGGAAATAGTGTCGGAACCTAAAACTGAAGCACCTGCAACTGTAAGGGCTGCTACACGTGGAGATGCTCCGGTTCAAGATGCTCCGGTTCAAGATGCTCCTGCTCAAGATACTCCGTCAACAGTTAATAATAATGGATATAAAGGTGTACAAGAAACCTTTGCCCAACTTAATAATTCAAAATTATCGGAAGAAGAAAAAGCTGAGATACGTAATAATATAACCAGAGCAACAGGTCTGATTGATGAAACTGAAAAATTTGGTAATTATACCTTAATTCCTATTAAAGATGATGAAGGCCTTAAAATCGGTTACAGTTATACTGATAAAAACGGAAAAGCAGGCGAAATCAACATGATGGGCTATGACCGTCTTACAAGAGCGGAAAACTCTGAAGATATGGATAAAGCTGTTAATATTTTCGGAGGTAAAGAAGGTTCTGTCATTGCTAGCCACACAGAAACAGTGATGGATAAAATTGAAGATTTTGTTGAAAATAATATAATTGCTAAAATCTCAGATTCAATAGATAAAATTGGAGATTCTATCGATAAAGGTTGGACTCAAGTAACACATTTAAAAGATGAAGAAGGCAATGATACATTGCTCGGAAAAATAAACACCTTCCTCTTTGGAGAAGAAGATCATAAACATGTCTTAGGATATGTCAGAGATTTCGTTGTTGATTCTTGGGAACTGATAGCAGAAAATGTCGGCAAAGAAGATACATTAAACGGTAAAATAAATGCATTACTCCAATCATTAAATACAATAGTCGGTGGAGAAGAAGGCAACAGAAATTTTGCAGGAAAAATTATAGATGGAGTTGGTAACTTCTTTACTCAGATAACAAGAACAAAAGATAAAGACGGAAATGAAACATTCCTTGGAAAACTTAATACCGCAATTGGCGGAGAAGAAGGCAATAGAAATATAATAGGAAAAGGTATTGATTTTCTCGGTAAACTCTGGACTCATGCAACCAGATTAACCGATAAAGACGGTAATACTACATTCCTTGGTTCTCTTGCAAAATTGGCATTTGGTACAAAAGAAAAACCGACTTTATTGGGTAAATTATTCGGATACGGATATAAAGACGGTGCAACAAGAATAAATAAGGAAACAGGAAACGCCGAAATATTTGACAAAGCAAATAAACAATGGGTCGTAGTTAACACCGAACCAAAAGATGGTGAAGTAGTTGATGATGGCTATGGAAACATCGCCGTATATGATGCCAAAACAAACGCATGGATTATACAAGAAGATAACAATATAAATAATAATGAAGAAGATCCGTTTGTTCCTGTCGGCGTAGATTTAAACGGTAATGAAATAATTAATGCTGAAAATGAAGATGGTTTACACAATTGGGAAAATGATGAATTAACAAATAACATGACCCAAGAAGAAAAAATGGATTTCTATAATTCATTATTAAATAAAGATTTATCTGACGAAGAAATAAAACAGGCTCTTGCAGAAGCAGGAATCGATTATGAAAAAGATATAAAAACCTATGAAGGTGATTATAATCACAATGCGACCGAATATGAAATTGTACATAACAAACAAAGCAAAGAAGATGTATTTTACGAAAAACAAAATATAAACGGTCAGGAAGTCACAACAGCAACAATTTTCCGTGATGCAAACGGAAATATAACTCAAGAAGAACGTGTTGAATATGATGCAAACGGAAAACGTATCGGAAGCACAAATTATTTATACGATGCTAACGGAAGGGTATTGCAAAATTCAGAAACAAAATTTGATGAAAACGGCAAAATTGTATCTATATCGGATTGCAGGACAACTTACGATAAAGAAGGAAAAATTGCAAGCAGCGTAAGTATAGAAGCAAAATACAAAGACGGTCAACTTTCTGCCGAAAATAAAATAGAATATGATAAAGACGGCAATATAAAAACAAGAACTACTACATCGAATAACTATGACAAAAAAGGTAATTTAATAAGTAGTTTGGTTTCGGAATATGAAGGAGATGGTATTGCACCTTCAGCAATATATATAACCAATAGGGATAAACAAGGTAATTTGATTACAGACAAAATTGATCCGAAAAGTGGCAAGAAAATTGCTAAATCAATGGTTGACCCATCCGGCAATACATATAACTATAAAGCAGATGCCGGCACCGATAGTGGATTCGAACTTACTTCCGTAACTAATAAAAATAATGAAACCTTTGTAATTAAAGACTATATGAATAATGACGGAATTCTTGATTGGAAGAAACTACAACAAGACGGTTGGGGAACAAGTTTGACAGGTGATAGTGCTCAAAAGGCATTTGCAGACTTATTAAATGGAGCGTCAGTAGATGAAATAATTGCAAAATATGAAACAAATACAGAAAATCACGCCGCACAGAAAATAAGTAATAATGGAAACAACAGTCACTACAACAATCCTACAGGATATGTAAATTACACCGGAAATTCCTTCTATGATGCCGGAGCAAATGGTTGGGCTGTGGGACAAACAGGTAGCGGCTTAGTATGGCAGGACGGTAACACTGATTCTAACCACTTTAATAACTGGACTATTGCTCCCGGAATGACAGGTTCTATGTCTCAATTTATGGAAGGATTTATGCGTGGCCGTGGTGGTGGTTCTGCAGGCGCTCATTACTAATACAATAAAGAGTAAAAGAAAGAGGAACGGAAAAACCGTTCCTCTTCTTTTTTAAAAATTTAATCGTTATCGGAATATTTTTCTTTAAATTCTTCAAAAGAAGAATTCAGCATAAACTCTGCTTCTTTTATGTTTTTAAGGAAATCTTTTGCTCCTTGCGGCATTATATTATAAAATCCTAATAAATCATTTCTCATGGTTTCAAAATAATTGTATTTTAAGTTTTCAGGGCATATTTTGTAATACGAAGGATAAGAGTTGCACATAAAGTTGAAAAATTCCATAAGATAATAATTCATAAGGTTTTCTTTGCTTAGAAAATTAAAAATCTCGTGGTTTATATAAAAAATATCAAAAACCTTTTCGGTATCAGAACCCTCTATATACTGATTAAAACGATGTCTGCAATATGCTTCGGGAGTTATTATTATATTTTTTGCTTTTATTAGGGTTTGCACATTAAATAAATAGTCTGAAGCAATTTTTTCATCAACAAATCTAATATTGTTTTCTTCCAAGAATTGTTTTTTATAGATTTTATTGGTTATAAAATAGTTTTTTGTTAAAAGGTTTCTGATATCTTTAAAAGTATGAGGAGTATTGTTTATGTCGTTATTTAAAATATCTTCTTCCGCAAAAAATTCAAATCCCGGAATGTCCTCAAATTTGTCGCTGTAAAAAGAAGTGTTAAAAATATAAACATCAAGGTCATCAACTGAATTGAGTGAATTTACAAACACCTGATACAAATCCAGCATTGCCCAATCGTCAGGATTAGCGAAAGATATATATTCCCCCATTGATAATAATATTCCGAAATTTCTCGCAGAAGAAGAACAGGTATTGTTTTGAGGAAATCTTTTTATCCTCGTATCTTTTTGAGCATAACTATTTATAATTTCAGAAGTTTCGTTTGAAATATTGCTTTCAACACATATTATCTCAATGTTTTCATACATTTGAAATGTAAGAGTTTTCAAACATTTTTCCAAATGTTGAGTATTTTCGTTAATGTTTAATATTATTGATATCAGAGGTTCTTTAAGCATCTAGCGGCACATGGTCCTTTGTTTTTTCTTCAAAATCTTCAAAAGTGTTTTCCATTAAAGTTTTATAATATTTTATGTATTCCTTATTTTCTTCTACAAATACGTGTTCTTTAAGTTTTTCATAATCAACTTCGTAATTTAAATCTTTTATCAAGTTGAAAAATTCTTCTTTGTTCGGTTGTTCCAATAGAAATATTTGCTTAAGGAAATCTCTAATCATAAGATAATCCAAAAGGTCTTTCATTTCTTCGTATTTATTATTCTTTTTAAATATTTTTCTTGCTTCCTGATAAAGAGGTATTAACCAATAAACGGTTTCATCTTTTTTTGACATCAAAGAGCCTTTTCGTCTTCTCCTGTAATAATAATAGCATTTTCGATAATAATACAATTTTTTTGTATTGAAAAATACACCAACCCAGAACAACCAATCTTCAAAAATTGGAAATTCGGCAGGGAATTTTAATTTTTTTGATTTTAAAAATTCGGTTAAATAAATTTTGTTCCAGCAGGTGACGGTGAACCATAAATAATTTCTGACATCATTGGTATCAATGAATACAGAACCTTCAAACTTACCTTCTATCGGAGATTGAAAATATCTGTTATATTTATCGTCGTGTAAATCTTTTCTGAAATTTAAGGAAACATAGTCTGTAACAAGAACTTCCGCTTGAGTTTTTTCTATTTGTTCAACCATTTGTTCAACCATAATGGAGGCAATATAGTCATCAGAATCAATAAACATGGTATATTTGCCGCTAGCGGCATCTATTCCTATATTTCTGGTCATAGCGGCAGTATTGTGAGGGGTGTTGATTATAATAATTCTATCGTCAAATTTTTGATATTGTTCCAAAATCTTGGCGGAATTATCCGTGCAGCCGTCGTTTATACATATAACCTCTATGTCCTTATATGTTTGCGATAGGACAGAATCCAAACTCCTTGATAAATATTTTTCAACGTTATAAACGGGTATAATTATAGAAACCTTACACATAAAGTTATTGTACCATTTTGAATATGATGTTTCAATTATAAAATACATAAAAAATTTTTTGTGATAGGATAGTTTTTGATAACTTAATTTTATTGGAGATTAATATAAATGTTAGATAAAGCGGATAATGTTCTTTTGTATTTGGAAAGACATACGGAGAGTTGGGAAAATAAAATTGCTCTCGGAATGAAATCATATCTCGGCTGGAGAGAATTGACATATAAAGGATTAAGCATACTTTCAAGAAGACTTGCAGGATATTTAATCGAAAGAGGAATAGACAAAGGCGATAAAATTGCTATTTTATCGGAATCAAAGCCCGAATGGGGAGCAACTCTTTTTGCTGCGGTTTTATCGGGTGCAACATTGGTACCTCTCGATATAAAATTGACTGAATATGAATTAAATTCAATTTTGACCAATTCTTCACCCAAAGTTTTAATTACTTCAAATAAGTATTTAGATAAAGCAAAACTCTTAAAAGAACAAATAGACTCAATAGAAGAAGTAATAGTAATTGATGACGGATGTACGGATAAAACAGTAAAGTGTATATACAATTTACCCGATTCTGAAGAAAAGAAGTGGCGTCACAGAAACCCTCAGCAGTCGGCTTTCATCATTTACACCTCAGGAACAACGGGAAATCCTAAAGGAATAGAAATAACATATAAAAATGCAATGTCTCAGGTAAAATCAATAAGTAAATGTTTCCCTATGAGTTCCGAAGACAAATTGCTTTCTATACTTCCGATGAACCACTTGTTTGAACTTTCGGTAGGATTTTTGTCGTTTTTAAGTATGGGAACCTCTATTTATTATTCAAAAAGTCTTAAACCTAAAGATTTATTCCCGATATTGTCGGAAAAAGAAATAACCTTTATGGTTGTCGTTCCCGCATTTTTGAAACTTTTAAAATCCGATATCGAAAATTCAATAAATCAAGGCGGATTTTTCAATAAATTATTTTTTAAATTTTTATACAAAATTGCCGAATTAATTCCTTCAATAAAAATAAGGAAAAAATTATTCCCGTCAATTCATAAAAAATTCGGCGGAAAATTCAGAGGCTGTTTATCAGGCGGAGCTCCTCTCGATATAGAAATTGCAAAATTTATGCAAACAGTAGGTATAAAAGTCTATGAAGGCTACGGCTTATCGGAAGCATCACCTGTTGTTTCGTTAAATACAGACGAAGCAATGAAACTCGGTTCTGTCGGAAAAACAATCCCCGGAGTTGAGGCTAGAATTGATGAAGAAACGGGAGAATTACTGGTAAAAGGCGATAATATAATGAAGGGCTACTATAACAATCCCGAATTGACTGCGGAAGTTATAGACAAAGACGGCTGGCTTCACACGGGTGACATTGCCGAAATCGATAATGAAGGATTTATCTTTATCACAGGAAGAATAAAAAATATGATTGTCTTAAACGGCGGTAAAAAAGTATTCCCCGAAGAAGTTGAAGCAATTCTCTCTCAAAGCGAATTGATTCAGGAAGTTTGCGTACTGTCCGTAAAAAGAATCGGCGGACAAAAAGACGGAACAGAAGATGTTGCGGCAGTTGTTGTTCCAAAACAGGAAATAATCGAACAATATAATGACGAAAAAGAATTAGAACAAGTTGTAAAAGCAGATGTTAAAGAATTATCTCAACAATTATCCGTGTTTAAACGTCCTGCAAAAATAATTGTTTTAAAAGAAAATCTGCCAAGAACAGCAACCTCTAAAATTAAACGAAGAGAAGTAAAAGCAATGATTGAAAGATAGATATTCTAAATACTTGAATTGTAAAGTTAATTTGTGATACAATTTCAAAGAAACGGAAGTGCTATGGGTAAGCGTTTAACAATAATTGGTATAATAATTTTATTAGCATCTATTATTTTAAAATCAGTAATAGTCGGTTTAAGGTCTGTAAAAGTAGATGATTTTAAGCCTGTTGCAGCAATATTTTTAATAGATATTTCTGCTTCTAATCAAAACGCTTTGGAAAAACAAAAAAGATATATTACTCAATTTTGTACAAATATGGATCCCGAAGATCAGGTCAAGATATTAGTAGTTTCACAAGATGCTTTTCTTATTTATGAAGGAACACCGCAAAACACGAGCGGAATAAGAAAATCAATGAATCAATATACTCAATTTGACGCTTCTGCTTGGGGTACAGCATACGGTATCGGTATGAAAAAAGCAATGCAGCATGCATTAAGTATGCAAAGAAACGGATATGTTCCTGTTGTAATTACAATAGGTGACTTAGAAAATGAAGGAGATGTTAAGGGACAAATCAATTGGAATACTTTACCTGCAAATGTTCAAAGGGTAAAACAGTATTGTCCTGCTATTTCAATGGCATTTTTATATGCTCACCCTTCAAAATTGGATTTCGTAAAAGAAAAACTGGGACCTGTTTTAGGTGAAGATAAATTGGTTATTTCAACCGAAGAAACGGTAGATAAGGCAACACCGAGAATATACTCGGCAATGGGAAGATAAAAGGTAAGGATATAATATGGTAGTCATAATTTCAACAAAAGAAGGTTCAAGAAAATTTAATCAACCTGTTATAAATGTTGGTAATCAGCCTCAATGTGATGTACTGTTACAATCTGCAGAAAGTCTTGTATTGTCAATTCAGGTTAAACCCGATCAATCGGGATTGAATGTTGTAAACGTTTTTGCAAATCAAAAAGTTCTTTTCAGGGGGCAACCCATGGGACAAAATTTATCGGTTACAAAAGCGTGTAAATTGATGATAGATGGAACAGATGATTTTGTTGCAATAAAAATTCAAGCAGAAACTGCTCAACAGGCACCTGCTCCGAGGAAAGTTGCGCCTGCACCTGCTCCTCAGGTACAAAGGCAACCTGTTCAACAGCAACAAGCTGCCCCGACTGTAACAATGTCTCAAATTGCAGAACAAGATTTTGATGAAAATGATATAAAAGAGTTTTATGGCGAAGAAGTAAATGCCGCAACAAAGATTAAACTTGATAAAAGAAAAACGGATATTGAAGCGCGTCGTTCGGCTATTTTCAAAGATATTGCATATTATCTTGATGATGCAAAAAAGAAGATTATGGCAAACGGTAATGCGGAAAAATTCTTGTTTGTAGCTTTGATTGCTGCACCTATTATATTGGCATCTTCATTGAGTGATGCTATTCAACATTTGGTGGCTGCTCCGGTCGGTGTTAAAAGTATATTCCCGATACATATGAGATTACTCGCAGGTATTGCAATACTTATGTGTATAACGGGTATTTCTTTAAAACAAGGTGTGTTTTTACATTTGCAAGATAAATTGCAAAGAAGCGTAAAACAAAAAACAGGTTCTATTGCAAAAGCATTTATGACACTTTTGCCGATACTTATTATTTTGTTTATGTGTACTGCAATTATCGTTTTCTATTTGGGTGACCAAATTATAGAACAAGGTCAGGCTATGACAGCATTGATTTCTATTGCAACTTTATTTATTTGTGCTTTAGCTGCCGGTTACTTCAAAAGTGCAATGACAGAAGCAACAATTCAACTTGATGAATACGAGAACAGAGAAGATTTTAAAAAGGTTATGGTTGACTATCAACAATGGATAGGTCTTTTTATAAACAACTTAAGTCAAACAAAACTCAGAAATATACGAGATACAGGTTTTAATTTAAAATTGAAAGCGGCAGGAGAAGTTGTAATCGGTATTTTAACCGCTCCTTTTCTTGCGTTTGGTGTTTCAAACACTCTCGCTATGTGTTTCCCTGAAGCGGCAGGTTGGATAAGAATTTCGGGATTAAGATTTTCTCCGATATTCCTTGTTTTGTCAACTTTCCTTATTGTTTTTGCATTTTTCTCATTGACAGCGGCGTTTGTTGCGACAAAACAAGTTAATGGTGCTGAAGTTATCAAAAATGACGGATTTAACAAATTCATGGATCACGGTATTGATATATTCGGTACTGAAGCCGTTAAAAAATTGAAATCAGAAAGTTTAAGATCATTCATGATTGCATTGTCGATTATTATCATTGAATTTACAATGAACGTTACGTATTTTATGAAAGAAATGGGCGGCGGTGAATGGGTTGGTATAGCAACAAGTTTCTTAGCAGCGCTTGTTCCGACATCTCTACTTGTTGCAGAAACCTTTATGCTTTCTCATACTCAATATAAAATTCACATTACGGACGAAATAATAGCAAGTTTGGATAAAGATATATAATACGGGTGAAATAATAATTTATGTATAAATGTACAGATTGTGACAAAATTTATAACGAAAATCCCGGATACTGTGAGTGCGGGAACGATGAATTTATTGAAATTCCTGATGTCCAACAGGAATTTCCGCAACCTGTATATCAACAACCGCAGGTAAGTGTCCAACCTCGTCGTACGGTAAAAAAAGTAAAGAAAAAATCAAAGATACCACCGAAAAAATCTATGTCTAAACAAGATTTAATCGGATACATTGTATTTTCTATTTGTATTGTTTTGTCAATATTTGCTTGGATATTTATTGGTTTTGGTCAAAAAGCACCAAAAAAATCAGGCGGTCAACCTATTCTTGTTAAAAATTTAAACGTTCCTGCAAATATAGATGATATATGGGATTCTTCAGCACCGAAGGTAGTACAGGTTGATCCGAAATCTGTTTTAAATACAAAACTTTCAGAAATAGATTCAAAGTTAAGTTCTTATTTGAATGATATTATAAATGATATTAATTTAAATTGGGACAAAACAGGCGTCAGCGGTGACGGTTCATATTCTTATGAATTTTCTATAAATAAGGACGGCGGTCTTGCAAATAAAAAAGTATTTAAGCCATCTGGAAACAAAACTCTTGATGATTCTGCATCAAAATATATAGAAACTTTAAAAACGGTTGCGCCCCCACCCGAATCCTATAATCAGGAAACGATTATAGTCACCTTTAAGTCTGCAAACGGCATTGCAAGGGCGATTATACCAAGTGTTAAGACAAAATAATTTTTGTTAAAATTGTATATTTTTTAAAATGCCGAAAAACAGGGGTTGTTGTACAAATTTAAAAAAATTAATGAAAATTAATTGACACTGATAAAAAATAAATTGTACAATAACAAAACCTAGAAACAAAGACATGTGAAAATCATGCTCCGTTCTCGTTAAGTCGGGAGGCTGGTGGGTAGACCTCGAGACAGGAATTTGAAAATAACTTGTCAAAAAATACGGAAGATTTAAACAAACTTATTTTCCGTAGATTCCGCACCCCGAGAAACGGGTAATTAAAACCAAAAAAGGAGAAACAATGGAAAAAGTAATCAAACGTGACGGTGAATTGGTGGATTTTAATGCCGAAAAAATTACTGATGCGATTGCAAAAGCAGGTATGGCAACAAAAGAATTTGACAGAAAAGTTGCAAAAAGTCTTGCTACAAGAGCAGCAGAAAAGGCTTTTGAAATATTAAAATCAAAGCAGCAGCTTGTAAAAACGATGTCAATTGAAGAAATTCAAGATATTGTTGAAGAAGTATTGCTTGATTCCGAATACAAAAAAGCGGCAAAATCTTATGTATTATACAGAGAACAAAGAGCAAAAATCCGTAATTTCGTTAATTTTGCAAAAGTAGATATGGTTGACGAATATCTTCAAGAAATTGACTTGAATGTAAAAGAAAATGCAAACATGTCATATTCCGTACAAGGTTTAAACAACTATATCGCATCAAATATCAGTAAAAGTTACTGGTTGAACAAAATTTATCCTGAAGATATCAGAGAAGCACATTCAAACGGAGATATTCACATTCACGATTTGAATATTATTTCGGGATATTGCGTAGGTTGGGATTTGAAAGACTTACTCTATGAAGGATTCCACGGTGTAGAAGGAAAAGTTTCAAGCGCACCAGCAAGACACTTTAGAACTGCATTAGGTCAAATTGTTAACTTCTTGTACACAATGCAAGGTGAAAGTGCAGGAGCTCAAGCATTCTCAAACTTTGATACGTTACTTGCTCCTTATGTTTACTATGACAAATTGGACTACAAACAAGTAAAACAAGCACTTCAAGAGTTCGTATTCAATATGAACGTACCTACAAGAGTCGGTTTCCAAACTCCATTTACTAACGTAACAATGGACTTGGTTGTTCCTTCTTATTACAAAGACCAAGCTGCAATTGTCGGCGGTGAAGTCATGGATAAAACTTACGGAGAATTTTCCGAAGAAATGAATATGATTAACAAAGCGTTCTTTGAAGTAATGACTGAAGGTGACAATAGCGGTCGTGTATTTACGTTCCCGATTCCTACTTACAACATAACAAAAGATTTTGATTGGAATAATCCGAACCTTGAAGGATTATGGGCAATGAGTGCTAAATACGGCATTCCTTACTTCTCAAACTTCATCAATTCCGATATGAACCCTGAAGATGCTCGTTCAATGTGTTGTCGTTTAAGAATAGACAACAGAGAATTAGCATACAGAGGCGGCGGATTATTCGGTTCAAATCCTCTCACAGGTTCAATCGGTGTTGTTACAATCAATATGCCTCGTTTGGGATATAAAGCACACGATAAAGAAGAATTTTTCTCACTCTTAAGAGAAAAAATGCTTGTTGCAAAAGAAAGTCTTGAAATCAAGCGTAAGGTTATTGAAGGTCTTACTGAAAGAGGATTCTATCCTTATACAAAACACTATTTGAGAAACATCAAAGAAAGATTCGGAGTATATTGGAAGAACCACTTCTCAACAATCGGTTTAATTGGTCTTAACGAAGCATGCTTGAACTTGTTCGGAAAGAACATAGGTTCAACAGAAGGAAAAGCATTTGCTGTTGAAGTAATGGACTTTATGAGAAGCACAGTAAGAGCATTCCAAATGGAAACAGGAAACAACTACAACCTCGAAGCAACTCCCGGAGAAGGTACTTCTTTAAGACTTGCATCTTTAGACAAAAAGATGTTCCCCGAATTAATCGTTGCAAACGAAGAAGACGTAAAAAATGGTGCTCAACCTTTCTATACAAACTCTTCACAACTTCCTGTTAACTATACTGATGATATCTTTGAAGTTCTTGATCACCAAGATGACCTTCAAACGAAATACACAGGCGGTACTGTAATCCACATTTTTGCAGGTGAAAGAATTCATGACCCCGAAGTTATGAAGAGCCTTGTAAAAACAATTTGTGAAAATTACAGAATACCGTACTTCACATTCTCACCTACGTTTAGCGTATGTCCGAGCCACGGATACCTCAATGGTGAACACTCGGAATGTCCTGATTGCGGTTCTGAATGCGAAATATATTCAAGAATCGTTGGTTACTTGCGTCCTGTAAAACAATGGAATGCAAGTAAAGCCGAAGAATTCACGAAGCGTGTTACATTCAAAGTGAACGATAACAGCAGAATAAACGGTAATCTTTGCCCGACATGCTAATCGGCGGACTTCAAAAGACATCATTGATAGATTTTCCCAAAAGAATTGCGGCCATTGTGTTTACACATGGCTGCAATTTTAGGTGTCCGTACTGTCATAATCCCGAACTTGTTTCTGCGGGGCCTGAAGCACTTGATGAAAACTATGTCTTTGATTTTCTGAAAACAAGAAAAGGAAAATTAAACGGGGTTGTTGTTACGGGCGGTGAACCCTGTTTGCAAAAAGATTTAGTCGATTTTCTAAAAGAAATTAAAAATTTTGGTTTTGAGATTAAATTGGATACAAACGGTTCCGAATTTAATATGCTTGATAAAATTATCGGAGAAAACCTTGTCGATTATGTTGCAATGGATATAAAAGCCCCTCTTGAAAAGTACGAAAGTGTTGTCGGAACGAATGTTAATATCCAAAATATTGAAAAAAGCATTAATCTTATAATGACATCAGGTGTTGAATACGAATTCAGGACAACTGTTACGAGAGAACTTTTAACGGTTGATGACTTTTTTGATATCGGTCAAATGATTAGGGGGGCAAATAAGTACTTTTTGCAAAAATTTTTATTTTCAAAGGTTCTTGATGAAAGTTTTAAAACCGCATCTTCGTTTGATGATGAAGAATTCAAGGAATGTGTACAAATTTTAAAATCATACGAAATAAAAGAAGTTAATGTAAGATAGTATCCTCATCGGCTATTTTTATTTTTGAAGTTTGATATATGATTTACTAAGAAATAGAGGAAATATGTCGAAAAAAATTTTATATATAATTGACGATATTGAGTTGAAATATTTTGAATTTAACGATTTGGTAACTGATTTTTGGATTATAAAAGAATATCTTGAAAACGGATATTCCGTCGATGTTGCGGTAAAAAGAGGTCTTTTTATTGAAAACAATATCGGCTGTGCAAAAACATTTGAAACGGAGTTGAAAGGTAATAACATTTTTGTTTCAAAAGAACAGGAAAAACATAAAATCAATGATTTTGATATTGTCTATTTCCGTCCTGATCCGCCTGTTGATACGGACTATATAAATGCCTGTTATATTTTCGATTTCGTTGATATCCAAAAAACATTCGTTATAAATAATCCGAGAGCGGTATTGGATTTTAATGAAAAATTTCATATTAATCATTTTCCTGAATTTATTCCGAAAACAATAATTACATCTGATAAAGAAATAATCAGAAATTTTGTAAAAGAACAGAAAGAGGCAATCATAAAACCTCTCAACAGCTGCTTTAGTCAGGGAATTTATTATCTTAACCAAAATGATAAAAACCTTAATTCTTTAATAAAAGCCTCTACTAATGACGGAAAAACTTATGTTTGCGTTCAGGAATATCTCGGACACGGAGAAGGCGGAGATAAAAGAGCATTTATTCTGGGTGAAAAGGTTTATGAATATTCGCTCAGAAAACTTCCGGGAAAAGACGATTTTAGATTTAATACGCATTCTGATGAGTTTTTTAGAAAGGAATTTTTGACAACAAAAGAAATGGAAGCGGCTAAGAAAATTTCTTCATTTTTATCAAAAAGAGGAATTTATATGGTTGCGCTCGACATAATTGACGAAAAAATAACGGAAATAAATGTTACAAGTCCTTGTTATTTCTTTAGGGAAATGAATAAACTCCACAATATTGAATTTAACAAAATGATAATGAATGACCTTTATCAACTTACTGAAAATGCGGTGATGAAATGATTTCAACAGAAAATTATATCTGCTCAAAATCCGAATTAACGGAAATTTTTTACTCGGGTTGTAAAACGACACAATCACTAGGGCTTGAGTATGAAAAATTGCCTGTTTACAAATCAAATTATCGGGCGGTTTCTTATAATGACATTTGTAAAATCATATTGGAAATGGAAAATGATAAAAGAACCGTAATATTTGAAGATGAAAATCCTATGGGGCTGCTTACGGAAAACGGTCACATTTCATTGGAACCCGGCTGCCAGTTTGAATTAAGTTTAAACCCTCTTAAAGATATTTTTGAAATACGAAAACAACTTGATTTATACAATCAAGAAACAAAAGAAATTGCTGATAAATTCGGCATTTTGTGGCTCGGGACGGGAATTCAGCCCGTAAGTACCAATGAAAACATAAAAATAATTCCGAAAAAAAGATACGCACAAATGACAAAATACTTGCCGACAAGAGCAAAATATCCGTTTGTTATGATGAGGGAAACGGCGGGAATTCAGGTCGGAATGGATTATTTCTGCGAGGAAGATGCAATTTCAAAATTAAAAACCGCAATAAAATTGTCTCCGATAGTTTGCACAATGTTTTCAAATTCGCCTTTAAGAAATCTGCAAAAAACAGGCAAAAAGTCTTTCCGTGCTTTTTCTTGGCTAAATACAGACGAAGACCGCTGCGGTCTTATTTCCGAAAAATTGTTTACCCAAGACTTTTCTTTTGATGATTACAGAGATGTACTTCTGAGTGTTCCGATGATTTTTATTCAAAGGGATAACAGATGTATTTATGTCGGAAATCTTAATTTCGGAGAATTTCTGAAAAACGGATATGAAGGTCACAGAGCAACTATGGACGATTGGTTGACTCATTTAAGCCTTTATTTTACAGATGTCAGATTAAAAACTTACCTTGAAATAAGAAACCACGATTCTCAAAGTTCCGAAATGATAACGGCGGTTCCTGCAATTTGGAAAGCAATTTTGTACAATAAAGATGCACAAAACGAGATTGATATGGTCTTAAAAAAAGCAAAATATCAAGATTTTCAAGAGTTGAGATACTATGCTCCAAACAAGGGGTATGATATGAAATTTTTAAATTATCCGCTTTATGATTTGGCAAAAGAGATTATGAATATCTCAATGCAAAGTCTTGTTATGATGAAAACAGGAGAAGAACAATTCTTGGAGCCTTTGCTTAACCTCGTTAAGAAGAATAAAACTCCTGCGGATATTATTCTTGAAAAAATAAATGATAAAAAAACTTTATCAACAGACGATTTAAGAAACTTAAATATAACTGCCATATAATTTTTTTAAAGTATAATAATACTCGGGGGTATGAGTATGAGAAACTTTAAAAATATAATTTTTCTGCTTTTGTTTTTGTTGTTTATTAATCTTTCTGTTGATGCGGAACAACTGTACAAATCAAGTCCTATAATCGATAAAAAGACTGACATTGAAATGTTGAGAGTTATTGTTCCCGAAGATTTTCAAGTGCAAAGCAAAATTCTTTGGACAAGAAACATAGAAACCCCCGTTTCAGTAAGGGTAAAAGCGGAAAATCCCTCAAAAACGGCATTGTTTTATTACCTTTCTCCAAAAACTTTTATTGTAATGTCGAATGTTGATGATGAATCAAAACTCTCTTCAAATATTGATGCTATTACAAATATTAAAATAGAAAATGATGAAAAAACGGAATATTTTATGAAAAGGATAATTTATTCCTTATCTCACGATGCAAAAAATATAAAATTGGTTTCTCAAAAAACTTTTTCTGAAGATTTGAAAAAATATCTTCTTGAAGAATTTTACAGAAAATCTTTAAAACACCAAAATAATATGAAAATAAACAAAAGAATAATAAATTCCGAACAGGCAAATCGCTTTATAGTCCCTGTTTATTCGACATATTCTTTTACAGAAAACGGAAAAGAATATATTCAATCTTTTATAACTATGTCAGCAGGCTTTGATTATAAATATATTTTGGCAAATTCAGAAGAAGAAAAACATGGAAAAATTGTAGAAAATTATGGAGTTTATTCTTATAAAGCCGAAAAATCAGTTTATGAAAAATATGAAAAAGATTTTTCTTTATTTGTTGCAAATACAATGTTTAACAGAAAATCTTTAGATGCTTTAGATTTAATAAAAGTTCAAATGTATATTGAATTAAATCCATTGTACAGAGATGCGACAACGGGAAGTGCAAAAAAGAATATTCCGTCAAGTCTTTTTG
>Ga0310695_10006172_pt1 | contig 20060 bp, 16 predicted proteins | sample RumenRJG_04DNA_FD_203882 | JGI IMG/M metagenome (GOLD analysis project Ga0310695, IMG submission 203882) | Bovine rumen microbial communities from Lethbridge, Alberta, Canada - RJG_04 (v2) (version 2) | ecosystem: Host-associated > Mammals > Digestive system > Stomach > Rumen | place: Canada...
CAGGTTTTGGCTCTGTTAGCGAAGGTTCGACTCCTTCTGGGGCGACGATATACTGCTCCATGGTGTAATGGTAGCATACCAGATTCCGGTTCTGGAGGTGGTGGTTCGAATCCATCTGGAGCAGTTTATATGGAGTTTGTGGCCGAGTGGTTTAGGCGCAAGTTTGTGGCACTTGTCTACGCAGGTTCGAATCCTGTCAAACTCCCTGAGACGGTCGGTTCATCTAAACGGTCAGGATTACAGATTTTCAATCTGTCCACACGAGTTCGATCCTCGTACCGACTACGAAACGCTTCAATAGCACAGTGGTAGTGCAGCTCACTTGTAATGAGCAGGTCGCAGGTTCTTTGCAAGCAAAGCGACCAAAGGTCGAGCGCGAACCCTGCTTGAAGCTCTGATTTCTGGATGTGGTGTTTAATGGTAGCATTCGTGGTTTGGGACCATGCGGAGTGAGTTCGAATCTCGCTATCCAGACAAAAAGGCTCCTTCTTTGGCATCAAAACCTTAGAAGGAGTCTCTTTGTTAAACGAAGTTCAGAATGGCGGTAAGCCTGTTCTCAACTTTCTTAAGGACTTTCCGAGTCCTGGCATTGTCAGTGTTCTCCTTGTTCCCAAGAAGAGTGATGGCCTCCTTTATCAGCTTGCAGTCATCAGCAGACAAAGGCATCTCCGTGATGGAATAGCTGGGGTCGGCATATCTGTAGTAGATCCTGTCATACACCTCTATAGGTGCATTATATCCCAGTTTGTCAGACCTCATGATTTGTATATCCATCTGTACAGTCCTGGTGCATACACCCTGGGTGATACCCTCCATGTCGTACAGTGCCTCGCAGCAAGCGTCCACGAGGTCGTCGAGTGTCCATCTTCTGTATCTGTTTCTCAAACAGTTGTCTATAGTCTTGTACCTTATCAAGGCATTCTTATTTGCAGGCATAGTTTCTTTCTTCATTAGGTGATAAAACAAAAATAGTTGGAATCTCCCTCGGTAAAGATGTCCCAACTATCACTCTATTTCAATTCTCTCTGACGGCAGCCTATGATGCCCGGAAGATAAAACTATGTTCTTGATGACGTGGTAATCCTATACCGCATGTGCATGGTGTACCGAATGGATGCTGCACATAACATGTCGGTTCGAAGCGTCGCTCGCTCCGAACAAAACCTTGTGTTGTTATGTTTACTATCGCGTTCATACCGTATAGGATTCTTGAAAATCGGCTGCAAAGATACGAAATAAGAACGAAATCTTTTTGCGTAGTTGGGAAAAAGTTTCATTTTTAACATTTCTAGCTCAATTTTAGGCAGTTACAACCATAAAAAGAAAGAAGGGAACCGTATTTCTACGATTCCCCGGAGTCCTCTTGCGAGGCATATGATAGAGGCAAGTAAACAACCTTAGCGGCGACCTCCAAAGTGGCCGGAACCACCATGATTGTTGCGGGTGTTCTGAGCAATTTCGCGATTCGGAGCCTTATGAGCATTGTGGTTACCCATGTTATGGTTGCCCATATTGTGGTTACCCATGTGTCCCTTGTCGTTCATCACTCTTGCGCCCTTGTCGTGCATCGGAGCATTGCGATGTCCCATTGCAGGAGCAGGTGCGGGCTTGTGCATGTGAGCATAGTGTGAACCATGAACTCTGTTGTGACCACCCTTGTAGCTCACGAACACCTTCGGATGTGCATTGTAGAAATGCCCTCTGTTATAGTGAGTATATACTGCGAATGTCCATCCACCAGCCTTCCATGCTACGGGGCGATAGAAGTGGTTCAGAGCCACATACTTGTCATACTGCCACGGAGTCAGCACGAAGCGGAGGTCTGCGTTACGACGATCCCACCAGATGCCAAACACGTCTGCATGACCGTTCAGGCTCATCAGGTAGTCGAGGTTGATCTCATAGACTGCCTCATACTGTGCAGCGGTAAGGTTCAGCTCATAGGCCATCTTGTCCGAGAGGAAAAGTGCCTCGTGCTTTGCTGCGTTATAGCTCATAGCGTTGGCCGAGATAGTCATGACCATCATCACTGCCAGGATCATCATCTTCTTCATATCTTAATCTCCTATCTTTAAAGAGTTAAACACTTTGTTTCTTAATCACAGTGCAAAGATCGGTACTTTTCACGTCATTTCAAAGGGATTTTGCCTAATCTGAAGGGTGGTTTTTCCTAAATCGTATTAGGGGAAATCCCCCATATACGTGACTATCACAATGTCATTATAATACTTTTGTTCGACTGATATTTATCAAAAACTACAATAGATAATGGATAAAAAAGGGGAGTTGCCCCTTCTGTTCTCATGGTATTTCCGTACCTTTGCCGCCGTTATGATAGTTGCGAATATGAATCTCCATGAGGTCTATGCCGACCTGATTGGTGAGATGGGCAAGCTGGACTGGAAACGCAACGCACTGCTCAACAAGACTGTGAATATCCTCAGAAGGAGCGAGGAGTTTCCTGCCAGTGTGATGTATGACTATCAGATTCAGACTTCCAAGAACCAGTATATCATCTACTTCTATCGTGAGCATCCCTTCGCACCTGTGCTGTCTGGTTATCTGTGTGTCATGTTTGATGGCAGCAAACGCTATATCATCAAATGGACGGACAAGGGTATTCCTGAGATTCTGATTCTGACAAGCCATTTCCTTCAGCGATATAAGGAAAGGTTCCTGAAGCAGCCTGAACTGTCGGCCAATGAGGTTGCCGTGAGATTTCTGTCACGCAACCGGACATTGAGAATCATGCCCGTCGATGAGCGTATCAACAAGCGCATCGAGGAATATGGTGAATTTGCAGGTGAGGGCTTCTTGGCTCAGGATGGCTTCTGCTTTAAGTTGTCTGGTGAAGAGACAATAAGTGGTGAAGATCCAGTCAGAATCAGTTTCTTTACCACCTTCATGCCGTTGTCTGAAATGTCAGACGTCCAGCGTGAGGCTATCTTTGAAGAGTGCATGAAGGATCTTGATAACCTGGATTGATATTTATTCTTCCCAATCAATCTCCGTAAAGCGGGAGAATCGTTTGCCGTCACGCTCTATAGTTTCGAAGAACATCTTTTCTGGGCGAACCCAGTATTTGCGGTCACCATAGAGTGCCTGATAGACGACCATCCGTTCCTGAGTCTCGGAATCGAGGGCAATGTGTACAAGTTTGTATTTATTTCCCTTAAAGTGCTGAAAGTATCGTGGTTTGTCTTCCTGAATGGGATATTCAATCATCAGTTTCTCGATAAGGGGCACATACCAGGTCTTGAATTGCTCTGCTGTTGGTGTATGTCCACCTGGGAAGTGAAAGGTGTTATGATAGTGTTCCAGAAACAATGGCTCGAAATGTGCCAGTGTGTCCTCCTCACCGAAGAGTCCCCATACGCGAACCTTATTATATATATTACAGCAGTCGAACTGATGGGCTTCCATCTCCTCGAACTCCTTAATCAGGTTTTCGTTGATGGTGAAGTCCTGCTTGCCGTCTGCCCTTGGTGACTTGTACTGATGGTTGCCAATACGCTCGCGTAGGAAGTCTGACATCTTGAAATGCGGATTGCCGAGTAGGGCAGGGACTCCGATAATCGGAGAGATCATCTGTGCATAGAACGAGCCGCAACTGTTGCCAACAAGTATATCCGGCTTCTCTTGGTCGCAGATGTCGCGGATAAGCCTGACGGCATCTGCAGGGTGGAGTGGGAGATCGGGAGTCAGTACGGTGGCCTTCTTCTCAAAGGCTTCCTTCAATGCCAGAGCAGGCACACAACTGCCGCTGGCATAGAATCCGTGAAGGAACAGTATCTTCTTTTGCTTTTGCATATCGGGGTGCAAAGGTACTCAAAAAATCGCAGAAAAACGCCTGTGGATGCACTTTTCAGCTAGTTTTTAACAAAGAAATCCCATAAATAATGCGAGGAACCCCGAATATTGGGACTCCCCGCATAATCCTACATAGAAAACATCAGGCCATTTCCATCTCCGGCTCCATGACCCTCTTGGGTACGGTGACGATATCCTCGCCCAAGGCCGTGGATATCTTGCAGATAGTTGATAGCGTCAGGTTATGTGTTCCCGACAGCCAGCGACTCACCTCTGTCTCGGTCTTACCAAGACGATGAGCCAGGTCCTTCTGAGTCATTCCCTTGATTTCAAGGATTTCATAGATACGGTTGGCAATGGCCACCGATATCTCCATCTGCTGCTTCATTTCCGGTGAGATCGTACTGCGGATCTCGTTCATGATTCTGTTTGTCTTCATATGCATTCTCCTTTCTTGTTATTCGTCGTCTATCGTGAATGACAGTTCACCGAGCAGTTCAGTGCCTGTGATGACTATCACTTTCTGCTTTTCCCTTTCTTTAATCTGGATATCTATCTTCTGGAGAGTCTTCACGCACTTGTGCAGATGTTCGTCCTCCTGATAGGTAGCCGATGACTTCAGACCGCCGTTTCCAAGAATCAGGATCTTGGCCTGGATGTTCAGCAGGTAGAGCCTGAGAGATGTGGTTTCAAGGTGAGAGGGTAGGGCCATCACCCTGTCTCTTTTCGTTCCCTCATAACGGAAGTGCCTGTCGGCTGCTCCGTCACGCTTGATGATGTCTAGCCTGTAAACGAGCTGGCGTACATCATCTGGATAGGTGTCCTTGTATGCTAGGAGGAACTTCTCGAACTCAGAATACTCCTCGCCCTCGAAATGTGGTGAATACAGGCTTACCTTGTCACCATCTTCTAACAACTCAATCAATAAGTTTCTTTCCATGTCTTTTCTTTTCGTTTGCAAAAATAAACATAAAAGTTGATTTTTCCAAATATTTTGGCCAAAAAATCAACATATATGCTTATTTTTTGGATTATTTACTATGTTTATTCACTCTAAATCTCAATAATTGTCACTTAAAAGCTATCGAATTTCTTCATGGCTTCGGCCTTGATCTCATCACAAACGTCGATGTAGGGTTTCATGGCTTTGTAGTCGCTATGGCCAGTCCATTTCATGACAACCTGCGGAGAGATACCCATGCCGAGTGCATTGCAGATGAACGAGCGTCGGCCAATGTGGGTGCCGATGACTTTGTATTTTGGCTTGATTTCGTCAAAGCGTTCATTACCCCGATAGTAGGTGATTCTGATAGGCTCATCGAATCCGGCCAGCTTACACAGTTCATGAAGATAGGTGTTCATCTTCTGGTTGCTTACCACTGGTAGAGCCTTGCCATCAGGGAAATCAAATGGCGCGTACTTCTTCAAGATAGCCTTACTATGTGTGTTCAGCTCAATCCTTAGGGAGTCTACGGTCTTAATGGTTGTTATCTCGATGTATTTGTCATGTACGTCACACTTTCTGAGATTAGCCAGGTCGGAGAAGCGTATGCCCGTATAGCACTGGAAGAGGAACACGTCGCGAGTCCTGACCAGATAAAGCTTGGTCGCAGGAATCTCGAGCTTCTCCAGATGCTCCAGTTCCTTCTTGTTGAAGAATACTACTTTTCTTGGCGCACTCTTCAACGCAGGCCTGTATGCTTCGAACATGCTGTTGTTGTGGTATCGCTTGCGGTATGCATAGCGGATGACTACCTTCAGCATGACAATATCCTTGCGGATGGTGGTGTTTACATACTTCTTCACGTCACGCAGGTAGTCCACGAAATTCTGGAATCCGTCCTCGTCAAAATAGTCGAAGGTAATCTCGAAATTGTTCAGCCCGTGCTTCCTTTTCCAGTCACGGAACGACTTCAGATTATAGCGTATGGTCTCATACTTCTTGCGGGTTTTCTCAGCCCAGTCGTTAAGTTTGCCCGCATAGGCTTCATATTCATGATAGACATCCCAAAAAGTGACGGTGTTGACTGGCTTGTTCTTAGGCTGTGAAAGATTGTTAAAAGATTCATCTGAACATTTCTTGTCCCCTTTTGAACGTTTCGTGTCCCCTTGGTCAGGAACGCTTCTAATCTCAAAAGGTTTGAGCATTCTTCTGGATATGATGTCTGGTTTCCTATCGGCTGAGACCTTTTTGAATGCCTCCTTAAACTCCTCTTGTGTAGGGAAGGCTCCTTTCTCCTCGAAGAGCATGATTGTGTTGTGCGCATTTCTTAAATGCTCTCTGAGATCTTTGTTAATCTCATCAGCTGTCTTCCCGTAACTGTTTCCGATTGCTTGTTCTGACCAGGAATCCCAGCATTCCATGATGATATGGATGCCGGTTGAGAACTCCATTCTCATTGTTCCATACGTAACTCTCATGGTGATGAGCGCATTCTCCGGGTCTGTCACTTTCTCACCTGTGCGACGATCTTTGATCATCCTCGGCTTAAGCCTGAACTTAATGTCTGTTTTTGTTGCCATCTTACGACAATTTTAGTTAATAATTCTGTTACTCTTTGTACGTAAGAAGTTAAAGGTATTCTCGAACCCTTAGGTGACTCTTTGAGCATTGGGGTGACAAATGGGTGCTGAATTATGATTTCTTGACAAAATCACTCATAAACCTACGTCACATTGTGGCTATACATCCCGGGGAACATTTGGGGATTCTGTCGTTTTCCTTGTCATTGGGAAAAAATACCAAAGCCATTTTGAACCCTCAAAAACGCTAAAATTGCCTCCCCAAAAACGCTTTCCCCCAATTTCCCCGATGGTTTTCCCCACCAAGAGTCTTTACTAAGAGTTGATTATTGAAACCTTCCTCTCTGGCTGGCAGCCTTGCGGCCACTTACGGTTTAAAAACCGAATAAGGTTGACCCCAGATGTTGGGGTTATCGAACTTTGAGGAAAAAATGAGTGTTTTAATGAAGTCAGTCTTCCCCTAATTCGATGCAAAGATACACAATCAATTTGTTTTTACCAAATGTCTGAAATGCCCTAAAAAAGCGGTAAAAGTAAAAAATTGATACAGAATTTTGCCTGTTTTGTGGCAAATTTAGGGTCGTTCAAATAGTCAGTTTTGTGGCCTGTCACATGATGTCACCTATTGTCTTGTTCCCGAAACCTTGCTGTCACCTCGACCACCTTATAAGGAAAGAGTCCGCTGACTATTAATTAGTTGGCGGACTCTTTTTCTTTGATTTCTGGGATTAAAGAGATTATTCTGCGCCGAAGTATTCTTGCAGTTCAGCGTTGGCAGAGCCTTCCTGGTTGGGAAGGTCGCGGATAATCTGGCCGTGCTCCAACAGTGCAATACGCGTAGAGATGTCTATCGTGTGCTGCAGGTTATGACTCGAGATGAGAATGGTGGCACCCGTATTCGCTGCATAGTCGCGCAACAGATGTTTCAACACCAGCTGACTCGTGGGGTCAAGGAAATTGAAAGGCTCGTCGAGAATGACCGTTTGGGGCTGGCGCAATAGGGCAGAGATGATGCCAACTTTCATCGTGTTGCCAGCCGAGAGGTTGCGGATGAGTTTCTTCTGTCCGAAAATCTCGCCATTAGCGAAACGTTCGAACTGTTGCAGGCGTTCATCGACCTCGGCTTGATTCATGCCCGATATCTTACCCAAGAAAGCAAAATACTCCTCAGGGGTTAGAAAGTCTATCAAGAAACCTTGGTCGATGTAGGCTCCGACGTGTTGTTTCCAGGCTTCGCTCAAGGCGGGGTTGATAAGACTCACCCCCGACCCCTCCCTGTGAGGGAGTGGAGTGGATAGTTCTTCTGCGGTGTTGCTTTCTTGGAATTGGTATGTGACGCTTCCGTCATCGGCCTTCAGCAGGTCGAGCAGCAAGCGAAAGAGAGTGGTCTTGCCGGCACCATTATTACCCACGAGACCGAGAATGTCGCCGTCGTTAATCTGGAACGAGGGAATGTCGCAGGCTGTGGTCTCGCCAAACTGTTTCTTAAGGTTGTCGATTTTAATCATAGTTTTTGCTTTTTTGCAAGGACTACAGATTACTATACTTAAAAATAAAGAATAGTTCTGTAGTCCTAACTCAATTTATACTAGTCCACGTCCGTGACAATTCTTGAACTTCTTGCCAGAGCCACAGGGGCAAGGATCGTTGCGTCCAGGCAACTTGTCCTTGATGATTGGTGTGCGAGGCTGCTGGGCACGCGTATCCTGAGCAGCAGCGGCAGCCTGATTAGGGTCAGTCATCTGTTCCTGTGTCAGGTTCTGTTTCGATTCAGTGTACTGCTGACGCTGGGTGTGCTGCTCGGGAGCAGCTTCCTGCAACTCCTGAACTACTGGAATCTGAGCACGCATCAGGATGCTGACAGAACGGTTGTTCATCGTGTTGACCATATTGTCGAACAGTTTAACGCTCTCCAACTTGAAGATGAGCAACGGGTCTTTCTGCTCGTAGCTAGCATTCTGCACAGAGTGCTTCAACTCGTCGAGTTCGCGAAGGTTCTCCTTCCAAGCCTCGTCGATGATGTGGAGCAGAATCTGCTTCTGAAACTCCTTGACCACCGTCTTACTCTCCGACTCGTAGGCCTCCTTCAGGTTACAAGAAATGTTATACATGTGGCGACCGTCCGTCAAAGGCACGGCGATACGCTCATACATATTGCCCTGATTTTCGTAGACCTGCTTGATAACTGGCTGGGCTACCTCGCAGATGTGTTCCATCTTACGCTTGAAGTTGCCCATCGTTACCTGGAATACTTCTTCGCAGAGTGTCTCGTGATTCTTCTCGATGAACTCTTCGCTGGTGAACGGACACTCCATAGCGAAGACCTTGATAAATTCTTCCTTACAGCCTTCGTAGTCGTTCGTCTCGATGATGTGTACTACTCGGTCCCAGATGGTGTTTGAGATATCCATACCGATACGCTCACCCATCAAGGCGTGGCGGCGCTTTGAATAGACAACGGTACGCTGCTTGTTCATCACGTCATCGTACTCCAGCAAACGCTTACGGATGCCGAAGTTGTTCTCCTCAACTTTCTTCTGGGCTCGCTCCACCTGTTTCGAAATCATCGGGCTCTCCAGCATTTCGCCTTCCTTGAAACCAAGGCGGTCCATAACTGAAGCAATACGCTCAGAGCCGAACAGACGCATTAACTTATCCTCCAAAGAAATGAAGAACAACGAAGAACCTGGGTCACCCTGACGACCAGCACGACCACGTAACTGGCGGTCGACACGGCGAGACTCGTGACGCTCGGTACCGATGATGGCCAAACCACCAGCGGCTTTTACTTCAGGCGACAGCTTGATATCGGTACCACGACCAGCCATGTTGGTGGCTATGGTAACAGCACCCTTGCCGTTTGAGTCCTGCTGACCAGCGAGAGCCACAATGTCGGCCTCCTTCTGGTGCAATTTGGCGTTCAGCACTTGATGGGGAATACCCTCACGTTTGCCTGTTTCAGGATTCACATACATATCGAGCATACGGCTCAAAAGTTCAGAAATTTCCACGGAGGTGGTACCAATCAGCGTAGGACGGCCAGCGTTACGCATCTTTACAACTTCCTCAATGACAGCACGATACTTTTCGCGGGCGGTCTTGTAGATACGATCGTCCATGTCGTTACGGATAACGGGTTTGTTGGTGGGAATCTCAACCACGTCGAGTTTATAGATGTCCCACAACTCACCAGCCTCGGTGATGGCAGTACCCGTCATACCTGCCAGTTTGTGGTACATACGGAAGTAGTTCTGCAGGGTGATGGTGGCAAAGGTCTGTGTAGCAGCCTCGACCTTCACGTGCTCCTTAGCCTCGACAGCCTGGTGCAGACCGTCGCTCCAACGGCGTCCCTCCATGATACGACCCGTTTGCTCGTCAACGATCTTTACTTCGCCATCGATGACCACATACTCATCGTCCTTGTTGAACATACAATAGGCCTTCAGCAACTGCTGCAGGGTATGAACACGCTCTGACTGTACGGCATAGTGCTGTAGCATCTCGTCTTTCTTGTTGATGCGCTCCTCGTCCGTGAGGTTGGTCTCACCTTCAAGGGCAGAAAGCTGGGATGTGATGTCTGGCAACACAAACAGGTCCTTATCGTTCACCTGACCAGCCAGCCAGGCTGTACCCTTATCCGTCAGGTCGCAGGAGTTCAGCTTTTCGTCAACCACGAAGTAGAGAGGTTCTACTACCTCAGGCATACGACGGTTGTTGTTCTCCATATAGGTTTCTTCAGTCTTCAGCATGCCGCTCTTGATACCTTCCTCAGAGAGGTACTTGATGAGCGGTTTGTTCTTTGGCATCGACTTATGTGAACGGTACAAAGCCAGGAAACCTTCGTCAACCATCTGCTGGCCTTCCTTCTTCTGACCAGATTCTATCAGATGGTTACCTTCCGTAATCTTCTGCTTGGCATCAGCCAGATACTGCGTAGCCAGCTGTTTCTGAACACCTACCAGTTTCTCTACCAGAGGCTGATACTCCTCGAACATCTGGTCGTCGCCCTTGGGTACAGGACCAGAGATAATTAGCGGGGTACGGGCATCGTCAATCAACACTGAGTCAACCTCATCGACGATGGCGTAGTTGTGGGAACGCTGCACCAAATCGCTAGGCGAGATGGCCATATTGTCGCGCAGGTAGTCGAAACCGAACTCATTGTTGGTACCAAAGGTAATATCAGCCTGATAGGCCTTGCGACGAGCCTCTGAGTTAGGTTGGTGCTTGTCGATACAGTCGACGGAAAGGCCGTGGAACATATAAAGCGGTCCCATCCATTCAGAGTCACGCTTAGCCAGATAGTCGTTGACCGTTACCACGTGAACACCATTGCCAGTCAGTGCGTTCAGGAAGACGGGTAGGGTAGCCACAAGGGTCTTACCTTCACCCGTAGCCATCTCGGCAATCTTACCCTGATGCAGAACGACACCACCAAACAACTGTACGTCGTAGTGTACCATCTCCCACTTCAAGTCGTTACCTCCGGCAGTCCAATGGTTATGATAGATAGCTTTGTCGCCATCGATGGTGATGAAGTCCTTGCGTGGGTCACCAGCCAGCTCACGGTCGAAATCCGTAGCCGTTACAATAGTCTCTTCATTCTCGGCAAAACGGCGGGCTGTCTCCTTTACGATTGAGAAGACTTCGGGCATTACCTCGTCGAGGGCTTTTTCGTAAATGTCAAGCACTTCCTTCTCCAACTTGTCTATCTGAGCAAAAATATCTGCACGCTCGTCGATAGGTGTGTCTTCGATGGTGGCTTTCAGCTTGTCAATCTCTTCTTTCTGCTTCTGGGCAGACTCCTGCACCTGACGCTGAATATCCTTGGTGCGCTGGCGCAGCTGGTCGTTGTTTAGCTTCTGAACCTCAGGATACACAGCCTTTACCTTCTCTACAAGGGGCTGAATGAGTTTCATGTCGCGTGACGACTTGTCGCCGAACAACGAACGTAAAAACTTGTTGAAATTCATATCTTTATAATTTACTATTTTACAATTTACGATTTAATTTATTTGCTTTCTCTTACCTTATTTTTAATAATTGCGTGCAAAGGTACGAAAAAAATCCGTACTTCTGCTTACCTTTTTTACTTTTTTACCTTTTTACTTTTAAAAAAGCGGTTCTGCCTGACAGGCATTGGGGGCTCGGATGCGGATACAGCGTGCCACGGTAGGCGCAATCTGTTCCGTCGTAACAGGGCGTTCTACACGTTGTGATGGTAACTCATTTCCGTAAAAAAAGATGGGGAATTGAGTCAATGCATAACGTGAAGTGTAAGATGTTTTGGTGTCTTCGTTGATAATCTTCCATCCGGGTGCAACCTCGATTATCAGGTCGCCAGAGCGTTCGACGCAATAACCGTTGCGAATGCGTTCTAACTTGGGACTGTCACTAATCATCAGCTGATGAGAAGTGTAGACATTGCGCACGCCAGCTATTTCCAAAAGGAATTCCTGAGACTTGCGCAACAAGTCGCCCATGTTAATATTTTTACCTTCTATCAGATTGCGGTTCAGGAATAGCTGGTTCTGGTAGCAGGCCTCTATATATTGAGCTGAACCGTAGATGGCCCCAAGATACATGTTAAGCAATCCTGCAGTCCGACCTATATAAAACTTGCCTGTAGGAATACGGAAACGTTCGTGGTCGCTGTTGTCGTTTTCCTCTTCTTCACGACTGCCAGTACTTGTGACAACAAACAGTACGCGGCTCAAGGGTATTTTTCGCGTGATGCCATTAATGAGGTAGGCCAATGACTGGTCGAGAGACAGATAACCGTCAATCGTGGGCTTTGCTGTCAGCGAGACACTAAGCATGTCGACATTATCATCCATACCGACTGTTGTCTTGTCGACACAGAATATTGCAGCCTTGGCAATACTTATATTGACGTCAGCATCAGGCACATAGTCGCGACAAAAGCTCTTTAACCAAGGGTTGACAGGCGCATAGTATGTGCTCATCTTCCATCGTCCCTGCTGAATCCAGGCAGCGCCGTCGGCAGCATGTCCTGCTGACAGAATGGCACTTTCGGCAGTAGGTGCGAAGGCAAATACGCGTGATTCGCCTGCTGTCGAAATCTTCATCTCGTCTCCCATCGTCGATACAGCCAGAAGTGCTGGCGACTGTTTGTGCTCGCGATCGTAAAGGATGCTTAGTTGGCGCATAGCGTCACGAGAGAACCATTCCGATGCAGTGATACCGTGATAATAAGGGACAGTACCTGTTACAATGGTGGCAGAGGCCGACGCAGGGTCGATGGGTGCAAACGAGTAGGAGGCATGATTAAACACAACACCCTGACTCAGCAGGCGGCGCAGTCCTTCATCGCCGTAGGCTGGCGCATAGTTCTCCAAGGCGTCAGAGGTCAACTGGTCAATCTGAATGCTGACCACCAGACGGGGCGTCTGTCGGATAACCTGTCCTTGGCTTTCTGCGCTAAACCCTAAGATAGCCAGCAGTGTGATGTATAGATAGCCGTTTCTCATTTTCGGAGTCTGTCAATATGAAGTATACTTTGAAACAGCAAACATAATGCCAAACACCAAATACCCTCAGCATACGACTGGAATAGGCCACCTATTAGGAACAGGCAGCATAATGCGGCTGTGATACGCCAATAGATAGTCCTCTTGCCTCTGATAACGGGCCAGAGGAACAGCCAGGGCAGGGGATTGAACAGAATAATCTGAAGATTGAGGCTCACGGTGGGATGTTGTGAGAAGAGCATCAAGAATAGCACAATGCCGATAATACCGGTAGCCAACATCAATAGGACTTCCCACAGCACGAATATGCGGTTCTTCCGCCATTGAATGAGGAACAGGACAAGACCAACAGCCAATAGGGCAATGAAACACTGCAAGGGTGACAATGGGAATCCTGGTTCATGCATTTGTACTCCAGCGGGTACGGCGATACGACGCTCCTTGACCAAAGGACGATATTGGCCATTGACATAGATTTGGGCACGATCAAAGTCATACATCAGGTTATGTGGAAGAAACTCTTGCTGGCGCAGCGTCGTGGGTTGATCGGACATGATGCCAAGCAGCAAATCGTTGCCCCAACTTGACCATGGATTGCGCTGTGTCATTTCGTGAACCATATCCCTATATGTTGGTGTATAGTCCTCATGCCCAGCATATTCTACTTTTCCGTTGATGCATTGCTCGATGATGTCTCGAGCCTTTGTGGTGCAGTTGTTATAGAAATAATTGTAGCGGTAGATGCGGTTCTCTGGACGCAGATTCTCACTCAAGGCCTGACGTAATTGGTACTTCTCCTGAGCTGTCAGATTCAACACCTGCTCTGTTACCATGCTGCCAAAATGGCGGTACTCATTTTTGAATAAATGGTAGGGGAAAGCCCCCAACTCATAGTCAGTCAGTCCGAACACAAAGCGGGCCACAAAATGTGGCGCATTAAAATTGAACACGCCATAATTGAAAGCAGCATCTACGCCACCTTTCTTATGCATGTCGTGGTAACGGATGGCCGTATGACCATAAAGACTATATACCTCGTCGTGGGGTTGACAGGTGAGCAGGCTGATTTCTACTGAATCCATAGCCAGCAGCGTAGAGTCATCTTGTGCTGCCACAGGTGCTGAAAAACCTGTTATAAATGTTAAAAAGCCCCATCTTAGAGCATTAAAAACGGTTTTTAAATGTTTCACGATGCAAAATTACGCTATATTTTCCATTTATCGTGCGTTTATTTCGATTTTTTTCAATAATTTTGCAAGCCGAAATCGATATGATTATAAAAATAAAGATGAATAAACGACTTTTTGCAACGATTCTGATGGGTGCTGTCACCCTGTCGGGCATGGCACAGGTAAGTAAGACGTTGTCACCCTATAGTATGTATGGACTTGGTGTATTGGCAGACCAGTCGCAAGGTTTTAATCGTGGTATGGGCGGTCTTTCAATGGGCATACGAGGTGGTTCTATAGTGAATATGCTAAATCCTGCCTCCTATTCGGCTGTCGACTCGCTGACGATGATATTTGATATGGGAGTTAGTGGTCAGATAACGAGTTTCAAGGAAGGTGGCAAGAAAATAAACCGTAAGTCGGCTGATTTCGACTATGCCGTTGCCCTGTTTCGTGTCATGCCTAAGATGGGCGTTAGCGTTGGCGTGGTACCTTACTCTAATGTTGGATATAGTTTCACTTCAACGGAGACCACCCCGAATTCTACTCTCGCTTCAATTATGACCTATTCAGGCACTGGTGGTTTTAGTCAAGCCTATTTGGGTGTTGGTTATGAGGTGGTTAAGGGCTTTTCCGTAGGTGCTAACTTTTCCTATTTTTGGGGCAATTACGAAAAGTCGCTTGGTATTGCTGCGCTTAAGGAAAGCCATCTGAACGTCATGCTGAAGGCGTATGAAACAAAAATCAGTTCGTATAAGCTTGATTTTGGTGCCCAAGGTCAGTTTGCTCTTAACAAGGATAATGTCTTAACCGTTGGTGCTACTTTTGGTGTTGGCCACAAGTTGGGTGCTGATGCCAGTATGGCTGTTTTGAATACCGAATCAGAGACTTCCCTAACCGATACGGCAACGGTAACACTCAGCAATGCTTTCGAACTGCCGATGAGCTTTGGCATTGGTGCTGCGTTGGTTCATAAGAATAGCCTGACCGTTGGCGTCGACTATTCGTATGAGCATTGGGGCAATTTGAGCTTTCCGTATTCTAATGACCTAACTAACCGCTACGAGATATCAAGTTCTGCACTACTTGACCGTCATAAGGTGACTGTGGGTGCTGACTGGATACCTGAGCCAAGCTCAATGGTACGTCGCTCGTTCTTCAAGAGTATCCATTATAAGGTTGGTGCTTCTTACGCTACACCTTATTATAATATAAGGGGAGGCGAGAAAGGTCCTCGTGAGTTTGCGTTGAGTGCAGGTTTCGCTATTCCCATCATCAATTCGTGGAATAACCGCTCGCTGCTGAATATTTCAGCACAGTGGGTAAACAGTTCTACTCCGAATTTTATTAAGGAAAACTCCTTCCGTATCAATATCGGACTGACATTTAACGAGCGCTGGTTTGCCAAGTGGAAAGTAGACTAAGATTGACATATCGACACTTGGTGGTAGCGATGTTGCTTTGCGCATGCATCGCTGCTTGTGATGAACAGAAGGCTCATACGGCTCCTGCTATATATGATCGCGACTCTGTTTCGATGATGACCAGCTATGGTGTCAATACGCTGATTTCTGACTCGGGCGTTATCAAGTATAAGATTGTGGCCGAGCGGTGGGATGTCAACACCGTACGCCAGCCGTCCCGTTGGACATTCGAAAAGGGTATCTTCATGGAACAGTTCGACGAGCAGTTTCATGTTGAGGGTTATATCCAAGCCGATACAGCGTGGTATTACGACCAGCAGAAACTTTGGGAACTGCGTGGACGTGTGCTCATCCGCAATGTCAATGGCCTCGTATTTCGCAGTGAGGAGTTCTTCTGGGACGGTATCAGACATGAATTCTATTCATATAAGTTCTCGCGTGTAGTGACGCCTGAACGTACTTTGGAGGGAACTTATTTCCGTAGCGACGAACATATGACCCACTATGAGGTTACCAATTCGGTTGGCTCGTTCCAGTCAACGGATATGGAGGGCGACCAGGATCAGTCTGCCTCTAAATCATCATCTGCAGCACCTGCTGATTCAGCCGCTCCTGCACCTCCCGTGCGACAGGCTGCTACTCGCCACAAGGCTGCACAGAAATCAGTATATCAGCCATGACGAATCTTATCATAGGACTACTTGTAACAATGGTGTTCTCTGCTTTCTTCTCAGGCATGGAGATTGCCTTTGTGTCGAGCAACCGCTTGCGTATGGAGATGGACAAGGAGAAAAACGGTCTCTCGCAGCGCGCTTTAGCCATGTTCTATAGCCATCCCAACAATTTCATCAGCACCATGCTGGTTGGCAACAATATTGCGTTGGTGGTCTACGGAATCCTGTTTGCCAAGATCTTTGATGTTACCCTGTTCGCCAATTTCAGCGATGGTGTCCGTGTGACATGCGATACGCTGCTATCGACGTTGGTGGTACTGTTTACAGGTGAATTCTTGCCCAAGACCATCTTTAAGTCGAATCCCAATGGGTTGCTCACGTTCTTTGCGGTGCCAGCTTATCTGTGCTATATTCTGTTATGGCCCGTCTCGCGTTTTGCTACGATGCTGTCGCGTGGCCTCTTGCGACTGTTTGGCGTCAAGATGCCGAAAGATGTAGAGGATAAAGAATTTACGAAGGTCGACCTTGACTATCTTGTACAGTCAAGTATTGATAATGCTGCAAACGATGAGGATATAGAAGACGAGGTCGAGCTTTTCCATAATGCCCTCGATTTTGCCGATACCAAGGTGCGCGACTGTATGGTTCCACGTACGGAGATTGACGCTGTTGATTTGGAGGAGTGTAACGTCGAGCAACTGAAGAATAAGTTCATTGAGAGCGGACATTCCAAGATTGTTGTCTATCGCGAGGACATAGATCATATTGTGGGCTATATCCACAGCTCCGACCTGTTCAGGCCTCTGCCTGAGAAACTCGACTCGTTAGTGCGTGATATGCCTTATGTGCCTGAGACGATGGCGGCTCGCAAACTGATGCATATTTTCCTGCAGCAGAAAAAGTCGTTGGGTGTGGTCATCGACGAGTTTGGTGGTACCAGTGGACTGGTGTCGCTCGAAGATATCGTTGAGGAGATAACTGGCGACATCGAGGACGAGCACGACAGTCAGAAATATGTGGCTAAGCAATTGTCAGACGGTGATTATATGCTGTCTGGACGTCTGGAGATTGAGAAGGTGAACGAGATGTTCGACCTTGATTTGCCAGAGAGTGATGACTACATGACCGTAGGTGGTCTGATACTACACGAGTACCAATCGTTCCCAAAGCTCAACGAGGTGGTGCAAATTGGACGTTTCGAGTTCAAGATTGTGAAGAATACGATGACCAAAATAGAGCTTGTAAGACTGAAAATTATGGGTAAAGATGAGCGATAAATGATGAAATCATTATTTTTTCGCAAAAATATGCCGAAATTTAAGTAGAATTTAGTAATTTTGCAGGCTGAATTGACGAAACTTAAAGAAATAACAAATAAAACATAAAAATTAAAAGCTAAAAAATGGCAGCAATTGGTAAAATTAGAAGCTGGGGACCAGTACTCGCTACTGTGATTGGTCTGGCCCTGTTTGCATTCATTGCCGAGGAGATGTTCCGTTCTTGTGAAGCCACAAACAACGAGAAGCGTCAGCAGGTCGGCGAAGTGTTAGGTAAGAAAATTTCTGTGCAGGACTTCCAGAGTCTTGTCGATGAGTATCAGGAAGTCATTAAGATGACTCAGGGTCGCGACAATCTCTCTGAGGAGGAACTGAATCAGGTGAAGGATCAGGTTTGGCAGCAGTTTGTCAGCAACACTGTTATTGAGGCTGAATGTGCCAAGGTGGGCCTGACCGTAACTGACGAGGAACTGCAGAGTGTGTTGAAGGTTGGTACCAACCCCATGTTATTGCAGACTCCGTTTGTTAATCAGCAGACGGGTCGTTTCGATGCTACGCAGCTCACCAAGTTTCTGGCTGACTACAAGAAGTTGCAGTCACAGGGTGGTCAGCAGCTGGAGCAGTACGACCGTATCTACAAGTACTGGAAGTTCATGGAGAAGATGTTGCGTCAGAATATCCTGACCAGTAAGTATCAGAGCCTGTTGTCTCAGTGCTTGCTGTCTAACCCTGTATCTGCTAAGATGTCTTTCGACGCTCGCAACGAGGAAAGCGACATCCAGTTGGCAGTACTTCCTTATAGCAGCATTAAGGATAGCGAAGTTGAGCCATCCGATGCTGACCTGAAGGCTAAGTATGGTGAATTGAAGGAGCAGTTCCGTCAGTACACTGAGAGCCGCGATATTAAATATGTTGACTTCCAGGTTGTAGCTTCTAAGGCTGACCGCGATGCTCTGATGAAGACTATGAAGGATGCTCAGCAGCAACTGGAGAGTGGCATGGTACCTGCCGAAGTTGTTCGTAAGGCTCAGTCGCAGGTTCCCTATACAGGTATTTCTGTGACACGCAATGCTCTGCCTAACGATATTGCTGTTAAGGTTGACTCAATGCAGGTTGGTCAGATTTCGGCTCCTTTCGAGACTGCATACGACAATACTCTTAACGTGGTGAAGCTGATTGCCAAGACTCAGTTGCCTGACTCTGTTGAGTTCCGTCAGATTCAGGTTGCTGGCCAGACGGCTGAAGAGGCTCACAAGCGTGCTGACAGTATCTATAATGCTCTGAAGGGTGGTGCTGATTTCGAGGCTTTGGCTAAGAAGTACGGTCAGACAGCCGATAAGCAGTGGATGACATCATCTATGTATGAGCGTTCACAGACTATCGATGCTGACTCTAAGAACTATATTGCTGCGCTGAACACACTGCAGGCCAACGAACTGAAGAACGTTGAGTTCACCAATGGTAACATCGTGCTGCAGGTAACTGCTCGCAAGGCTATGGTGACCAAGTATGACGTAGCTATCGTTAAGCACTCTATTGATTTCTCAAAGGGTACTTATAGCGATGCATACAACAAGTTCAGCCAGTATGTCAGTGAGAACAAGACGCTTGAAGGTCTGGAGAAGAATGCACAGAAGTTCGGTTTCCGTGTTCAGGAGCGTAAGGACCTCTTTAATTCTGAGCACACCGTGGCTGGTTTGCGTGCCACCCGTGAGGCTATGAAGTGGATTTTCGATAGCAAGGCTGGCGAGGTTAGTCCTCTCTACGAGTGCGGTAACAACGATCACCTGCTGGTTATCGCTCTGACTGGCGTTCATCCTGAGGGCTATCGTGATGCTGCTGACGAGCAGGTTAAGAACAGCCTGAAGACTGAGGTGATGAACGACAAGAAGTTCCAGAAACTTGCTGAGAAGTTGGCTGGTGTCAAGTCTATCGCTGACGCTAAGGCTAAGGGTGCTATCATCGACAGTGTTAAGCAGATTACCTTTGCAGCTCCTGTATTTGTGCAGGCTGCTGGTAGCTCTGAGGCTGCTCTGAGTGGTGCTGTAGCTGCTGTTAAGGCAGGACAGTTCTCACCCGCAGTTGTCAAGGGTCATGGTGGTGCATACCTCTTCCAGGTTCTTTCAAAGAAGCAGCGTGAGGGTGCCAAGTACGACGAGAAACAGCAGATGCAGCAGATGAAGCAGCAGGCTACTCAGGCTGCAGGCCGATTCATGTACGAACTCATGCAAAAGGCTAACATCAAGGACAATCGCTACCTCTTCTTCTAAATCAGTTGTAAGAGTTACGAATCATACTATGGGTGCTCATCATTGACGATGAGTACCCATTTTTGGGGTCACCTGCATAACCACGTGGGATTAACCGAAAATTTTGACCAATCTGAAAATGAAGAATTTCTTGTCAATGACTCCCCTTAGCTGAGCCCTAAAGTCCTTGATCTTAGCATTGAGTGATTCTGCAGATGCATTGGTTGATCTGTTCACGAAGTAGTTCAGAATCTCATCCTCTCTGTCGTACATGGCAGCTGCGATGTCATTGAAAGCCTTATTGTCGAACTCGCTTACTTTTTCGTACCACTTTTTGATGCTCTTGCGTCCTGCTTCCTTGTCGCACTTTTGGGCAAATATCATTCTAAGCGAGTGTGTCAGACTGTATGCCACCTCTATGTCAGGATACAGTTCAAAAAGCA
>Ga0310695_10006174_pt1 | contig 20055 bp, 13 predicted proteins | sample RumenRJG_04DNA_FD_203882 | JGI IMG/M metagenome (GOLD analysis project Ga0310695, IMG submission 203882) | Bovine rumen microbial communities from Lethbridge, Alberta, Canada - RJG_04 (v2) (version 2) | ecosystem: Host-associated > Mammals > Digestive system > Stomach > Rumen | place: Canada...
CCGCCCTCGATTACGAGGTCAGATGGAAGGACTCCGATTTCGCCGCCCTCGGACCGAAGGACGGGAAGGAGGGCGTTCAGCTCTCTTTGAGCGTCGTGACCTCGCCCCACGCCCGCCGCCACCACATGGACCTCTTCTGCGAGGACCGGGAGGGGGAGGCCGAGCGTCTCATCTCTCTCGGAGCGCGCCGCAAGGAATGGCGGTATCCCCCGGACGCCGACTACATCGTGCTCCTCGACCCCGACGGAAATCCCTTCTGCGTCTGCTCCTGATTTCACAAATCTGATTTTCCACACCCCCGGAGGTGAACCGATATGCCAGTCGAAAAGAAACCGACCGCCCCATCGAAGCCGTTCAGCGAAATGAATCCCGACGAGCTCCTCGCCGTCTGCGCCGCGGAACAGGAAAAGCTCGACCGCTGGTCCGACGAGAACCTCACTCTGGACCTCACCCGCGGCAAGCCGAATCAGGCTCAGCTCGACCTGTCCTCCGGCATGCTCTCCATCGTCTCCGACCGGGGCGACTGCTTCAGCGAAAGCGGCGTGGACTGCCGGAACTACGGGATCCTCGACGGCCTGCCGGAGACCAAGCGTCTCTTCGCGGATCTGCTCGGCCTGCCCGCCTCCCGGATTTTGGTGCTCGGCAACTCCTCCCTGAACGTCATCTACGACACCCTTGTCCGCGCGATGCTCTTCGGCGTGGCGGGCGGTCACGAGCCTTGGTGTCGTCAGGGACGCATCAAATTTATCTGCCCCTCCCCAGGATACGACCGGCATTTCACCATGTGCCGCACTCTCGGCATCGAAATGGTCCCCGTCCGCATGAATCAGGACGGCCCGGACATGGACGCCGTGTACGACCTCGCCTGCTCCGACCCCTCCGTCAAGGGGATCTGGTGCGTGCCGAAGTTCTCCAACCCCGAGGGCATCACCTATTCCGACGCCGTCGTGGAGGCCTTCGCCGCCATGCATCCCGCCGCCCCGGACTTCCGCATCTTCTGGGACAACGCTTATTCCGTCCACGAGCTCTACGACGAGGAAGTGAAGCTCGCCAACATCTTCGACTACGCGAAGGAATACGGCACCGAGGACAATATCTTCTATTTCGCCTCCACCTCGAAGATCACCTTCCCGGGTTCCGGCCTCGCCGTGATGGCCGCGTCCGAGCACAACCTCGAACAGATCCGCCCGATCATCGCCACCCAGACCATCGGCTACGACAAGATCAACCAGATGCGCCACGTCAAGTTCTTCGGATCCGCCGCCGGCATCCGGGAACACATGCGCAAGCAGGCCGCGATCATCCGCCCGAAGTTCGAGATGGTGGAGGAGATCTTCCATCAGTACCTGGACGGCGCCGGCATCGCCCACTGGACGGAACCCCGGGGCGGGTACTTCATCAGCCTCTACGTGCAGGAGGGATGCGCGAGACGGGTGTATCAGCTTGCCCGCTCGGTGGGCGTGACCCTGACGACCGCGGGTTCCACCTATCCCTACGGCCGCGACGCGAAGGACAGCAATCTCCGCATCGCCCCGACCTATCCCGAGCCGGACGAACTGAAGCTCGCGATCAAGATCCTCTGCTCCTGCATCAAGCTGGCCTGCGCCGAGAGACTTCTGAAGGTCTGACGGACATTTTCCGCGCCCCTCCTTCTTTTCGGGGAAGAGAGGGGCCGTTTTTTCATCCCCGCCACTTGACAGGACGCCGGAATCCCTGTATAATCATGCAAAAAGAACGAATCTGCCGAAGGAGACCGCCGCCATGCGCATCGCCGTCAAAATCGGGACCTCCACGCTGACCCACGCCACGGGACGGCTCAACATCCGCCGGGTGGAGAGCCTATGCAAAACCCTCAGCGATATCAAGAACGCCGGACACGAGGTCGTCCTCATCTCCTCCGGCGCGATCGGGATGGGCGTCGGGAAGATGAACCTGCCGGGCCGCCCCGCCGATATGCCCACCAAACAGGCGATGGCCGCCGTGGGTCAGTGCGAACTGATGTACGTCTACGACAAGCTGTTTTCGGAATACCACCACGTCGTCGCCCAGATCCTCGTCACCGGGGAAGACCTGAAAAGCGAGGAGCGGCACGCCAATTTCACCCGCACCGTCCTGCGCCTCTTCGAAATGGGAGTATTGCCCATCGTGAACGAGAACGACACCGTGGCGACGGAGGAAGTGGCCGTCGGGGACAACGATACCCTCGGGGCGCTGGTGGCCGTCAGCGTCGGGGCGGAGCTCTATGTGATCCTCTCCGATATCGACGGGCTGTATACGGCGGACCCGCGGAAAAATCCCGGGGCGGAGCGGATCCCCGTGGTGAAGGAGCTGACTTCCGAGATCCTCCGGGCGGGGGGCGGACGCGGATCTTCCCTCGGCACGGGCGGGATGGCGACCAAGCTGGCGGCGGCGAAGATCTGCATGGAGGCGGGCGTGGACATGCTGATCCTGGACGGATCGAAGCCCGAAATCCTGTACGACGCGACGGAGGGAAACGCCGTCGGCACCCGGTTTGTCGGGAGAAAGGAAGGGGACCGATGAAGACCACCCTCGAAATCATGCGGGAGGCAAAGGAAGCGGCGCCGTCGCTCGGCTGGGTCTCCTCCTCAGAAAAAAACAGAGCCCTCACCGCGATGGCGGACGCGCTGGAAGAGGCGGCTCCGGAGATCCTCGCGGCGAACGCGGAAGACGTGGAAGCCTCCCGGGAACGTCTCGGCTCCGTCATGACCGACCGGCTGAGACTGACGCCCGAAAGGATCCGCGGGATGGCCGACGGGATCCGCGAGGTCGCGGAATTGCCGGACCCCGTGGGGAAGATCCTCTCGAAAACCGTGCGTCCGAACGGGCTCGTCATCGAAAAGACCTCCGTTCCCCTCGGCGTGATCGGGATCATCTACGAAAGCCGCCCGAACGTGACCTCCGACGCGGCAGCTCTCGCCCTGAAATCCGGGAACGCCGCGATGCTGAGGGGAGGAAAGGAGGCGTTCCGGTCGAACAAAGCCGTCGCCGACGCCCTGAGACGGGGACTGAATTCTGCCGGTTTTTCCCCCGCGCTGGTCGGCCTGGTGGAGGACACGAGCCGGGATAGCGCCCGGGAAATGATGGAAGCCGACGGCCTGCTCGACGCCCTGATCCCCCGGGGAGGAGCCGGACTGATCCGCTCGGTGGCCGAGAACGCGAAGGTCCCCTGCATCCGGACGGGGGTGGGGATCTGTCACGTCTACGTGGACGCCGCGGCCGACATCGGGATGGCCCTCGACATTGTGGAGAACGCGAAGACCAGCCGTCCCTCGGTCTGCAACGCCGAAGAAGTCCTCCTCGTGCACCGGGCCGCCGCGGGGGAATTCCTGCCGAAACTCTCAAAGCGTCTCCGGGACGAAAGGATCGCCGCGGGGAAGACGCCCGTGGAGTTCCGCCTCGATCCGGGAGCCGCCGGTTATCTCGACGGGACGCCCGCCGGGGAAGACGATTTCGACACGGAATTTCTCGACTACATCCTCGCCGTGAAGGTGGTGGATTCGGTCGAAGAGGCAGTCGGCCACATCGCGGCGCATTCCACCGGCCACAGCGAGGCGATCGTCACCTCCGATCCCGGGGCGGCGGAGTATTTTCTGAACCGGGTCGACGCGGCGGCGGTCTATGTCAACGCCTCCACCCGCTTCACCGACGGCGGGGAATTCGGCCTCGGATGCGAGATGGGGATCTCCACCCAGAAGCTCCACGCCCGCGGCCCGATGGGACTGGAAGAACTGACGTCGTATAAGTATGTCGTCAGAGGAAACGGACAGATCAGAGGGTAGATTTCAGCGGCTGGCGGCTGGCGGGACGAGAGGCCTCCGCTCAGGCTGACAGAAGAAAGTACAAAAACCGTCCGGGGGACTTCACGGGTCCTTTGCCGGACGGCTTTTTCTCTTTTATTTTTCCTCGTCCCTCACGACGCCGAAGGTGATCCTTCTGGAGGAGGGGTCGGCTTCTCTCAGAATGACTTTGAGGGGGGAACCGAGGGTCATCGTTCTGCCGCGGAGGGTGAGGGTCATGCGCTCCTCGTCGGCGCAGGCGGAGGGCCATTCGGTGAGGGGGACGAATCCCTCGGCGAGATTTTCGCACCGGACGAAGACGCCGGAACGGGTGACGCCGGAGAGGACCGCCTCGAACTCTTCGCCGATGTGCTTCGCCATATAGAGGGTGATATAAAGGTCTTCGATCTCCCGCTCCGCCTCCATCGCCCGGATCTCGCATTCGGTGGAGGCGTATCCGCGTTCCTCGGCGACCTTTTCGAATTTCGCCGCCGCTTTTGCCGCCCGTTCCGGGAGATTTTTCGACGAGGTCAGACACGGGAATCCCGATTCCTCGAGGACGGCGGTGATGACCGAGTGGACGAAGAGGTCGGGATAGCGGCGGATGGGGGAGGTGAAGTGGCAGTAGATCCCCGCGCCGAGCCCGAAATGGGGAGCCGGCTGCGCCTCGTACCGCGCTTTCGACAGGGAGCGCAGAAGCATCGCCGAGATCATCGGTCCCTGTCCCCGTTCCTCCGCGTCGGCAAGAAGGCGTCTCAGCCGCAGAAGCAGGTCCCGGGGATCGGCGTTTGCGTCCTCCCGGCGGGATTTCCGATCCTCCCGGCCGTCCGTCTCCGTCGGAGCGATCCCGCGGGTGTCTAAACCCAGCCCGGAGGCGAAGGCCGCGAAGGTCCGCAGTTTTTCGTCCTCCGGTTTCGCGTGGACCCGGTAGAGGCAGGGGAGCCCGAGGCCGAGAAGCGTTTCCGCGACGCCCATGTTCGCCTGCAGCATGAACTGCTCGATCAGCCTCTCCCCTTCGCCCCGCACGACTTTGACGATTTCGGCGGGCTCCCCGTCCTCGTCGAGCAGGATCGCGGCCTCGCCGTCTTCCAGCTCGAGCATCCCCCGCTCCCGGCTTTTCCGGAGAAGGATCCCGTACAGCCCGCGCATATCGGAGAGCATGGGGGCGATCTCCGCGTATTTTTCGGCGAAGGGGGAGGACGGGCCGTTTTCGAAGAGATCGTTCACCTCCTCGTAGACCCCGCGGACCCGGCTGCGGATCACCGAGCGGAAGATCTCGGTCCCGAGGCGTTCTCCGTCCGGGGAGAGGGTGATCTCCGCGGTTATGGCATACCGGTCGGCCCCGGCGTTCAGGGAGCACGCGCCGTTTGAGAGCACCGCCGGGAGCATCGGGACGACCTTGTCCGTGAAATAGACCGAGGTGCCCCGGAGCGCGGCTTCCCGTTCGGTCGGGGAATCCGGGCGGACATAGTGGGAGACGTCCGCGATGTGCACCCCGAGGACCCAGTTTTCCCCGCGCTTTTCGAGGGAGATCGCGTCGTCGAGATCCTTTGCTCCGGCTCCGTCGATGGTGAAGACGATCTTTTCACAGAGATCCCGGCGGTCCGGGGCGAGCGCGGGATCGACCGGCTCCGCGGCGGCTTCTTCGGCGGCGGCGAGGGCGGATTCCGGGAACTCCGTGCGGATGCCCGAGGACGCGAGGATCGCCGCGTAATTGGCGTCCTTCGAGATCCCGTCCCCGTAGACCTCCGCAATCTTCCCCTCCAGCTCGCAGGACGGAAAATCCTCGCGCATGCGGATGGAGCGTCCCCGGATGAAGAAGGGCTCTCCGCCGGAGGGGACGATACGTACCTTCCAGCCGTCCCGGGCTCCCGACTTCACGGCCTCCGAATAGGAGAGGAGCACCGCCGTCCCCCAGCGTTTCGAATCCGGCGCGACGACCGCGGTCCCCCTTGCCAGAAGGAGCGTCCCCACGAGGGAAGAGCAGGCGGGTTCGACGTTCAGAATCTCCCCCTCGCAGCCCTCCGATCCGTCCTCGCGGAATCCGGTTTTCGAGATCCGCGCGGTGACCCGGTCCCCGGTCATGGCTCCCGCGGTCTGACGCGGCGGGATGAAGACGTCCCCGATCCCCGCCCGGGCGAACTCCGGATCCGGGACGAGGAATCCGAATCCCCGCCCGCTGTAGGAGAAGGTCCCGCTCACCGTGAAAATCCCGTCGTCCGAGGCGTAGAGCCGCTTTCCGCCCGGGGAGGAGGACTTTCCGCTCCGCCGTTCGGGCAGATCAAAGGACCGGGTCTCTCCGGCGCGTCTGACGGATCCTCTGCGTCCCGACGCTTTTTCCAGCGCGGGATTTTTCTTTTTCCCGAAGGAACCCATCGCCTTCCGGATGGCTTTTTCTCTTCTCTTTGCGTTTTTTCTCGGCATGGAGGTCCTTTCTGCATTCCGCGAAAAAAGCGGAACCGGGTGTGGCTCCGCTTTCGGTCTGAATCGTACTGATCTGCTCTCGATCCGCTCAGCCGGCGATTTCGGTGGTGTCGGCGTAGGAGGAATCGACCACGGGGACGCTTTCCGCGCTGTCGTTGTTCTGCGCGAGGTAGGAGACGAGAACGAGAACGACGAAGACGATGGCGACGATGGTCGTGGCCTTCGAGAGTTTCTTGTCGATGGTGGTGGCCTTGGACTTGCCGAAGAAGGTCTCCGCGCCGCCCGCGATGGTACCGGAGAGGTTGTGGCTCTTGCCGGACTGCATGAGAACCGCGACGATCAGAAAGAGCGCGGCGAGGATGAGAAGAATGCCGATGACGATTTCCATAGGGAAGCCTCCAAAAAATACGTTTGATCCGGGCAGAGCACCCGTGAATTGCAACTTAGCCTATCTATTCTACCACAACCCGGAATAAATTGCAAGACCTTTTTTTCATTTTTTACCGCGAAATCCGGGTTTTTCAGCCTTTTTTCAACAGTTTTTCGAGCTCTTCGGCGATTTTCGAGGCGCACCGCTTTCCGACGGAGTTGGTTTCCTCGTAGTGGCGGCTTCCGTCGGCGGGCTCCGCCTGTTCGAGGTAGGGGGAGGTCTCATGGACAAGAAAATCGTTCGGGGGGACAATGTACCCGAGCTCGTCGTCAGAGAGCCCCACTGCGAAAAAGTCCCCGAGGCCGTACCGCTCCATGATCGAGGCAAGCGGTTCGGGATTTTCGACCTCAGGCCAGGCGGGAGTTTCCCGTCCGCCGCCGAAGACCAGTTCCGGGAAGATCTCGCCCGGGATCAGGAGCAGGGAGGTTTCCCCGAGGGAGAGGACGGAGAGGGTCGTCATGAGCCCGTAGCCCGTCTCCCCGGCAATTTCAGGATCGGAGGACCGGACGGCTTCGTTCCCGAGGATCCCGAGAAAGCGGTACCAGAGGAAGACCGTGTTGTCAAGGGGGACGGCAAACTCCGCCGTGCGGTTTTTGAGAACCGGCGAAAGCTCCCGTTCGTCTTCCTCAGCGAGGGCGTACTCCGCCAGGCGCGCGCCGGTGTAGAGCAGGTTTTCCTCCGCGTCGAAGGGGGAGAAGAACTCCCGCGTCATGACGAGGCCCCCGACGGCTCCGGGCAGAAAGAGGGCGCGGTCCCCGGTCTTCTCCGCCACGGTATCGCAGAGGACCCCCGGATAATCCCGGCTCAGGCGCGTGTTGGCTCCTCTCAGGGACTCCGCGTGGGCGCCGTAGGACAGGACCCGGATGCCCGCGGAACCGTCGTCCGGAACGAAGCGGAGGCGGTGGAGAACATCGTCCCACACCACGGGATCCCGCGAATCCCGGAGCATGTCTTCGGTTTTGACGTCGGAGCGGTACAGGCGGCCGGGCTTCCGGTCTGCGAGGGCGTCCGCGGCGGCTTTTTCACAGGCGTCGATCAGATTGCCGAGGATCTCCGGGTGCTTGCCGTCCTCTCCGACGGGTCCCCAGAGGCCGAGGGTGTCGGGACCGGCGTGGTCGTGGGTGGAGATCACGTGGACCGAACAGGGGGGAAGACCCTCAAAGAGCGGCGCGAGCTTTTCCCGGATCCGCCCGACGGTGTCGCTTCCGAGCCCCACGCAGTCGACGGAGAGGAGGAGGGTGCCCGTCCTCCCGTCGTCGATCCACAGGGAGGAGGCCCGGCAGAGATCCCGCACTTCGGTGACCTCCCATCCGTTGTGATACCCGGCGATGTAGAGGGGAGAATCGGAAGAGGCGGGCAGGGCGATCTCGGCGGAACCGAATCCGGCGCTCCAGCGTGCGGGGGAGGAAGGCGCGGGCGCGGGGGAGGACGCGGGGGAACAGGAGGCGAGCATCAGGGCGGCGAAGAGCAGGGGGGCCATGCGGCGGATCTTCATCATCATAAAACCTCCGGAATGATCGGAACGGCGGAAGCGGAAAGCGAATCCAGCGCCCCGGAATAGAGGGCGGCGTACAGGGAGCGGACCACGTCCCCGAAGCGGATCCCGTTCACCTCGGTCAGCCAGAGCGCGGCGAGGAATCCGAAAAGGAGCAAAAAGACCGCGAAGAGAACGGAGAGCGCGCGGAACAGGATCAAAAGCCCCCGGCGTCCCCCAATTGCCCTTTCCCGGGGACGGAACGCCGCACAGAGGATCCCCGCGGCAAGAAGACAGAAAAGGATCGGAAGCAGGGGCCGGAGTCTCAGCGGCGCGGTCTTCATCGGGGAGAACACGCGGACGAGGGTCCGGGCGATCTCCTCCCCGGGGGCAAGGATCCCGCCGACGAACGAGAGGATCCGGGGCAGTCCCCGCACCGTCAGAGCGGCGAGGAGGGAGCAGAGAAGTCCCCCGGCGCACCCGGCGATCGGGACGGGAAGGAGGGAGAGGATGCGTTTTTTCACGGGCTTTCCTCCTCGGCTGTTTTTTTCAGTATAGCATAGGCCGGAGAGCTTTGCAAGAGGGCGCTCTTTTTTTGTGTTTTTACGGTGAATTCAGAAAAAGGCCATTGAATTTTTCTCTTCCATAGTTTACAATAGAACCGTATATCCGTCCCCATCCCACCACAGCCGCCGCAAAGGAGAACCCATGATGTCTGCCCGATCCTGCCGTACGCGCATCCTCGCCGCCCTGTCCGTCCTCGCGCTCCTTCTCGCTTCCTGCTCCTCGGAGGGAAAGCCGATCTCCGTCGCGCCCCCCTCCTCTTCCGCCCCCGCACCGTCCGCTCCGGCGGAAAACGCGAATGCGGAGCCTGCCGCAGCCGACGAGGACAAACCCGCGCCGGTCATCACGGGACAGCCGGACGCCGACGCCGACACCGTCGAGGGCATCGCCATCAAAAACGCCGCGGAGCTCGCGAAGATCGGGAAGAACCCGAAATATCCGCTGGACGGGGACTATTCCCTCGTGGCGGATATCGACCTCAGCACCCTGACCACCTTCACCCCCATCGGCGGGGCGGAAAGCGAGAGCGGGATCGTCTCCGGTCCGAACGTCTTTTCGGGGACCTTTGACGGGCGGGGACACACGATCTCCGGCCTCAGGCTGGCAGTCTCCTCCGGGAAACGGGTGCACGTGGGCCTCTTCGGATCCGTGGGATCGGACGACGAAAACGACCGGGCCGCGATCCGCAACCTGATCCTGAAGGACGTGAACGTGCGGGGCAACGCCAACGGGACGGCCTGTTACGCGGCGCTCTGCGGGCAGGTCTCCGGGTACGTCGATATCGACAACATCGCCATCATGTCCGGGTCCGTGGACGTCGTCAACAAGAGCGGCGACATTCTCGGCATCGCGGCTCTGATCGGACAGTGCCGGACCGACACGAACACCGGCGTGACGAACAAGCCGATCCATATCTCGAACATCTTCACGAACATCTCCGTCTCCGGCACCAACCGGGGGAACAAGAACTACACCTCCGGCCTGATCGGGCGCATCCGGGGCGGGGATATCGGGAGCCTCACCAATATCGTCCAGCTGGGGACCGTCACCCACGAGGAAAAGGCCGGCGGAGGAAACGCCATCGCCGCGGGGGACGCCGGATCCAAAGTCAAGAAAAACGTCTACTATCTGGCGGGCTGCGGGACGGACGAAAACGGGCTCGGGCAGGCGAAGAGCTTCGAGTCCCTCTCGGGCGGGAACCTGCCGATGGAAGGGGACAGGTGGCACATCGCCGAAGGACTGTGGCCGATGCCGGAGATCCTCTTCAACAGCCCTCTGTTCACCGTGATCGACTTCGTCACCCTGACCCTCGCGGACGGCGAACGGGCGGACAAGGTCGAATCCGACTTCCCGCTCTCTACCGCGGTGATGGGCAAGACCGTCACATGGCAGAGCAATAAGCCGGACGTCATCCGGATCAACGGAAACAAGGCCGAGGTCACCAAGCCCGCATTCGGCTTCGAGACCGTCACCCTCACCGCCCGGGCCGACGGCATCCTCAAGACCTTCGAGGTGAACGTCTTCTCCGGCGTGACGGGGTATATCGAGCGGGACGGGAACACCCTCCGCGCCGTGAACTACCCCGAGGGCGTCCTCTTCAAGTGGATCGTGAAGGACGTGAGCTCCCGCAAGACTGTTGACACCACCTCCACGAAGAATGCGTCCTATACCCTCAAGGACAGCATGAAAAACGCCCTCGTCGTCGTGCAGGCGGAGGGGTACGAGGACTCCTCCTACCTCGTCAGCAGCCTCCCGACGGTCTACGTCACCTCCGATTCCGGGTACTACGACATTTCGAAGGGCGGATACAGCGCGGCGAAGATGGTCCTCTCCTCGGACGCGGAAGGGGAGGCTTTCACGGGCGGCTACGACGGGGATATCGAGATCAAGCTCCGCGGCAACTCCACCGCCTACGCCTCGAAACGCCCCTTCAAGATCAAGCTCGCAGACAAAGCGGACATCCTCGGCATGGGCGCGGACAAGCACTGGTGCCTCCTCGCCAACCACTACGACCGCACCAATCTGCGCAACAAGATCTCCTACGACTTTTCGATGGACCTCGGCCTCGAGGGGTGCTCCTCCGAAATGGTGAACCTGGTCTTCAACGGGGATTACTACGGCCTCTACGAGCTGACCGAAGCGATCCGCATCGGCGAGAACCGGGTGGATATCTTCGACTGGGAGGAAGAGGCGGAGAAGATCGCGAAGACCATCGCCAAGAAAAACGATCTCTCGAAGAAGGACCGGAACACCCTCGAAAACGGCCTCACAAAAGACCTCTCCTGGATCACCACCGGCGTGTATCAGGACTACACGATCTCCGACTACGTGGACACCTCGGGCTACGACATCACGGGCGGCTATCTGATCGAGGACGACGCCTATTTCGACGAGGTCTCGAAATTCGTCACCAAGAACGAAATGAAGCTCATGGTGAAGAAGCCGGAGTATCTCAAATCCAACAAGGAAATGATGGACTATCTCCAGAACTACGTCAAGAACACGGAGACCGCCATCTACGCCCCGAACCGGCTGAGCGCGGAGGGGCTGCACTACTCCGACTACATGGACGTCCCCTCCTTCGTCGATTTCTGGGTCGTGAACAGCCTGTACAAGAACGTGGAGCTGCTCTTCAAGTCCTGCTATTTCTACAAGCCCGTCGGCGGCAAGATCATCTGGGGCCCCGTGTGGGATATGGACTGGACCTCGGCAAACCACGTCAACCTCGATCCGACCTCCGCCCGGTACGACTGCTGGGAGCAGGGACAGAGCCAGGACCGCGAATACTGGTACAAGGCCCTCTACAACGATCCGTGGTTCATCGTCCAGCTGGTGGAACGGTGGAATTCCATCGGGGACAAGATCGACGGCATGTTCGCCCACTACGACGAGGTGGCGGAGGAGATCCGCGCGAACGCCGTCAACGACAACGCCCTCTGGGGATACGACTGGAGCTACGATCAGGAGGTGAAGACCCTCAGACAGTGGCTCACCGACCGGCGTGCGTGGATGGACAGCCAGATGACGGACCCCGCGACGATGATCGAATCCCTCGGCTGGTATCTCAAATCCGACAAGATCTCGATCGCCTCCTGCGAGGACAAGGGGGATCACGTGGAAGTCACCCTCGGCCCGGTGGACGGGAATACGATCAAAAAGGCGGACGTGCTCCTCAACGGCAAGATCGTCTCCTCGGACATCGAGGTCTCGGAAGGCACCGTGATCCGCGTCGAAAAGACCGACTGCCGCGGAGAGGGACTGTGGAACTCCTTCGAGATCCTCGGCAAGGACGCGGACGGAAAATACCCCGCCGTCAAAAAGCGCGAAGGCCAGAACGGCTCGAACGCGAATCACGGAGCATGGGCGTTCTTCAAAGGCTAGGATAGTTGTCATACTGATTTCACTCTAAACCATGTCAAAAGTTTTTGATCAACCTTTTTTCAAAAAGGTTGCGGGGTCAAGGGGCAGAGCCCTTGCCGACGTCCGCAGACGTCGGAACACCCATGACTTTCTAGGAGTTCCTCTTTTGGTTCTTTTCTCCTCGATAAAGGAGAAAAGAACAGCGATATCTCTGGATGACATCATTTAGAACGGAAATAGTATAAGAATTGTTTCACGTGAAACAGACAGGTATTCCTTTCCTCTGGACCTGCGCAAGCCTTCTTCGTCAAAGAGGCCGCCGCACGTCCCATTCCGCCTCCAGCTTGTCATTCTGACGCACCGACGCGGTCGTGCGCACCAACGCAGTTGTGCTGTCAGTGAAGAATCTCCCAACTTCAAGGCCAACCCATCCTCCACGTGCGGAGATTCTTCGTCGCAGGCTCCTCAGAATGACAAAGAAAAGCGAAACGACGGGGGTCATCCCTCCGAAATCACGATTGTTTCACGTGGAAGAACGGAGAACGGTTCTTCTAGCCGCTAGCCGCTTTCGACTACTAACTCCTAATTCTGACGGTTCTACTCACCGCCAGCCGCTTTCAACTACGAACTCCTGATTCCTAAATCCTCACGCTAAACTAAAAAATGACCGCATCCTTTCGGAAGTACGGTCATTTTTACGCAAAGGGTGGGATTCGAACCCACGGTCGGTTATTAGCCGAACACACGATTTCCAGTCGTGCGCCTTAGACCAGCTCAGCCACCTTTGCGTGTGCTGTGTCTACGGAGACACTGTTCACTTTTTCGCCGTTCCGGGGTATTCCCCGAACCGCTTTGTCATTATATCACACGCCCGGGGATTTGTCAAGGGATTTTTCCGAGTTTTTTTGCCGCGGAGCCGGGAAAAGGAGGAAAGAAAATACAGAATCGTTTCACGTGAAACAATCCCACTCCTAACTCCTCACTCCTGCCTCATCCTCTGCTAGCTGCTAACTTCTATCTACTAGCAACTAATACGTCGGCGAATCTATCCTCCACCCGTCCTCCGTCTCCACGAGCCAGATCTCCACGTCCACGGAGGGCTCGCCGTTCACGAAGGAGGAGAGGCGGACTTCCACGCCGGTGCTGTTTTCGCGCAGTACCGTGAGGGTGGAGGTGTCGTAGGTCCGCCCGAGGGGGATCGAGTCCCGGCCCACGTCCACCCGCTTGGTGAGGAAGCCGTCCTGTTCGAGGTACATCGCGTAAAGGGCGGTGGTGCGGTGCTCCGTCTCCGTCCCCTCGTCGAAGACGTCGGAGATCCCGGTGAAGGCCCGGTCGAAGAGGGTCTCGGCGTAGGTCTCGGTGAAGACTTCCAGAGTCGCCCTCCGGATGTCGTCCACCGTTTCGTAGCCGCAGGCCGGATCCACGGGGGTGTAGCTGATCGCCGCGATGTCCGTGTCGAAGGTCTCGTAGAACGCGCGGACGGCGTTTTCGTCCCGGTTCGTCGGAAGCCCGTCCCCGAAGTAGATCTCGTTGATCTCCGCCGCCCGGGGAAGCAGATCGTCCAGCACCGGCTTTAGTTCCTCCGCCGTGTGTTTCGGCCCGGAGCAGCCGGTGAGAAGGAGGAGGAGGACGAGGATGGAGAGGAAGAAGATTCGTTTTTTCATAATTTTGAGTTTGGGTCAGAATGAAGATTGTTCGTTTCGGTATGGGGTGCGGCGCGGGATTTGCGGGTTTTTTATGGGAGCAGTTCGGGATGATGTGCGGCGCGGGATTATCGTTTTTTTATATGGGAGCGCTTCGCTGGAATGGAAGGGACGCGCGGGCGTTCGGCTGAAAAATGGAGCAATCTTCGCGGGCTTATCCAGATTCAGACAGACGAGCCGGAACATGGAGTCAACCCGGCTTGATCGCCGAAGTGCGGTTGAACCCGTGCGCAGACAAGTCTGCGGCCTCCGGCAGAAATTCAGGCGCGCATTGGAAGGGGGACAACGTGCGGTCGGTTGGGATGATGTTTCACGTGAAACAATCGTGTTTTCGTTCTGTTTTTCCTGAAACGATTCTTTATTCAGGCAGGAAACCCGTCCGTCGCCACTTTACTGTGTCATTCTGAGGAGCCTGCGACGAAGAATCTCCGCACGTGGAGAATGGGTTGGCCTTGAAGCTGGGAGATTCTTCGCTGACAGCACGACCGCGTCGGTGCGCACAACTGCGTTGGTGCGTCAGAATGACAACGTAGAGACGGAATGGGACGGTCAGCGTCCGATCTGAGAAACAGTCCGCATGTTTCACGTGAAACAATGAGCCGGAAACTGCGCATTGTCCCCCTTATATGCGCGCCTGCATCACCGCCGGAGGCCGAGGAGCTTGCTCCGAGCATGGCACAGGCCGCACAAACAAAGACCGCGCGAGGTCGTCTCCCTGTTTCGGCTCGTCAAATCCGCAATCCGCCAGAGCCCGCGGGGGATCGCCCCATGATCCGGCTGAAAGTACGCGCGTCCTGCGCCTGCTCCATTTCCCGATCATCAAACCGTCATTCCCCCGCCGGAACGAACCCCCGCCGCGGAAATCCTCATTCACTCCTCCGTTTCCCCGTCCTCTCCCTCGATATCACCGGCAAACTCTTCCCCGCCGCCTTCGGGATCGTCGGGAACGGGATCTTCGGGAATATAATCGTCAGAAACAGGCTCTTCGGGATTCTCCGTTTCTTCCGCGCTGTCCGCCAGGGCGAAATTGACGATCTTCGCGCCCTCGCCCAGCCGCATCATGATCACGCCGGCGGTGTTCCGTCCGCGCATGGGGATGCCCTTCGCCGGGGTGCGGATGATGGTGCCCTCGTTCGTGATCATGAGCAGGTCTTCGGATTCGCGGACCGTCGCCAGGGCGCAGAGATCCCCGGTCTTCTCGCTCAGACGGTGGATGATGTTGCCCTGGATGCCGCGGCCCTTCGCCTCAAACTCCCCGGTCAGCATCCGCTTGCCGAATCCGCCCTCGGTGACGGTGACGATCCGGTTTTCCGCCTCCCATTCCGGGTCGTTTTCCAGAACGCAGGCGCCGGCCACCTCGTCCCCTTCCCGGAGGGAGATCGCCTTGACGCCCCGGCCCGTCCGCCCGATCACCGTGACGAGATTTTCGTGGAACCGCGCCGCGAGCCCCTTCTTCGTCGCCACGAGGATGTCGCTCTCCCCGTGGGTCAGGGCCACGTAAATGAGGGAATCCCCCTCGTCCAGACTCAGAGCGATCTTGCCGCCCTTTCTCTGGATGCGGAAGTCCGACAGCCTCGTGCGCTTGACGACGCCCCGGCGGGTGACCATCGCGAGGTAGTTCCGCTCCTCGCTCTCGTTTTCGGGGACCGCTTCCAGATCCGGCACCGAGAGCATCGCCGTGATCTTTTCGTCCCGGCCCACCTCGATGAGGTTCACGATGTGGGAGCCCTTCGCGGTCCTTCCGGCTTCCGGCACCCGGTACGCCTTGATCGCGTAGACCCGGCCCTCGGTGGTGAACAGCATGAGCCAGGAGTGGGAATCCGCCACGGCGACCCGCTCGATGTAGTCCTCTTCCTTCGTCGCCATGCCGATGACGCCCCGCCCGCCGCGCTTCTGGGCCGCGTAGACGTCGGAGGGCTGCCGCTTGATATAGCCCTCGTGGGTGAGGGTGATGACCGCGCTGTGCCGCTCGATCAGGTCCTCGAGGACGATCTCGTTCTCCGCCTCCTCGATGGTGGTCCGGCGGGGATCCGCGTATTTTTCCTTGATCTCGGTTAGCTCGGTCCGCACGATGTCCTTGATCTTCTCCTCGTCCCCGAGGATGGCCCGGAACTCGCCGATGGCCTTGTACAGTTCCGCCAGACGGGACTCCACCTTCTGCCTTTCGAGACCGGAGAGACGCCCGAGGGTCATCTGCACGATGGCCTGGGTCTGCTCGTCCGAGAGGGAGAACCGTTCTTTCAGCCGTTCCCGCGCCGCCGGGGTGTCCGGGGAGGAGCGGATGATGGAGATCACCTCGTCGATGTTGTCGATGGCGATCTTGTAGCCCTCGTTGATGTGGGCCTCGTGGAGTGCCTTTTCCAGATCGAACTTGACCCGGTTGATGATCACCTGCTCCTGATGGTTGATGTACACCCGCAGGGCCTGGCGGAGATTCAGAATCTTCGGCTCGTTGTTCACCAGCGCCAGCATGATGACGGAGCAGGTGGATTCGAGCTCGGTGTACTTATAGAACTGATTCAGGATGATCTGCCCGTTCGCGGATTTTTTGTACTCCACGACGATGCGCATCCCCTTCTGGTCGCTCTCGTCCCGGATCTCGGTGACGCCCTCGATGCGCTTTTCGTTGACGTGGGCGGCCATGTTCTTGAGAAGCTCGGATTTCTGGACCATGTAGGGGATCTCGGTGATGATGATCCGGCATTCCTCCTCCTCGACCTCCGCCTTCGCCCGCACTGTGATCCGTCCGCGCCCGGTGGAGTAGGCCTCGTAGATTCCGGCCGTCCCGTGGATCCCCGCACCCGTCGGGAAATCGGGTCCCTTGATGAACTGCATGAGCTCCCGCGCCCCGGCGTCCGGATGGTCCATCAGATAGATCGTGCCGTCGATCACCTCGCCGAGATTGTGGGGCGGGATGTTCGTCGCCATGCCGACCGCGATGCCCACCGCGCCGTTGACGAGCAGATTCGGGAACCGGCTCGGCAGGACCGTGGGTTCCCGGCGGGTGTTGTCGAAGTTCATGTCCCACGGCACGGTCTCCTTGTCGATGTCGCGCAGCATTTCGTTGGCGATCCGGGAGAGACGCGCTTCGGTGTACCGGTAGGCCGCGGGGGTGTCGCCGTCGATGTTGCCGAAGTTTCCGTGGCCGTCCACGAGAGGCGCGCGGTAGGAAAAGTCCTGGGCCATGCGGACCATCGTATAGTAGACGGAGGTGTCTCCGTGGGGATGGTAGCGGCCGAGCACGTTGCCGACGGTGGTCGCGGACTTGCGGAAGGGCTTGTCGTAGGTGAGGTTGTCCTCCCACATCGCGTAGAGCACGCGCCTCTGACCGGGCTTCATGCCGTCCCGGGCGTCCGGGAGCGCGCGGGAGACGATGACCGACATGGAGTATTCGATGAAGGACTTCCTGATCGACTGCTCCATGTTCACCGGCACGATCTTCTGATCCGGGAATTCGATGTTCTGTTCTTCTCTGGGATGCTTCGCCATGATCTTAGTTTAATCTCCTTCTGCTTAACGAGACGAAAGCCTCCGCCTTTCAAAATCAGCCATGACGGGCATTCCGGTGGCTGTGTCGACCGGCTTGGTGACTGCGTCGACCGATCCGTCGGCGGAGGAGGATCGCTATACCTTCTCGAAGGTAAATAAGGAATGAAAGGCTACGCCTTTCAGATTTGATGTCCCTGCGCGGGACGGCGGCAAGCACGACTGCGTCGGTGCGGGGGACACATCTCATGGCCGACGAGTGTTGCTTCGCAAACTCTGCCCCCTGTGCGGGTCCAATTTGCGGAGCAAATAGTTGGCCGTATGGCATAAACTTACCGCTCGTCCCGGAATCGAAATTCGATCTTGTATCTCACGTCCTCGCGCGGTCTTTGTTCGTACAGCTTAACCCGTGCACGGAACAAGTTCCGTGGCCTTCGGCGGCGTTTCAGTCGCGCATTGGGCACAGGGACGCGCGATTTTGAAGCTGAAACTGTTTCTCAGTCCTCGCACACGGTTTTAGATTCAGAGGGACGTGCAGATCGAACCGCGCGAACAAAAATCTGTTTGGGCGGAACATGGAGTTTTGGCGGCAAATGTTTCACGTGAAACAATTCTTAATTCATAATTCATAATTCTGAATTTCACTCCTAACTCCTAACTCGTCTTCTGCTAACCGCTAGCCGCTTCCAACTAGCAACTAATTTCCCGCCACGTACTCTCCCGCAATGCTCATCGCGTATTCGACGGCTTCTTCGAAGATCGGTGCTTCGCGGACGGCGCTTGCGTAGAGATACGCGCCGAGGAAGGTGTCGCCCGCGCCTTTGAGACGGACCACCGGGCGTTTCACGGTCTCCATGAAGAAGGTCTGCCCGTCGTTCTTGACGAGGCATCCGTCCCCGGCGAGGGTCGTGATCACCGTCGGGACCCCGAGGCTTTCGATTGCCCGGAAGAGGGATCCTTTGTCCGTGCCGCAGCCGCAGAGGGCCGCCAGTTCCTCCCGGTTCGGCTTGATGAGGTCGGGCTTCACGGGGGCGTTCACCGCGATTTTCAGGGCCTCCCCGTCGCAGTCGAGGGCGACCGACGCGCCTTTTTCCTTGATTTTCGCGATAAGCTCCGCGGGATAGGACTTCGGCACGTCGGAGGGGCAGCTTCCGGCGATCACGACCCAGTCCCCCGGTCCGATCTGGGCCAGCACCCCCGTTTCGATCTCCGGGAGCTTGTCCCCCACGGGCGTTCCCGGCGCGTTGATTTCGGTGGTGCCGCCGTCCTCCGCGATCAGGGACACGTTGACCCGGGTGGAGCCTTCGATCTCAACAAAATGATAAGTCCAGATTCCCTCGTCCTCGAGGATCTTGCGGAAAGTCTCCCCGGTCGCGCCCCCCGCGGGAGCCACGGGCCGGAGCTTGAAGGGGAACCGGTCCCCGTCCCGCTTCGCGCAGTTCAAAATCGCCCGGGTCACGTTGATCCCCTTCCCCCCCGCCGAAACGGTATGGGAAGCAGCCCGGTTCAGCGACCCCGGAACAAGGGAGGAGACCCGGTATTCGACGTCCAAAGCCGGGGAAAGCGTAAGAGTTACGATAAGCATAAGAATCTCCGTGTAAAGATGGAAATACGAAACCGGGATTTCGTTTCGGCGGATGAATGACGGATGGATGATTTGGGAAAGGAGTGGGCAAAGGCCGCGCAGAGTTCAGCGGAAAATGAGCCGATCCCCGCGCGCTTGAACCGATTGCGGATTTGACGAGCCGGAACATAACCCCAACCCCGCGCGGTCTTCGCATGTGCAGCCGAAACATGCGCAGGATAAATCCTGCGGCCTCACGGCGGTGATTCAATCGCGCATATAAAAGGGACAATGTGCAGTTTTTCTGCCGATTGTTTCACGTGAAACATTCGGACGGCGCACCCCAACTCTATGTCCCTCCCAAACAGTTTTTCGATCGCGCCGTTCTGTCTGCATGTCTGTCTGAATCAGAGCATGTGCGCGAGGACAAAGAAACAGTTTCAGCTTCCCGTCCGCGCGTCCTGTGCCCAATGCGCGCCTGAAACGCTGGCGGAGCCCACGGAACTTGTTCCGTGCACGGGTTCAGCTGCACGAACACAGACCGCGCGAGGACATGGGATACGCAGTCGATTTTCGAATCCGGGACGAGCGGTAAGGTTATGCCATACGGCCAAGGGACCCTCGGGAGGGGCCTTCGGCCTGAGATGGTCCCTCCCGGCGCCCGTCCCGCGCAGGGACATTAAATCCGAAACGCGTAGCGTTTCATTCCTTTTTACCTTCGGGAAGGTATAGCGATCCTCCTCCGCCGACGGTCAGGAATGACCGTCGTTGCTGGATTCGAAAGGCGGAGTCTTTCGTCCCGGGTTTGGGTGGCGGGTCACCCAATGGTATCCAGATTCACCGCATACTTCGCGTTCTGCTCGATGAACTCTCGCCTGGGCTCGACCTTGTCACCCATGAGGGTGGAGAAGATCTCGTCGCAGAGGCGGGCGTCCTCGATGTCGACCCGCAGGATCGTCCGCTGCTCCGGGTCCATCGTGGTCTCCCAGAGCTGGGAAGCGTCCATTTCGCCCAGACCTTTGTACCGCTCGATATCCACGTTCCCGCCGAGCTCCTCCACGATTCGGTCTCTCTCCTCGTCGGAATAGGCGTGCCGTTCGGTCTTCGAGCCCTTGCGGATCCGGTAGAGCGGGGGCTTGGCGAGGAAGATGTGCCCCTCCTCGATCAGCGGGCGCATGTGGCGGAAGAAGAAGGTCAAAAGGAGCACCTGGATATGGCTCCCGTCCACGTCGGCATCCGCCATGATGATGATC
>Ga0310695_10006175_pt1 | contig 20054 bp, 10 predicted proteins | sample RumenRJG_04DNA_FD_203882 | JGI IMG/M metagenome (GOLD analysis project Ga0310695, IMG submission 203882) | Bovine rumen microbial communities from Lethbridge, Alberta, Canada - RJG_04 (v2) (version 2) | ecosystem: Host-associated > Mammals > Digestive system > Stomach > Rumen | place: Canada...
ACAAAAGAACCGTCCCTCTGTTATGCATGGATTCTTCTGCATGACACTTCAAGAAATCTGCGGTCTTTAACAACTTGAGAAACTTTAGAGTTTAACTTTGCTCATAGAGAAGTATAACTTTACTCGGAGAGAAGTTTAACTTTGCTCGAAGAGAAGTTTAACTTTGCTCAGAGAGATGTTAAACTTTACTTGCAAAGGACTTCTTACCTCTTAACTCTCACCTCTAGTGACAGTGACAGCGTGACAGCAGAATTTTAAAAAGTATTATGCGTACTGCGTATACGCGCGCGGTACGCGTAATGTCTCGAAAAACGTGCTGTCACGCTGTCACTGTCACTGTTTTTTTAGCATCCATCTCTTATTTTTTTTGTAGATTCATCTGTACAATCATTTTTAGTTGGCAAAGATACTAAACGAAAGAGGCAAATGCAAGAAAAAACGCAGAAAAATAATCGTTAGTGATAAAATGACAGCCTGAGAGGCTGACGCTTTGCCACTAACGACTGGTTTTTATAATAAAAAAGACTTGCGGCTGTTAAGCATGATGCCTAACAGCCGCAAAATGATTTATCAAAGGACGTGAGAGTTTAGCGCTTTGATGTCACGTCCTTCTCGTACTGCTGAATGCACTGGATGTACTCCTCGCCAACAGGTACGTTGTTCTTCAGGTTGAAGTAGTCGAACACAGCGCCGAATGGCATAGACTTAGCCTCTTCCATGAGAGCGAGACGCTCGAAGTACTGACCATTGTTCTCATACTCGCGAAGCTTTGCCTTTGGCTCGAGGAGTGCCTGAAGGATGCACTTCTGTGTGGCACGTGTACCAACGAGATAAGCACCGATGCGGTTGATAGAAGCATCGAAGTAGTCAAGACCTACGTGAGCACGGTCAAGGGCGTCGCAACGAACAAGCTCCTTGAAGAGGTCGAGGGTCTGGTCATTCATAATGGTTACGTGGTCAGAGTCCCAACGAACAGGACGAGAGACATGGAGCATAAGCTCAGGAACATACATCAGCAGAGTAGAAACGAAGTCGCTGACGTTCTCTGTCTGCTCATAGTGGCCAGTGTCGAGGGTGTACATCTGCTTACGTGTAGAGCAGTATGCTGTGTAGAAGTCGTGTGAGCCAACGGTATAGCTCTCCAGTCCGATGCCGAACAACTTAGCCTCGAAGCAGTTCTTCACGCCATCGAGCTTCTCCTCCATGATCTCATCGAGAGAGGCAGCGAGAATCTCACGATACTTCTTGCGCTGAACAGGCATATCCTTAGAACCGTCGTGCACCCAGATATTCATTATACATGGATCATTCTGAGCCTTACCCATGGCGTCAGCAATGCGACGGCAACGCTTTGTGTGCTCAATCCAGAAGTCGCGGATGCTCTTGTCGGGGTTAGAAAGGGTGAGGTCGCCGCTCTTGGGGTGTGAGAACGAGGTGGAGTTGAAGTCGAGTTTCATGTTGTTCTCCTTGGCCCAGTCAATCCAGCTCTGGAAGTGCTTCACTTCCACCTGGTCGCGGTCGACGAACTGTCCGCCGAAGTCACCATAGATCTCATGGAGATTCAGACGGTGGTTACCTGCGATGAGCGTCTTCACAAACTCGATGTCCTTGCGCACTTCGTCGATGTTACGTGCACGACCAGGATAGTTACCTGTTGTCTGGATACCGCCAGAGAGGGCATCGTTGCGCTCGAAGCCAACGACGTCGTCGGTCTGCCAGCAGTGCAGAGAGATCTGCTGCTTCTGGAGCTGGTCAAGTACTGCGTCGGTGTCAACACCAATGGCTGCATAGCGCTCTTTCGCTACGGCATAAGCCTGTTCTATTAAATTAGCTTTCATAAACGATTGTTTTTATTTAAAAATTAGACAAAAATCTTCAAAAATCTAGCAAAAATTATTATGTTTAGCTGTTACATACCTATATTCGCCCCAAATAGTGTCATAAAGGTATCTCTCTGACACAAGTTTATCTGGATTACCGAAATTGATAAGTATGCCTGCATAAGAGTCCGTAATTCGCAAATAGTTAAAGAGTTGCGCTCGGTGTTCGTTGCTTAGTTCAGATACGGCTTTAAGCTCAACGATAATGTCACCATAACATACAAAGTCTGCAACATATTTCTTATTCAGTTCTCTGCCGTGAAATGACATGTTCAGTAGTTTTTCCCGTTCCCAAGGGATTCCTTTTTCTGAGCAGATAATAGAAAGACATTCCTGATAGATTGGCTCAGAATATCCATAGCCAAGTTCGTTGTACAAATCCATTGCAGCACCAATGATTTTGTACATTTTTGCCAAAACATCTGGTTTTTCTAAGACAGTCATAACTTTCTTTATATACGACGAAAATCTTCAAAAATCTAACAAAGATTATTCTGATTAGCTGTGACACACCTGCATTCCAGCAAAGAGTACTGTAAAAGCATCTTTCTGACACAAGCATATATTTTCGTCAAATTTTTGAAGATTTTTGTCCATATATTTACTTCTTATTGCTCACAACAACAGAAATCATTCATATCTATTCTCTATTCTCTAACCTCTAACCTCTCACTTCTTACCTCTCACTTAAACAACTTCTCGGTTTCTTCCTTACCGTTTATTACGCCATTGACGATGCTGAGGTAGCGGTCGAACGCCATGTCCCATGTTGCACGATCATGTGGTTCATACTTCACAAGTTCGATGGAATCGGCAATAATCTTACGCATTTCCCATATATCGTTCACAATGCCGGCAGATTTTGCCTGAAGCATGATGTTGCCAAGAGCAGTACACTCCTGAGGTCCTGCAAGGACGGTGGCACCTGTAGAGTTGGCAGTAAACTGGTTCAGATACTTGTTCAGCGAACCGCCGCCGATGATATGGAGCACATCGAGCTTGAAAGGAGCGAACTCCTGCATCCACTGGAACACCTGACGATAGCGGAGAGCAAGCGAGTCGAAGATGCAACGGCATATCTCTGCCGGTGTCTCCGGCACGGGCTGATGGCTCTCACGGCAATAGGTCTGTATGGCACCAATCATTGATGTGGGAGCAGCAAACATCGGGTCATCGGGGTTGATGAGCGAACGGAACGGCTCAACGCCCATAGCCTGTCCCTGTAGCTCAGGATGAGAGAGCTTGCGTACCTCCTCAGGCCACTCCAGACGGCAACGCTCATAGAGCCACATGCCACATATATTCTTAAGGAAACGTGTAGTACCCTCTATGCCTCCCTCGTTGGTGAAGTTACGCTCATAGGACAGATCGCTGATGATGGCATCCTTTGTCTCAATACCCATGAGGCTCCATGTGCCACTCGACAGATAAGCGAAGTTCTCGTCCTTCGCAGGTACAGCAGCGACTGCTGAGCCTGTGTCATGACCTGCAACGGCGATGACGGGCACCTGTCCTAAGCCTGTGAGACGCTGCACCTCTTCAGTAAGCACGCCAACGACAGTTCCTGGCTGCACCACACGTCCGAACTTCGAGCGTGTAAGCCCGATGGAAGCGAGCAGACGCTCGTCGAGCTGCTTTGTGCGGGGATCAAGGAGCTGCGACGTAGAAGCTATGGTATATTCGCACACCTCGTTGCCAGTGAGCATCCACGACAATGCATCGGGCACGAAGAGTATCTTCGAAGCGTTCTTCAGCGCCGAGTTGCCCTCACGCTGCATGGCATAGAGCTGGAATATTGAGTTGAAATTAAGGAACTGTATGCCTGTTATATCATAGACCTCACGCTTCGAGATTACATGCTTCAGATAGTCATCCATTGCGTCGAAAGTGATGGGGTCACGATAGGCACGCGGATTGCGCAGGATAGCGCCATCATCGCCAATAAAGACAAAGTCAACGCCCCATGTATCAATGCCTATCGATGTTATCTCTATGTTGCGGTTTGCCACTTCGCGCAAGCCACGAATTATCTCGAAGTAAAGAGCGTAGATGTCCCAATAGTAGTGTCCACCCTGCTCTATCAGGTTGTTTGGAAAGCGTGTAATTTCTTCCAGTTCAACATGTCCGTCGTTGATAGAGCCGATGATGGTTCTGCCACTTGTAGCTCCAAGATCTACGGCAAAAAAACATTTCTTTGTTTCCATATTGTTTGTTTTAGTAATAGCAAATCAGTTAGTGATTGCAAAAGTACTAAAACAAACAATACGAAAATATTGTTATTTGATTTTTCCTCTCGTTTTTTTGATTTAGATATATTATCTCATCATTTCACGAGGATCTTCTTAGCGTTGCCGTCATGCAGTTTCTCTCCTTCAGGACATGCAACATACACGCCTTTAGAGGCTTTCCCAGTAACGAGGCGTCCCTGAAGGTCATAGAGGTCACATTTGTCGAGTGACAGCTTACCATTCTCGTTGTTCACATCCTCAATAGCCGATGGCACTACTCCTTTTCGTGCTACAGTCGCCCTACCTATGATGAGGTCACTCCATGCGCCGTCGGAAGTATAGAAAGTCACCTGACAGCGTGTCGTCTCAAGGATATTGAAACGGAAGCGGCCAGTAGTAGTACCACTGAACGAGCTTGTCTTGCTGTTGCCTACGTTTGCTGTTGGTGTGAAGGCTTCCTCCTGAATGGTCTTACCGTTAATATCCTCTACGGCAACGCGTATAGGTGAGAACGAGGGTATGTTCCAGTTGGCAACGCGATGTGTCAGTTCATAGTTACCAGGGTTGAGCGTGAGTACCATCGTTGTCTCATTGGATCCGAAGCGTGCATATCCGGCACGAGCATTTCCCTCCACATTTCGAGTGTAGAGTCCCCATTCAAAATCTTTCTGGTCAGCAGTAAGATGCATAATGCGGCTGCCCTGCGAGTATCCATCGCTATAGCCCACGCGTTTCTCCTTACCGTCATAAGTAACCCACCCTTCGGGCACGCTTCCGTCGGTAGTGAACACATTACTTATTACGTAGGCTGTTGCGCCTGCCGGCTCTACAATAGTAATAACAGTCGTTGACTCGCCCACATTTCCTTCGTTGTCTGTAGCAACCACATGAATGTTGTGCGTTCCTGCCTTCAGGTTGGATACGGTAGCTGTGTAAGGTTCGGCATCAACTGTTGCAAGGAGTGTTTTGCCATCATAGAACTCCACTTTCTCAATGGTTCCGCCATCAGGATCTTTCGCTGTTGCAGTAATCGTCAGGTCGTCAATCTGTGTTTTTCCACCCATTGTGACATACGTCATGGGGCTCTTCGGAGAGGTAATGCGTACCTGTGGGTTCTTCAACTGAAGAGAGTAGCGCTTACAGAACTTCCATATCTCATCGCCTGTAAGGACGCCATTATCATTAGAAATCCAGTGACCTTTGTCGGCCATCTCCATCAATACAACCTCAACACCGTCATCGCCACTGCCCCATACACGGCGTGTGATATGACCAGCACCGCGATAGCGCTGTGTGACGACAGGAGTCGTAGAACAGTGGTTACGGTTAATCCATCCATTAAGGATGCTCTGCACACCACTAAAGGTCACCACATCGTCGCCAGTACCATGAGTATGGATGATGGGCACAGGGCGCGAACTGGTAAAGTTGCCACCTCCAAGTGGATAGCCGCTTATAGGAGCAAAGGCAGCTATCTTGTCAGCTATCTTGTTCATGGCATGATAGGTGAACATACCACCCATTGAGAAGCCTGAGAGATACACGCAGTTTGGATCGATGTCATACTGATTAATCATCTTGTCGATGATAGCAGTAACGAATTTGATGTCACGGTCGCCTGATATATCCCATCCCTTATCAATGCCGTTAGGGAACACCGTTACGAATTTAGCTGTGTCGGCCACCGACTCAATCTTCAGCATGCCTTTCTGGTAGTTGGCATCCTGGTTCATTCCGTGACAGGAGATGAGCAGTGGGCGCTTTGCTCCCAGATTACTTGGTGCATAGACGATGTAGTTTCGCGATGTTCCATCGACGGTGATATTGTCGGCTTTAACCATCAGCGCGAAGACAGACAACAGCAGGAAAAGTAGTGAACGTTTCATGATTTAAAGGTTTACTTTTTTAGTTGTTAGCAATTTGCCTGCAAAAGTAGCAGAACTTCGCGAAAGACGTTTCGCATTATGTCTCACTATGTTTTCGAAATATATACATTGTAATAAAAAATTAAATATTTGGCGTTTTGTGTTCAATAACAAATGAAATTACTAACTTTGTAGCAGAATTCCATACTATAAATAAAAGTACGCGCATACATGAAAAGACTGATTATACATATTCTCACACTTGTTTTATTCGCTACAACAGTAAGCGGACAAAGCTTCACACAGTTGTGGAAGCAGTCTGACGATGCTGCAAAAAAGGATCTGCCACAGACTCAGATAAGTGTTCTCAAACAGATAGAGAAGAAAGCCGAACGCGAGAAAGCTTACGGTCATCTGCTAAAGGCTGGTGTGCTTATAGCACGTCTGCAATGCGCCATCGACCCTGACTCATTGGAAGTTGAAGTTATCAGACTTCAGAAAAAGGCAGAGAATGTGAAGGACACGCCGCTGAAGGCTGTCTATTATGCTGTATTAGGCAAGATATATGAAGAAAACACGACGCTCAGTACTGACTGGCGAAAGATTTACAAGGACTATTTCAGCAAAGCCATTGAGAATCCTGCTGCTCTGGCTGCAGTAAAGGCCGATATTTACGAGCCGTTCGTGATAAAAGGCAGTAGCAGTAATGTTTATGGTGACGACCTGCTTAGCCTCATAGGACATGAGACTAAACAATTTAAGGCCATGCACGATTATTACATGACAACGGACAATCGTCGTGCACAATTGTTCAGTGCGATCTATATGATAAAGGAGGGTGCGCCCAGTGGAAGAAAGCCTTATTCAGAATCGGCTTACATCCGCAGTCTCGACTCACTTGCCAATCAGTATGCCGACCTGCAAGAATGTGGTGAGGTGGCTATCACCCGCTATGAGTTCATGAAAGGTCATTCCGATGCAAGCACACAGCAGAAGATAGAATATATTGACGAAGCACTAAGCCGATGGGGCTCATGGCAGCGAATGAACGAGTTGCGCAACTATCGCCGTGCCTTGACGTCACTTCAATTCCGTGCCACGCTGGAACATCAGGTCTATTTTCCAAACAGACAGCAGAAATTGTTTTTAAGTAGCCTGCGCGGCATCAATGATATTTCCATCAACATCTTTAAGGTGAATGCGAATGGAGACATAAAACTCAATCCTAACGATAAGGAAGACTACAAACAGCTGAAGTCTCTTCTTGCCCAAAAGCCAGAACTAACAATAACGCGTAAATATAGCGGAAAGAAGGATTATGAGTTATATAACGACACACTAACACTTGACGGACTGCCAGTAGGAGTCTATATGATGGAGGTGAAGACGGAACCACATACAGAAGTGTCGCGTGCGCTTTTCTTTATAAGCAGAGTAAGGGGGCTGACTCAGTCCCTACCAGGCAACAAGACACGATATGTAGCTGTTGACGCTATAACAGGAAAGCCAATAGCTGGAGCAAAGCTGCAACTGAGGAAAAACAACGGATACAGAAAGCCGCATAAGACTATTGCCACGCTGACAACAGACAAGAACGGTGAATGCATCTACCATTACAAGTCCGACTCACAGCCAGACTATTTGTATGCCTCTACAAAAGACGATAGTTTCTGTCCTGAACAGGACACCTACGGACGTTTCAGCTATTATGAAAACGACCGCACGAGAGAGAGCGCAGCCATCTATACCGATCGTGCCATCTATCGTCCAGGACAGACCGTACAGGTGGCAGTGGTATGCTATGACACGAAAAAAGGTTTCGAACATGAGGTTGTGGCAAACAAAGCAGTTAAGGTTAGTCTTCGCGATGCCAACTACAAGACTATTGCCGAGCGAGACCTCACGACTAACGAGATGGGCGTGGTAAACACCGATTTTACCCTGTCCTCATCAGGACTTACAGGACAATACAGCATTGTCATCGAAGGACGAGGCTCAAAATCGTTCCGCGTAGAGGAATACAAGCGTCCTACATTCTATGTTGAATTCGAAAAAGTTGACAAAGACTACAAGAATGGCGATACCCTCACCGTTCGCGCCACGGCCCGCACCTATAGCGGTGTGCCCATACAGGGAGCCAAGGTAAAATACACTATTGACCGCAACATGGCTTTCTGGTGGATGTCCTATTCACGCTACTGGCAACAAGGCTTCGCTGGCGAAGGTAATCTTTACGGAAGCATTCTAAACGGTGAAGCAACTACTTGCGACGACGGAACGTTTGAAGTGAAGGTACCGTTTGTCATGCCAGAAAGCAGGTCTCCTCTTTTCTGTAACTTCGTGGTTTCTGCCGATGTTACTGACATGAGCGGAGAGACGCGAAACGGCAAGCTCACATTGCCTTTGTCAAATCGTAAGACCATTGTCACCACAGACATTCCAGAAAAGATTCTGGCAGAGAGCGACGCACAGTACAAGCTTCATGTACTTAACGCTGCTGGCAACGAGGTTGATGCAATGGTGAGCTACAGCATTGACAACGGAAAGAAGCTTTCCGTAAAAGCTGGTGCAACTATCGCCCTTCCTAAGCTGAAGAGCGGAAAGCACGAGCTGACAGCCTATTACGACAAAGACACGCTACGCCACGAGTTCACCATCTTCTCGCTTGATGACAAGCGTCCTGCCACTGATACCGACGAATGGTTCTACGTGTCGGACACGCAGTTCCCTGACGATGGTAAAACAGTTACACTTCAGGTAGGCTCTTCGCGCGACGTACATATCATCTATACGTTTGCTGCAGGCAACGAGATTATTGAGAAAGGTGCTGTTGACTGTTCTAACGAGCTTTTCAACCGCAAGCTTACATATAAGCCTGAATATGGTAACGGACTGACGTTCTGCTATGCCTGGATGCGCGATGGCAAGACCTACACCAATAGCATTCAGATAAAGCGTCCGCTGCCTGACAAAAACCTGAAGATGAGATGGGAGACCTTCCGCGACCGTCTCACCCCTGGCCAGCAGGAAGAGTGGACACTAAAAATTGAGGCTCCATCCTCCAATCTCTCACCTCTCACCTCTCACCTCTCACCTCTAACCTCTCACCTCTCACCTCTAACCTCTAACCTCTCACCTCTAAATATCCATCTTCTTGCCACTCTCTACGACAAGAGCCTCGACCAGATAACAGGCAAGCATGTGTGGCGACTCGAGCCATACACTTGGCTGTCGATGCCATCACTAAACTGGAACTTCAGCGAGTGGAGCAGCATAAGTTGTAATGGCTCAAAGCACGAAGGCTATCTGGATGTTAAATCTCTCGACTTCAGCCATTTCGATACAGAGTGCCTACCCTATTCATTCATCTCATATCCTATGGTGTACAAAGCAGCAAGCACAAGAAAGTCTTTTGCCATAGGAGCTACAGCAGATGAAAGTAGTATGGTTTTAAACGAGGTTTCTTTACAAAAGCGGAAGTCTTTTGATTCTTCAGCAGCCAACGTTGAGAGCGAAGAAGCCGACCTCAAAGCCGATGCAGAAGAGTCTGGTGTCAGCGAAGAGCCAAATGTCGACGTACCAGTAAGAACGAACCTGCAGGAGACAGCGTTCTTCTATCCACAGCTGACAGCAGACACCACAGGCACAGTAAGCATCAAGTTCACTCTGCCTGAGAGCCTCACCACATGGCGCTTCATGGGCATTGCTCACACGAAGGACATGATGCACGGCTATATAGAAGGAGAGGCCATTGCCCAGAAGGACGTGATGATACAGCCCAACATGCCGCGATTCCTGCGTGTTGGCGACAAAGCCACTATCTCTGCACGCGTATCAAACATGACTGACAATGAGCTTAGCGGAACCGTACGCCTTCAGCTCATCGACCCCGAAAGCGATCAGGTAGTTTACGACGAGCGTTCTTACCAAACGCTCCCAGCGAATAAGTCAAACGCTGTTGCCTTCCAACTTGATGGCTCTGCCTTTGTCAACTACTCGCTTCTCATCTGCAAGATGAGCATCAGCGGAAAGACATTCAGCGACGGCGAGCAGAACTATCTTCCTATACTGTCAAACCGCGAGCGCGTAACTGTCACATTGCCATTCACGCAGAATGAGCCAGGCACGAAGACCATAGACCTTGCGAAGCTCTATCCACAGACTGCTAACAATACGCGCCTCACAGTAGAATATACAAACAGTCCCGCATGGCTGATGATTCAGTCGCTTCCTACCCTTGGCACTCCCAACGAGAAGAATGCCATCAGTCAGGCTGCATCGCTCTATGCCAACTGCCTCGGCAAGCACATAATAAGTCAGAATCCACAGGCCAAACAGACATTTGACATGTGGAAGATGGAAGAGAAGGATGCTGCAGCCGATGCTAAAAGCACGTACTCATCGCTTAACTCTTCGCTTCAGAACAATCAGGAGCTGAAAGACATCCTTCTTAACGAGACTCCTTGGGTGCTCGATGCTGAGCGCGAAGCCGAGCAGAAGCAGCGTCTCAGCGACTTCTTTGAGGGCAACAAGATGGAGCATCGCATCGAAGCTGCACTTAGCCAACTGAGGAAGCTACAAAATGCCGATGGTTCTTGGAGCTGGTGGGAAGGCATGCCAAGCTCATTCTACATGACTGTTGAGGTAAGCGAGATGCTTGTGCGCCTAAAGAAGCTTACGTGCAAGCAGGAACAATTTAGACAAATGCTCAATAGAGCCATAGAGTACATGGACAAAGAGATAATAGAGATGGTTGCCGAAATGAAGAAGCAGGAGAAGAAGGGTGTTAAGCAGTACTTCCCCACCTTCAAAGCTCTACAATATCTCTATATCACTCGTCTCAACAATAATCATTCTGATGCAAAGACGAAAGATGCACAGGACTACCTGAAGAACCTGCTTAAGAAGGACATCAAGAATCAGACCATCTATGAGAAAGCCATGTCGGCTATCATTCTCAACTCTCCTCAGTACATAAAGAGCCTGAAAGAATACACCGTATATAAAGAGGAGATGGGACGCTTCTATAACACACAGCGTGCCAGCTATTCATGGTACGACTACCGCATACCCACACAGGTCGCTGCAATAGAAGCCATACAGGAACTCACGCCTAACGACACAAAGACCATTGACGAGATGCGTCGCTGGCTGCTTCAGGAGAAGCGCACACAGGCTTGGGACACGCCAATAAACAGCGTGAACGCCATCTATGCCTTCCTCAACGGAAACAGTAAGGAGCTAAAGCCTCAACCAAGCACAGCTCTCCGCATTGATGGCAAACCCCTTGAGACGAGCAAGGCAACAGCCGGTATTGGTTATGTTAAGACTTCCCAGACATATAACAATGAAAAGAAGCTCACAGCCGAGAAGACCTCTGAAGGTACCAGCTGGGGCGCTGTCTATGCCCAGTTCATGCAGCCCACAGCCGACATCAGCGACCAGAAGAGCAGCATCAGCGTGAAGCGCGAGATACTCACATCCGACCTCTCACCTCTCACCTCTCACCTCTCACCTCTAAAAGTCGGCGATCGCATAAAGGTGCGCCTTACTATCACAGCCGACCGCGACTATGACTTCGTGCAGATTGTGGACAAGCGTGCAGCCTGCATGGAGCCAGTGAAACAGCTCAGTGGCTATCAAAACGGTGCCTACTGTTCGCCACGCGACAACGCCACTCACTACTTCTTTGACATGATGCGAAAAGGAAAGCATGTCATAGAAACAGAATACTACATAGACCGTCCAGGCATCTACGAGACAGGCACATGCACCGTTGGCTGTGCCTACGCTCCTGAATATCGTGGAATGACGGGGTCGGTAAAACTTAATGTTGAGAAATAAAGAAGACATGAACAGACTGATAATAGGACTAACAATGCTGCTGCTTCCATTAGGAGCAGCGAAAGGACAGTCACTCGTGGCGACAAAAGACGCCATAGACTGCGGAAGCACAGGCTACAGGATGCCGGCAACAGCCGTATTTGAACTGAAAAACAATGGCTCAAGGCGAATAGTCATCGACGACGTGAAGGCTGACTGCGGATGTACGAAGGTAACACTGGCAAAGAAAGACCTCAATGCTGGCGAGAAATGCGAGATAAAGCTTGTCTATGACGGTCGCATGCTCGGCCATTACCAGAAACAGGCTGCCGTGACCTATCACCAGCGCCATTCAGGCTCACACAACTCACGACAAGCCAACGCGCAACTCTATCTAACCATGACAGGCGTGGTACTGACAGAGGTGAAAGACTACAGCGGCACTTATCCTTTCGCTATGGGCAACCTGCTGGCAGACAAGAACGTGCTTGAGTTCGACGACGTGAACCGTGGCGACCATCCTGAGGATGTCATCAACGTGCTCAACAACAGCCTGAAACCCATGGTGCCAAACATTCAGCACCTGCCACCCTACCTTACAGCTGTAAGCGTGCCAGAGGAGCTTCGTCCCGGACAGGCTGGTAAGGTGTTCGTGACGCTGAACTCAGAGCATATACACGACTTCGGACTTACTCAGACATCAGTATATCTCGCAAGCCATCTTGGCGACAAGATTACGCCTGACAACGAGCTTCCCATCTCCGTGGTTCTTCTCCCCGACCTGAAGAGTTTCGAAGGCAGCAACAAACAGTATGCCCCTCACATGAAGTTCTCAAGTGAGAGCGTCACCATCGGAATCGTCAACGGCAAGAAAGTAAAGAAAGGCGTCATCACCATAACAAATACAGGTCGCACAGCGCTGAACATTTCATCAATGCAGATGTTTACACGTGGACTAGAAGTAACACTTGGCAAGCGACAGCTCAACCCTGGCGAGCGCACCACACTGAAGATAACAGGCGACCGCGAACAGTTGTTGAAGTCGCGCTCAAAACCACGTATCCTAATGATTACCAACGACCCCGACAAGTCAAAGGTCATCATACCAATAAACGTAAAATGATTTTCCACCTAAACCAATAATTCTACATGGAACATCCAGAGAACAGTGCCGAATATGCAGGATTACAAGTAAACAGCGGCGTAGAGCAACAATCGATAGTCAACCCCTATCTGCAAAGAAACAGATACAAGCGTCGTCAGCTGTCAGTAGGCGACATCGTTGAAGGAATCCTCAAAGGCGATGTCACCATACTCTCACAGGCTGTGACACTGGTCGAGAGCGTCAACCCCGACCATCAGAAGCAGGCTCAGGAAGTCATTGAACGACTTCTCCCCTACAGCGGCAACAGCATACGCATAGGCATAAGTGGCGTGCCAGGAGCAGGCAAGTCAACATCCATCGATGAGTTCGGAATGCACGTTCTCAAAGAGAAAGGCGGCAAGCTCGCCGTTCTCGCCATCGACCCCTCATCGGAACGTACCAAAGGAAGCATACTCGGCGATAAGACGCGCATGGAGAAGCTTGCCCTTCATCCCGACTCCTTCATACGTCCCAGCCCATCAGCAGGCTCACTCGGAGGCGTTGCCCGCAAGACACGTGAGACAATAATCCTCTGCGAAGCTGCCGGCTACGACAAGATCTTCGTAGAGACCGTGGGTGTGGGACAGAGTGAGACAGCTTGTCACTCCATGGTCGATTTCTTCCTGCTCATACAGGTTGCGGGAACAGGCGACGAGCTACAGGGCATCAAACGCGGCATCATGGAGATAAGCGACGGTATAGTCATCAACAAGTGCGACGGCGACAATGTTGACCGTTGCCACATGGCTGCCACCAACTTCCGCAACGCCCTTCATTTCTTCCCTAAGCCTGACAGCGGCTGGCTGCCACAGGTGCTCTGCTACAGCGGCTTCTACGGCACAGGCATCAAGGAGATATGGGACATGATATACAGCTACATAGACTTCGTCAAGGACAACGGATATTTCGACTATCGTCGCAACGAACAGGCAAAATACTGGATGTATGAGAGCATCAACGAGCATCTTCGCATGAACTTCTATAACAATCCTCTCATACAACAACAGCTGGAGCAAGCAGAGAGAGTAGTCCTTGCAGGCCAGAAGACATCTTTCGTCGCCGCCCAACAGCTGCTCGACGATTATTATCAACAACTTAAAAAGTGACATCACTAATCTATGTTTCAAATAGAAATCGATAATGGTAGCGGCTTCTGCTTCGGAGTTACCACAGCAATAAAGAAAGCCGAAGAAGAACTACAGAAAGGCAACACACTCTACTGTCTTGGAGACATAGTGCATAACGGCATGGAGTGTGACCGTCTGCGACAGATGGGTCTCATCACCATCAACCACGAGGAGCTGGCAAACCTACAAAATGCGAAAGTACTGTTGCGTGCCCATGGCGAGCCACCTGCCACATACGAGACCGCCCGACGCAACAACATTGAGATTATCGATGCCACATGTCCTGTGGTGCTACAGCTACAGAAGCGCATAAAGGACAAATGGACCAACGACAGCAAAGCCCAGGTAGTAATCTTTGGAAAGAACGGACATGCCGAGGTGCTCGGACTTGTAGGACAGACCAACGGGAAGGCCATTGTCATAGAGAAGTTCGACGATGTGAAAGCCCTCGACTTCACACGTGACATCTACCTCTATTCACAAACCACGAAATCACTCGACGAGTTCCATCGCATCATTGAATATATTCAGGAGCATATCTCACCTGAAGCCAGCTTCCAGAGCTTCGACACCATCTGCCGACAAGTGGCCAACAGGATGCCTAACATATCCCAGTTTGCCACACGCCACGACCTCATACTCTTCGTAAGCGGACGCAAGAGTTCCAACGGCAAGGTGCTCTACAATGAGTGTGTGAGAGTAAATCCCAACAGCTACCTAATCGAGGGGCCTGACGAGATAAAACCAGAATGGCTCAAAGACGTAAAGACCATAGGCATCTGTGGAGCAACTTCCACGCCGAAATGGTTAATGGAACAATGCAGAGACTGGATATTGAAGAGAGATTAGTGGGCAAAACGAAGTGAATGACAATTTTAACAGAAAAAAATCAAAAAACAAAGGAAAAGTTTTGATAATTATAGTTTTTTGCTTACTTTTGCCATACTAATCCGCAAACAAATGAGAAAACATCTCTCAATCATATCACTTTTGACACTTTTCACGCTATTAGCGCCCACACAATTGTGTGCGTTAGGCACTGACAGTGTGACAACAGAATCCATTCCACAAGAATACGCCAGGGAGTACACCGAAGAGCACCCACTTGTCTTTGAAGACGCTTTTGACATCTGGCCCTACGCCTTCAATGATGACAAAGGCACAGCAATGGGATTCAATGTAGAACTTGTTGACATACTACTCAACCAGCTCGGCATACCACATGTCACTAAACTGAAAGTGAGGGCTGACGTGCTAAAAGATATTAAAGACAATCGCGCAGACCTGACTCTTGGCATGCAAGCACCATTCAATGAAAAATACACGCTCTTTGGCAAACAAATTGTTTCATTGTTCACCCACAGCGTGGTATGGCCGAAAGGAGAACAGCAGCCCATTACCACCTTCGAAGACATAGAACACCATCAGGTATTCGTACACTACGGTAGTTACAGTCATTACCTCATAGAAAAGCAAGGATGGGGCAACAGCATACGCACGTTTGAAGACATGGAGTCTGCAGTCAAGAAGGTTGCCAGTGAGGGTAAAGGACAAGTACTGTGGAACACCGCTGCCCTGAAGTGGCTAATACGCGCCAACCACCTTAACAAGCTACAGATAGCGCCCGTCACCATGCCTGACGGTGAATACAAGTTCATGTCCAATGACCGTCTGCTGCTGCATAAGCTCGACAGCCTATACTCCAAGCTGCGCAACGATGGACGTGTCGTCACGATTAGGAACAAATGGTTCTATCCCGAAAGACAAAATAGCGGAATACCTACATGGGTATGGAATATTCTTAATACCTTAGTCGTGTTGACAATCTTCCTCACCACAGTAATATTTTACGTTCGCTATCGTGAGAACAAAGCTGATGCTCGCAGCAAGCAGCGAAATAGTCGTCTCGCCCTTATCATGCGGGCAAGCGGCACAAGCATATGGCTTTACAACGTAGCCAAACAATGCTTCATCTGGATAAACAACGAGGGCATACCCACTCACACTTACACGCTTGAGCAATTCACCAGTCGTCTGGATAAGGAAAGTCACGACTTAGTCATAGCCACCCTAAACGAAATAGTAAGCAAAAAGAGTGAAAACATCTCACTGGACATAAACACCCTTGCTGAAAGCGACCCTACCGGAGGTGTACACACCTACGCCATAACATTCTCCGTAGTACGAGAAAAAGAGGGGAAGCCAACAGTGATTATGGCTGTATGCAACGACATAACCGAAAAGAACAAGAATCTGCGCGAAACGAAGGAACGTCTCATCCGCTACCGTTCAATCTTCAACACAGCCATTGTTGACATGATTTATTTCGACCGCGACGGCTACATAGCGAACATGAACGAGCGTGCTCAGGAGACACTTCAGATGTCACTTGACGAGACAATAAGCAACCGCGTAAGCCTGCGTCAGATTATTGACATACCAGATTTCAACTACGACACCTTTGACTACTATAATGTTACACGCTTCATCAACTACAATGGAGTTAACAACAGCATCATATCACGCAAGCTGACGAAACCCATTGTGTATAATCTGCAGATTGTACCTGTTCGAGACAAGGATGGTAATCTCCTGTGTGCCTATGAGACAGGTATGGAGATAACAGAAACTGTTGACACTTATCGTAGAGTACAACGCGGCATCAGAAAAGAAAAGGAAGCGAACAAAGAGCTTATCGACTATATAGACAACATCAACTATGTGATGGAGGTTGGCGGTGTGCGCATAGCGACTTACTCACCTGATACGCATATACTGTCCATAAACAAGTCACACAACATTGTTCAGCACGAGCTGACACAGACCAGAGTTATGTCTCTCACAGCAGATATATCTCAAAAAGCTGTCATGCGCGCATTGAACAACATGGACAACCGCTCGAAGACAACTATTGAAGCAGAGGTATGTACCACACTTAGGGCAGGCGGCAAACCGTTGTTCCTTCTACTGCGCTTCGTCCCGACACTCGACAGCGAAGGAAACGTCATCTCCTATTTCGGAATGTGCCGCGACATCAGTACCATAAAAGCCACCGAGGCAATGCTTGAGAAAGAAACTGTCAAGGCACACGAGATAGAGACGCTGAAGAACTCGTTCCTCAGGAACATGAGCTACGAGATACGTACTCCACTGAACTCCGTTGTAGGTTTCTCGGAACTGTTCGAGCAGCCCCACTCTCCAGAAGACGAGGCTCTTTTCATAAACGAGATAAAGTCAAGCTCAACCTACCTGTTAGACCTCATCAACGACATACTGTTCCTTTCACGTCTTGATGCCCACATGATTGAATACAACGTGCAGCCCACAGACTTCGCTCTGTCATTTGAGGGGCACTGCTACGTAGGATGGGCAAACCAGCAAAAAGAAGGCGTTGAATATATTGTAGAGAATCGCTTTGACAAGATTATTGTCAATATTGACGACACAAACATCGGAAGAGTCATTGAGCAGGTTATAGCAAACGCGACCAAACATACCGATTCCGGATTTGTAAGGGCACACTATGACTATGTGGGCGACAGGCTCTTTATTGTTATTGAAGACACTGGTTCAGGAATAGCTCCCGACGTACTGAAGCACATCTACGAACGTTTTGCATCAGGCAACAACAACGGAACAGGACTGGGACTTCCCATCTGCAAAGAGATTATCGAGCAAATGAACGGAAATATTTACATTTCCACTAAAGAAGGAAAAGGAACGACTGTATGCATCATCATTCCTTGCGAAGCAATAACAATTGAGCGCAAAAAATTATTCTAACTATGCACAAGAGCTTTATTACATACGGAACACGACTGCTTTTCTTCATGCTGTCACTGCTTAGTCTTCCACAGACAGCAGCAGCACAGAAAAGCCTCTCAGAGATATACACCAAGGAGTCGCCGCTGACCATCGTCATTGACTGGGACTTTCCTCCATACGAGTACAATGACACCTATGGAGAGATTACCGGCTTTGACGTAGATATCTTGGAAGCCGTACTCAAGCGCATGTCTGTAGAATACACTATTGAGACATGCGACTGGACTAAAGCAAAAGAGATGTTCAGAAAAGGTGAGGCTGATATGGTCGTTGACCCTTACAATACTTTCAAGGACAGCATATTCCACTATTCCAGCATAGTACTGACAAACTACAACCTCCGCATTGCCCAACACAAGGACAGCCCAACCATCACCGACATCAGTCAACTGAAGTCAGCCGACAGCATACAGGTGCGTTTCAACGATTCCATAACAGTAAAAACATTAAAGGAGCTTCTGCCTAAAACACAAATAAGGTACAGCTCTGTGAAATACGCATTGTCAAGGATTGCAAGCGGACAGGAAAAATACATGTTATGGGGCGGCCAGCCACTGATATGGAAGATAAAAGAGCTCGGAATGGAAGAAGTGCTCAAGGTTAGCGAACTTGTCATACCTGTTGGCGAATTCCGTGTGGTTAGCACAAACGAAGCTCTTGTCGATCAGTTCGACGACACCTTTGCACGCATGGAGCAGGCTGGAGAGCTTCAGCAGATACGCGACAAATGGTTCAACCCTGAGCGTCTGAACCGTAACACGCCCACCATCGTTATCACATACATCGCCATTGTACTTGTCATAGTCGTCATCATCATGATTGCCATTCAGCGCATCCATGTGAACGAAAGAAAACTAAATAACCGTGCAGAGGATATAGAGCACATGATGCGAACTGCGCTCGACATGAACGAGTACACCATCATTGAGCATGATCTAACCACAGGTATCACTATCGACAAGTACGGAACCATGCTTCCTAAAGAAGGTGTTAGCATAGACGAACTATTCTCGCACTTCCATCCCGATGACCGCAACAGGCTAATGTCACAGTTCACTGCTATAAAGAGTGGTGATACAGACAAATGGGACATCAATGCCCAATGGAAGTCATACGTAAGCAATCAGTATGTTTCAATACAAGGCAATGCCGTAGCAGAAAAAGGAGAAGACGGAAAGATTCGCTACATCGTGGGTGCCGTTAAGAACATAACCAATGAAGTAGAGCAGGAACGCCGTGACAACGAGCTTGCCAATCGTTTCGTCAAGATGTTTGACTCCACCCTCGTAGCCATGTCGTTCTATGACAAGGATGGTCATCTTATAGACTTCAACACAAACATGCGTAAGTTGTGTAACATCAATGATGTTGTCGAAGAAGCCTTCCGCAGCACCCTTCTCAAAGACATGCCACTGATTAAAGGTGACTTCGACCCCGATAGCCACGAGCGATTCTTCATATGCCAGCACATGGTGCTTGAACCAGGAGAAATAGATAAATATATTGAGTTTAGTATCACTCCTGCCTATGAGAAAGGTGAACTCATCCATTACCTCATCACCGCCCGTGATGTCACCTATGCACGTGAACTGTATTTCAAGCTAAAACAGCAAAGAGCCGAACTTCATAACACCAACGAACAGATTAAACTATACGAGAGCGAGCTGAACTACCTGTTGGAGAACAGCCAGATGTGGGTATGGAGCTCTGACGTTGCGAGCCAGACCATCAGCTTCTCACGCTCTCTCCAGAAGAAAGAGTTCACACTATCATTCAGCGAATATGTCTCTAACCTCTATGAGGACCAGAAAGAGACAGCAATGAAAGCTTTAGGAGGATTGGCAGGCGAGGATATCAATTTCAACGTGTCGCTTCACTTCCGCAAGTCTCCTGTCAGCGCCGAGCCACAGTGGGTAGCCATAAGTGGCATACCCATGCATGATGGACAGGGTAAAGTGACTGGACACTTTGGCATCGTTCGAGATATCACGAAACTCATGGAGACACAGGATCGCCTGAAGTACGAGACCATGCACTCTGAAGACTCAGGCAAGCTCAAGAGCATCTTCCTCGCTAACATGACCCATGAGATTCGCACTCCGCTGAATGCCATTGTAGGCTTCAGCGACTTGCTCCAGGTTATTGACGATCCCAATGAGCGT
>Ga0310695_10006176_pt1 | contig 20052 bp, 18 predicted proteins | sample RumenRJG_04DNA_FD_203882 | JGI IMG/M metagenome (GOLD analysis project Ga0310695, IMG submission 203882) | Bovine rumen microbial communities from Lethbridge, Alberta, Canada - RJG_04 (v2) (version 2) | ecosystem: Host-associated > Mammals > Digestive system > Stomach > Rumen | place: Canada...
AATCGCTCGATAGCGTTTTTTTCACTCCGGAGGTTTGTGCCGCGAGACGGCCCAAACCTCCGCTGATCCTTCACCGTTTTCGCTTCTGCGAAAACGCTTCAGGGTGCCGCTCTGGAGAGCGGCATAGGAGTAAAGAATGAAAGAAAAAGTAATGGCTTCGCTGAAAAACTTCGGCGTCCCGCGTCTGATCATCACGGGCTTCCTGCTCCTTCTGCTGATCATGGCGCCTTTCGTCGGAGCGGATCTGCCGACGCAGATATCCAATATTATCAACCGTTTCAGCTGGAACGGCATCCTGGTCCTGGCCATGGTCCCCATGGTACACTCCGGATGCGGTCTGAACTTCGGACTTCCGCTGGGCATCATTTCGGGCCTTCTGGGCGCGACACTTTCCATTGAACTGGGCTTTACGGGAGCTCTTTCCTTCCTGGCAGCCATCCTGATCGCCACTCCCTTTGCTCTGGTACTGGGTGCGGTCTACGGCTGGCTTCTCAACAAGATCAAGGGCGGCGAGATGATGATCGCGACTTATGTCGGATTCTCCTCTGTCTCCTTTATGTGCATGATGTGGCTCCTTCTGCCTTACCACAGCCCTAACATGGTCTGGGGTCTTTCCGGCAAGGGCCTTCGTACCACCATTTCCCTGGAAGGCTATTACAACCAGGCACTGGCGGGCATTCTGCAGATCAATATCGGGAACATTTCGATTCCCACAGGAACGATCCTTTTCTTTGCCCTCCTTGCGTTTGGAATCTGGGCATTTCTGCACACCAAGACAGGTACTGCCATGACGGCTGTCGGCTCCAACCCTACATTTGCAAAGGCGGCCGGCATCAATGTGGATGGAATCCGCATGCTGTCTGTCATCATGTCGACCTGGCTTGCAGCTGTCGGCATCCTGGTCTATGAGCAGGGCTTCGGCTTCATCCAGCTCTATATGGCTCCTTTCTACATGGCGCTCCCGGCAGTCTCCGCCATCCTCATCGGCGGTGCGTCCGTCAATAAGGCGACCATCATGAACGTTATCGTCGGCACGATTCTCTTCCAGGGTATCGTCACAATGACACCTACGGTCATGAACAACATGATCCACATGGATATGTCGGAAGTCATCCGAATCATCGCGTCCATGGGTATGATCCTGTTTGCACTGACCAGAAAGACGGAGGTATCTAAATGAATACGAAAAAAGATAAAACAGCCTCCGTCGATTGGGGCTCGATCCTCAGGCAGGCATCCGTCCCGATCATGTTCATTATCATCTGTGCGATCTGTATCCCGATCTCCGGACTTTCTGCAAATATGCTGGTCAACGAGATCGTGACCCGTATGGGACGTAACTCCTTCCTGATCCTGAGTCTGCTGATCCCCATCATGGCAGGCATGGGTCTGAACTTCGGTATGACGCTGGGAGCCATGGCAGCCGAGATCGCTCTGATCCTGGTCTCTGACTGGCAGATCGTGGGCATCCCCGGAATGGTCCTTGCAGTGATCGTCTCAATACCGATCTCCATCCTGCTGGGCATTTTCTGCGGCAAGATCCTGAACGAGGCAAAAGGCCGTGAGATGATCACCAGCTATATCATGAGCTTCTTCGTCAACGGTATCTATCAGCTGGTCGTCCTCTACCTGATGGGCAGTATCATTCCCATCAAGCACACATCGATCAAGCTCCCCCGCGGATACGGCATCCGCAACACGGTCTCCCTTCTGGGCATGCGCCAGAAGCTGGACAACCTTCTGGCCATCAATATCGCCGGAGTCAAGATCCCCGTCCTGACATTTATCATCATCGGTCTTCTGTGCCTCTTTATCGTGTGGTTCCGCCGCACAAAGCTTGGACAGGATATGCGTGCGGTCGGACAGGATATGGAAGTCGCCCGTGACGCCGGTATCAATGTCGAGCGCACCAGGATCATCTCCATCGTCATGTCGACCGTTCTGGCCGGCATCGGCATGGTCATTTATCTTCAGAACATGGGTAACATCGCGACCTACAGTGCGCACAGCCAGATCGGTATGTTCTGTATTGCAGCTCTTCTGGTCGGCGGCGCTTCCGTAGACCGGGCCTCCATCGGCAACGTTTTCCTGGGCGTCATCCTCTTCCACACCATGTTCATCGTCGCTCCCCGCGCAGGCGCTTACATCACCGGCGACTCCATGATCGGCGAATATTTCCGTGTATTCGTGTCCTACGCAGTTATCACTGTCGCTCTGATCATGTATGAGACCAACAAGCGCAGGATGCGCAGCGCTGCAGGCCAGCAGCTTGCGGCAGCGCAGGAGGCGGAGGAAGCCTCTGCAAAAGGAGGTGAGCAGGCATGAAGAATAAAAGACAGCTGATCTTCCGGATCGCCGCTCTTGCGATCGTGCTGGTCATCGCAGCCGCCATGTTTGTTGTCGGCCGCGGACATACAATCTATTTTGACAATAAGACCCTGGAATACAATGGCCAGGAGTACAAGGCTTATCACAAGGTCAAAGTCATTGTGGACGGAAAAGAGGTCGCAAAGCTTTCCGAGCGTGACAGAGGCATGGCGGATATCATGGGGCAGACCCTCACCATGACCCTGGAGATCACAGACGAAAAGGATGCTGCGCCGCATTCTCACAAGGTTTCCATGGGTGTCCCCTATAACATGGACGGCATTATCATCAATATTCCCGCCCTGATGGCAGGCCAGCCCGAGGAAGCCTATATGTCCGAGTTTGTCATCGTCGCTCCCGAGGAGGACGAGGAAGAAGAGATCAACACGGATGAATTCGACATGGGCGAAGAAATGGGAGATATCTGATCCCCTTCGGAGAAAACACCTTCGTGTATTTCTCCCCGGACACATGCGGAGCATGTGCTGACGCCCTGACGAGCGGCATTTAAGAAAAAATGAAAAACCGGAGGATGATCCGCACCTGTGCAGGGGCGGCATCCTTCGGTTTTCTTAGCGTTTTAGTTCTTTATAAAATAAAGAGAAGTGCTATAATAGTGCGGGCATCAGCGGATGACCGGAAGCCGGTATACAGAAGTCTGTGCGCCTGTAGCCCGGACATTTGCAGATTTCCCCGCAAAAATCTGATAAATAGTGAAAGGATAATGAAAAATGATTAGTAAGGTAAGCAGTGCAATGAAATTGAAACCTTTTGCCGCATTAGCTGCTGTGCTTTGCTGTATTCTGCTGCTGGCCGGCTGCGGTGATTCCGCGGCCTCCAAGGGAAAGCAGGAAAACGGCAGCAATAAAGAAGCAGTGGAAGCAGAGGTGCAGGCAGAAAATACTGCAGAAACAGTAGATGCAGTGGATACTTCTGCTATGGACCATGTCCGGATCAATGTAAAAGACTACGGCACGATCACGGTGGCGCTGGATAAAGATGCTGCCCCGGTGACAGTTGAGAATTTTGAGAAGCTTGTAAGTGAAGGCTTTTATAACGGCCTTACCTTCCACAGGATCATGGACGGTTTCATGATCCAGGGCGGTGATCCCCTGGGGAACGGTACCGGCGGTTCGGATGAGACCATTGTCGGTGAGTTCGCCTCCAACGGCCATGACAATCCGATCAGCCATGTGAAGGGAGTCATCTCCATGGCGAGAGCCCAGAATCCCGATTCTGCCAGCTCCCAGTTCTTTATCACTGTGGCGGATTCCACCTTCCTGGACGGGGAATACGCAGCCTTCGGCTATGTGACCGAGGGAATGGAGGTCGCGGACAAAATCGCGAAAGAAGCTGAGCCCGTTGACGGCAACGGCACGATTCCTCCGGAAGCCCAGCCCGTGATCGAGAGCATGGAGATCGTGGAGTAAACCTGTAAAAAAAATAAAGCGGACTTTAAACAATCATTCCCACATATAAAAAGGCAGCCGCCCTGCGGCCGGTGTGAACCCTGATCAGGTTCATTTCCCGGCGCAGAGCGGCTGCTTTATTTTGCCGTTGTTATGATTTGATGATGATAAAACACGGGGCAGAAGATGGTCTTTATTACGGACCTGAAATATAACGGACCTGAAGAATTACAGACCTTCGCTGGAAAAGAGCTTTTCTCCCAGCGTCTTTCCGGCATTTTCATCGATTCCGTACCTGTCCTCTGACCCTTGCAGAAGGCCATAGTGCACGATGACTTCTTCAGCCGGTCCATATTGAGGATTTTCAAGGTTCTGGTCCAGTTGGCTGAGTAGAACTTCGGCAAGAGCTGCGGTCTGCTCTTCCGGGGTCATGGCGATCATGGCTTCGCCATCCCCGGTCAGTTCCCTCACCTTGCTGTTCAGGGCATCGCTGATACCTTCAAAAACCTTCAGCGGCTCTATGGACACGGTCACATCACAGCCTCCGTCCTCGCTTTCCCGGACATCCTTTATTGTATATCGGCAGGCGGAGAAGGCACGCGTCAGGCAATCCTCCAAGCGGGCACGCTGTTCTTCGTTCAGATCATTGTCTTTTGCAATACTGCTGACGATACCGGCGATCATTTCATCGCGGGACTCCTGTTCCCTGCCGGATGCGACATCCCCGAATGTAACGGAGTGATCATAGGTCCCGGTGCACATCAGATCGAGCACTGCTTTCACATAGTTTTCGGCATCGCCTTTTATGGAAGAGGAAGAGGTCTCTCCGCAGCCGGTCAGCAGCATTGTCATGAGCAGGGCAGCAGTCAGCAGGGCCGATACTGTTCTGTATATACGTTTCATAATATGAAACCTCCTGTCATTTATTCATATATGTCTGCGGGCACGCAAGAATGTGTGCGCTTCGACACAGAGGTAAGTATAAAGAAAAAACGCATCTGCGTCAAATAGATGCGGGAAAAACATATTTATGATGAGTGAAAATAGTTGACAAAAAGTTTAGTAACAGTATAATGGACTATGGCTCCGGGTTTAGTAACAGAAAGATTTAAGTTTACTATTCGGAGCTGTTCTTGTGTCGTGAAGAAGAACCGGAAACAGGGGTACAATGACCGATATCTGAAATCTGATTTTTGCAGAGAGGTGAAACGGAATGGAGACAGCAGAGGTCAACACTTATATTGGAGAAGGCATTAAAAATCTGCGGAATCGAAACGGACTGACACAGCAGGAGCTGGCGGACCGGACCGAACTTACAAAGGGATTTATTTCACAGCTTGAACGCGGGCAGGTGTCCCCTTCCGTGCTTACTCTTTTTGAGATTATCGAATGCCTCGGGTCCACTCCTGCAGAGTTTTTCCGTAAGGAAGAGGAGAAAGTCGTCTTTACCGAAGAGGAATATTTTGAAAAGATCGACGACCAGGGAAACAGCATTCAGTGGATCGTTCCCTCTGCACAGAAGTATCAGATGGAACCTCTTCTGGTAGTGCTCGCCCCCCACGGAGTGCTGGAAGAAGACAAACCCCACACAGGAGAGGAATTCGGATTTCTGATCAGCGGACGCCTGAACCTGTATCTGGGCGAAAAAGTATACCACATCAAGGCAGGTGAGAGCTTCTACTACCAGGCCGCCAAAAACCACCACATCTCCAATCCTGCCAACCGACCCGCCAAACTACTCTGGATCAGCTCCCCCCCGGAGTTTTGAAAAACATATATACGGAGCAGCGCGGGGTTTTTCAAAACAAAACGAAAAACAGCGAGGAAAAGTCGAGCAAATGCCATGCTCGCATGGGCATTTGAGAATATAAAAATATAGATAGATTAAGAGGAAAAGTACATGAAAAGCAGAGATACGATTATCGAACTGAAGGGAATTACCAAGGTCTTTGAGGACGACGGCTTCAAGGCTGTGGATGATTTTAACCTGAAAGTGAAACGAGGTGAGTTTGTCACTTTTCTGGGGCCTTCAGGCTGCGGAAAGACCACGACGCTGCGGATGATCGCAGGATTTGATGTCCCCACCGAGGGAGACATTCTCTTGAACGGGAAATCCATTATAGGGCTGCCGCCTTATGAGAGGCCGATCAACACGGTCTTTCAGCGCTATGCGCTTTTTCCTCACATGAACGTCTATGACAATATTGCCTTTGGACTGCGTCAGAAAAAAACCCCCGCAAATGAGATCACCCGCAAGGTCGGCCGCGTTCTGGAACTGGTGGATCTGGAGGGCTTCGAGCGCCGGAGGATCCAGACACTTTCCGGCGGACAGCAGCAGAGGATCGCCATAGCCCGTGCCCTGGTCAATGAGCCCGAAATCCTCCTTCTGGATGAGCCTCTGGGGGCTCTGGACCTGAAGATGCGCAAGGAGATGCAGCTTGAGCTCAAAAACATGCATGACAAGCTGGGCATCACCTTTATCTATGTCACCCATGACCAGGAAGAAGCGCTGACCATGTCCGACAAGATCGTCGTCATGAGCGAAGGCCGTACACAGCAGATCGGTACACCTGAGGACATTTACAATGAACCGGCAAACGCTTTTGTCGCGGACTTTATCGGTGAAAGCAATATCTTCAACGGCATGATGACCGGACATCTGAAAGCCCGCTTCTGCGGCGGTGAATTCCGCTGTGTCGATGACTTCGAAGAAGGCACCCACATCACGGCGGTCGTGCGTCCCGAGGATGTGGAGATCACAGAGCCCGACGCCGGCACAATCAACGGTCTCGTGGACAGTGTCATTTTCAAGGGCATTCACTATGAGATTACAGTCCTTTCGGGCAAAAATGAGATTGTCATCCAGACAGTAAACAATGCGCGTGTGGGAGACCGGGTCGGCCTCAGGGTGCATCCGGAGAATATCCACATCATGCTGGCTGAGGATCACACCAACCTTTTCTATGCGGACCTCAATCCCGATTTCCGCCTGGAGTACAACGGCCATCATCTCGACACAAGCCTGACCAGGATCATCAAGGGCAGCAAGCGCCGGGAAGACGGCACGGTCATCGATGCCAACGGAGATGTTCTGGAGCCCGGCCGGGTCCGGATCCTTGTCTCCATCATGCCCGATGACATTGAGATGACGGATGATCAGGATGCGGGCCTTATCCAGGGCACTATCAGCAACCTGATCTACAAAGGCGACCACTACAGCTACATTATCCATACTGAGCTGGAGCAGGATTTTGTCGTCAACGACGAAGACCTTTGGAACATGGGTGACCGCGTCAGCCTGCTGATGCCGGTGGACAAGATGACATTTACCCTCAAGAAAAAGTGATCATGATGCGGCTTTGCACCGGCCGGAAGACAGTTTCCGCCGCCGGTCAGACGTCTGTGAGGTATTGACTGATGCGATTTTCCAGAAAGAGTCTCGGCATTCCCTATGCCGTTTTCCTGGTGATTTTTGTAGCTGCCCCCCTTCTGTTTTTGTTCTATTATGCATTTACAAACGGACAGGGTCAGTTCACGCTGCAGAATTTCACCCATTTCTTTACAGATCCCAACACCCTGGGAACTCTGTACTACAGTTTTTCCATAGCGCTGGTGACGACCCTGGTCTGCCTGCTGCTGGCCTATCCGACAGCATATATTCTGGCAACCAGTAATCTGCGCTCACAATCTGTTATTTTGATGCTGTTTATCATGCCCATGTGGATCAACTTTTCCCTGAGGATCACTGCCCTCAAGGAGATCCTGAATGTGATCGAGGGAAACCTGGCAATGCATCCCTTCCTGAACGCAGTTGTGGGTATGACTTATGACTTCATGCCCTTTATGATCCTGCCGATCTACACGACCATCTCCCGTCTGGACGGGGCCCTTCGTGAAGCGGCCATGGATCTGGGTGCCAACACCGTGCAGACATTCCTGCGCGTGACGCTTCCCCTGTCAGTTCCCGGCATCGTCAGCGGTGTGTCCATGGTCTTTCTGCCTGCCATGACCAACTATGTCGTACTTGATATGCTGTACAACAGTACCTATATCATGGGCAGCCTGATCGGAAGCTACTTCGCCGCCTATGACTGGCATGGAGGATCGATGATCTCTCTGATCCTGCTCGCCATGATCTGCATCTTTACACTGCTGACCGGCAATGAGGAAGATGCCGCCGGAGGGAGAGGAGGTGCGCTTCTATGATGTGGAAAATCAGCAGGAGACTCTTCCTGTTCCTTATCCTTGTATTTTTGTATCTGCCGATCCTGATCCTGGCGGTATACAGCTTTACTGAATCGACCAATATCGGTGCCATCCGCGGCTTCTCCCTGGACAATTATGTGACCCTGTTTACGACCCCTGAGCTCACAGGCATGATCGCCGGAACGATCACACTTGCTATCGGAGCTGCGGCGATCGCGACAGTACTGGGAACGATCGGTGCCATCGGTGCCTTCTATTCCAGAAAAAATATGTCCGCCTTTATTTCGACACTGAATCAGATCCCCGTGATCAACGCCGATGTCGTCACGGGCTTTTCCATCTGTGTCCTTCTGGTTGTCGCTCTGCATATCAGCAAGGATTCTTATATCCCGCTGGTGGCCGGGCATGTGACCCTGTGCGCTCCCTTTGTCTTCCTCTCCGTGATGCCCCGCATCCAGCAGATGGATTCGAGCATTTATGAGGCGGCCCTCGATCTGGGCGCGACACCCTTCAAAGCGCTGACCCAGGTCCTTCTGCCTCAGATCGTCCCGGGTATTGTCTCCGGATTTGCCCTGGCAGTCACTCTGTCGCTGGACGATTACTTTATCGCCATGTACACAAAGCCGGCTACTTTTGATACCATCAGTACCTATGTCGTCAATGCCACAAAAGGCGCCCAGACTACGATCAAGACTGCTCTCTGGGCTCTTTCGACGGTGATTTTCGTCATTGTGGTCCTGGTCGTGCTGGCGGCAAATATTCGGGCTCTTCGCAAAGAGAGCCGGGAAGGAGGCCGCCGTGCATAGAAATTCTCATAAAAAAACAGTGTTTTCAGCCGCCCTGGCTTCAATGCTGTCCTTCCTTTTCCTGTTGATCTGCCTGACAGGTGTCCTGCCGGAAGGATTCGATGCCGGGAGCCTTTGTATGGAAGCAAATGCGGCGGAAGAGACCGTTACTCTCCGCGTCTGCAACTGGGAGGAATACATAGACCTGGGAGACTGGGACGAAGAGGAGACGATCGAACTGCCCTCAGGAGACATCATCGGCGAGAATTCCATGGTGGAGGATTTCGAGGAATGGTATTACGAGACCTACGGAACCCGGGTGAAAGTGGAGTATTCGACCTTCGGAACCAATGAGGATCTCTACAACATGCTGACCCTGGGCGATGTCTATGACCTGGTCTGCCCCTCTGAATACCTGATCATGAAACTGATGGCGGAAGAAGCGCTTGTTCCCCTGTCGGACGCCTTTTTTGACAGGTCCGACGAAAATAATTATTACAGCCGGGGAGCCGCGCCTTTTATCCGGAAAATATTTGAAAACAGCCAGATCGGCGGTGAGCCCTGGTCCAAATATGCGGCCGGATATATGTGGGGTGTCACGGGTCTCGTCTATAACCCCGAGACCGTGACAGAGGAACAGGTCTCCACCTGGAAGGTTCTGTCGGATCCGGCATTCGCCCGCCAGGTGACCATCAAGGACAATGTCCGGGACGCCTATTTCGCGGCTGTCGGCGCGATCAAGTCAGACCTTCTGACTTCGGAAGCCTTCCTCAATGACCCGGACTATAAGAAAAACCTCGAAACGGAGATGAACGACACCTCCCCGGAGATGATCGCTCAGGTGCAGGCCTGGCTCAAGGATGTCAAGGACAATGTATATTCCTTTGAGACAGATGCCGGCAAGGCGGATATGATCACAGGAAAAGTTGCCGTCAACTATCAGTGGTCAGGAGACGCCGTCTACACCCTGGACCAGGCGGATGAAGATGACTACACCCTCTGCTTTGCGGTCCCCAAAGAGAGCACTGACATTTACTTCGACGGCTGGGTCATGCTCAAGAGCGGTATCGGGGACAATGAAAAAAAACAGCATGCCGCGGAGGCTTTCATCAATTTCCTTTCCCGGCCTGATAACGCCATCCGCAACATGTACTACATCGGTTATACATCCGTCATCTCCGGCGGAGATGACCCCCGCATGTTCGAGTACGCCCAGTACTGCTACGAAGCGGAAGATGACGAGGAAGAAATTGTCGAGTATGACCTCGCATCCTTTTTCTCCGAAGATCCGGAGGAGTCCGATGGAGAGTTTGTGATCGAAGCACCGGCGGAACAGCTCAACCGCCAGCTTTATTCCCAGTATCCGCCGGCAGATGTCATTGACCGTTCCTCGATCATGACCTACTTCGATGATGAGCAGAATGCCCGCATCAATCAGATGTGGATCAACGTCCGCTGCTTCGACATCCGCAAGGCTTCCTGGTGGAGCCGGATCCTGGTCATCGGCCTTATCCTCCTTACAGGAACATATTTTGTGAGGAGATGGATGCACAATAGAACACAGTAGACGAAAACAGTAAAGGATCGATCAGCGGAGGTTTGGGCCGACTCGCGGTACTGCCCCCTGAGAGTGAAGACAAGCAGCATTCTGGGAAATTCCAGTCATTCTGCAGCCGGAAAGGCTGTGCAAAGAACAGAATCCGGGTATCGGAAAGAGCCGTGCAGGTTCGTCCGATACCCGGTTTTGTATGCGCCAAACTAATCTGTTTTTTTGGATTGTACTTAAAAAAAGACATTGCATTTGCTTTGTGATATCCAAAAAGACTGATTTATCATTTATTCAGGCTGACAAAAATCCCTCGATGGTGTTATGATGCACTTGTTACAAGCCCGAAGACATATTAAATTATAAGGTGTCCCAAGTAGTTTTCACAGGTCTGTGAACACGAGGCTATGGACACAGGTTGTTTTAGCAAGAAGTTGTATAATAGAAGAAAGAAGAGGATATATGGGCGGTTTTTTTGGAGTTGCATCTAAGCAGGATTGTGTATTTGACTTATTTTACGGAACCGACTATCACTCACATTTGGGAACGCGCCGTGCAGGACTTGCGGTCTATGATCGGAAAAAAGGTTTTGACCGCGCGATCCACAACATTGAAAGTTCAAATTTCAGACCGAAATTTGATAAAGACATTCTTAAAATGGAGGGCCAGCTGGGAATAGGCTGTATCTCCGATTACGAACCGCAGCCTTTGATCGTGCGTTCTCATCTGGGCAACTATGCGATCACGACTGTGGGCAAGATCAATAATTCCGAGGAGCTCATGTGGAAGCTTTTCTCCGGCTCGCACTCCCATTTCCTGGAGATGAGCGGCGGAGACATCAACCCCACCGAGCTCACGGCTGCACTGATCAACCAGTGCGACAGTTTCGAGGACGGGATCCGTTACGCACAGGAACTGATCCGCGGTTCCATGACCCTGATGGTCATGACCAAAAACGGAATTTACGCGGCGCGTGACCGTCTGGGAAGAACCCCTGTGGAGATCGGCTGCAAAGAGGACAGCAGATGCATCTGCTTTGAGAGCTTTTCCTATCTGAACCTGGGCTATCGTCCCGAAAAGGAACTGGGCCCCGGCGAGATCTGTTTTGTCACCCCCGACGGAGTGGAGACTGTCAAAAAGCCTTTTAAAAATATGAGGATCTGCACCTTCCTGTGGATCTACTATGGCTTCCCGGCTTCCACTTATGAAGGCATGAATGTAGAATATGCCCGTTACGAGTGCGGCAGACACCTTGCCATGCGCGACATGAAACGCGGCCTTGCCAAACCGGACATCGTTGCAGGCGTCCCTGACTCGGGCGTTGCACATGCCGTCGGTTATTCCAATGAGTCCGGCGTGCCCTATTCGCGCCCCTTTGTAAAGTATACTCCCACCTGGCCCAGGTCTTTCATGCCCACGATCCAGAGTCGGAGAAATCTCATCGCCAAGATGAAACTGGTGCCCATCCATGAGCTGATCGATAATAAAAGCATGCTGCTCATCGATGATTCCATCGTGCGCGGCACCCAGCTTCGTGAGACGACAGAATACCTCTACAGGAGCGGCGCAAAGGAAGTCCACGTGCGTCCCGCATGTCCGCCCCTGGTATTCGGCTGCAAATACCTCAACTTCTCCCGCTCCAATTCCGAGGGAGAACTGATCACCAGGAGGATCATTGAGAAGCTGGAAGGCTCCATGGATCCGGAACCCCATATCCTCAATAAATATATGGATCCCGATTCGGAAGAGTATGCAAACATGCTTGAGGAAATCAGAAAAGAACTCAACTTCTCTTCCCTGCATTACCACAGACTCGATGACATGATCGAGGCTATCGGAATACAGCCCTGCAAACTCTGCACCTATTGCTGGAACGGAAGGGAATAAGGTATTTTACAAATCTATCGGAAATGCCGGGCCTTGAGCGCGTTTTTCCCGGACCCTTTCGGGCTGAGGAGCGGAAAGCGCGCGTGAGCGCCCCGGGATGATCGGTTGGGAAAATAGTATAACAGCAGGTGATTGTGATGAAACTGGCGGTCATTTTATTTGTTTTAATGTATGTCTTGATCATTTTTCTGCCCAAATACCGTATGTTTGCGGCTCTGGGTACGGCAGCCCTGTTTGTCATATTGGGGATCCTGCCTGTTCAGGCGGTGCCCGGGGCGGTCAACTGGAACGCACTCATGATGATGTGCGGAACGATGATCATTGTTTACTTTTTTATCGACAGCGGGATGCCGGCCAAGATCGCGGATCTGCTGTTGGAAAAATCCGGCAATGTCCGGACTGTGACGATCTACATGTCGCTTTTTGCCGGATTGATCTCCGCCTTTATCGACAATGTTGCGACGGTCCTGATCGTTGCGCCGGTAGCCATTGCAGTCTGTAAGGAACTCAAGATCTCACCGGTCCCCATGGTGCTTTCCATAGCGGTCTCTTCCAACCTGCAGGGGGCGGCGACCCTGGTCGGCGATACGACTTCGATCATGCTGGGTGCCTATGCCGACATGGACTTCCTTGACTTCTTCTGGATGAACGGGAGGCCGGGTATTTTCTTTGCGGTGGAGCTCGGAGCGCTTCTGACTGTTCCTGTCATGTTCGTTTTGTTCCGCAATGACACGGAGAAGATCTCGCACAGGGGCGAATCGAAAGTGAAGACCAAGCTGCCGACGATCATGCTCCTTCTGATGATCACCCTCCTGATCTGTGCGTCCTTTATTCCCAACAAGCCGGATACGACCAACGGTCTGATCTGTATGGCTCTGGCTGTCCTGATGGTGGCTGCCGATGCCGTGAAGGACAGAGAGCTGGGAGACATCAGGAATTCCCTCAATGCGGTGGATTATCAGACACTTCTGCTGCTTTTCGGCCTCTTTCTGGTCATCGAGGGCGTCACACAGGCAGGTGTGATCGATCTTCTTGCGGATCTGATCGCTTCCGTGGGCGGCAGCAGCAAGTTTATACTGTATACTGTAATTGTATGGGGATCGGTCCTGATCTCGGCCTTTATCGACAATATTCCTTATGTTGCGACCATGCTTCCGGTTCTGTCGGGGATCGCTGCCAAGACCGGAATCAATCCCTGCCTTTTGTATTTCGGACTTTTGACCGGCGCGACACTGGGCGGCAATATCACCCCGATCGGAGCCTCCGCAAACATAACGGGCGTGGGCATCCTGCGGAAAGAGGGTTATGAGGTTTCCTTTGGTCAGTTCGCGCGCATCGGAATTCCTTTCACATTTGTAGCTGTAATGGGCGGATATCTGCTGATCTGGTTTTTGTGGTCCTGAGCAGCGCGTAGTTTATTCTTCATCGCGCAAGACTCGCGAGCGAGTCTTGAATCATATATGTTTGCGGGCACCCGCCCACGGCCGCAGGTGAAGCCGGTCAGGGCGGATCATTTGGCAGATCTTTTGAAGGAGTGAACGGATGAAAAAAAGAGTGACAAGTGTACTGGTGGCTGTGATGCTTTCTCTTGCGGCAATACTGTCCTTGACGGGCTGCAGCAGTATTACACAGAAGATAAAAGAAGGAGGATCGGGATCCTCTAAGGACGGCGGGACCCAGTCCGCAGCGGAAATTCTGCAGGAAGAACCGCTCGTAACGGAAGCAGAGGACGACGGAAAATATCACATCGGGATCTTGACCTACCGCAGACATGGGGCATCCGAGGAAACCATCGAGGGTTTCGAGGAGGAAATGCGTTCGCTTCTGGGAAGTGAAAAAGTTGTCTTTGAGGAAGTAGATGCGGACGGCGATGCCCAGAAATGTGCGGAAATTGCAACAGGATTTGCAAACAGCGGCTACCAGCTGATTTTTGCCTGCGGGACTGAAGCAGTGCAGAATGCGGGCGCGGCGGTGAACAATATTCCCATTATCGGCGGATGCGTCAGTGATTACCTTCTCTCCAGCGTTGTCAGCTCCCTGGATGCGCCCGGCGGCAATATCACAGGTGTGTCCAGTCTCGGGCCTATTCAGGAGCAGATGGATCTGATCGAGAGGATCACTCCCTGGCCTGCATCTGTCGCAATTGTCTCCAGCGGCACAGAGACCGGCTCCCGGTTTGAGGCGGAGGTGGCGACCCAGATCCTGGATGAAAAGGGGATCTCCTGGAAATCTTTCCACGCTGCGACAGAGGAGGATCTTCGCCTGCAGATGAAAGAAGCGGCGGAGAATTATTCCTGTATCTACCTGCCGACCGATAACTTTGTCGCCTCCCACATGGATATTGTACGTGATGTCGTCCTTGATACCGGCATCCTGACGGTGACCGGAGACTATCAGATGTGTGCTGACGGCGGCCTGTGCTGCTGCAGTATCGATTATCACGAGCACGGCAGAAAAGCTGCCGGGATGGCATATGCGGTTCTTGAGCAGGACGAGGAGATTTCCAGAATGGCCATCCAGGAAGAGACGGAATCGCAGCTCTTCTACAATCCTGTCATTGCCGAGAGGATCGGTTTTTACGACTTTGGGGATATGGCGCCCCTCAATGTGTCAGAAGAAGACTTCCCTGAGGCTGCACAGCCTGACGAGGGCGCACAGGCTGACGAGAGCGCGGAGCAGTGATGCAGTAAAGAATTCTTTACCGTTTGAATTTACATCATTGTAATGATATCTGCGGACAGCAGAAGAGGTTTTTTTATACATGAGATTATTGCTTGCGGAAGACGAAGCGGCTATGTCCGAAGCGGTCGTAGATATTCTGGAATACCATCGTTATCAGGTGGATGCCGTCTATGACGGGGCGGAGGCACTTGATTATATTCATGCGGGAGAGTATGACGGCATTATTCTGGACATCATGATGCCTGTCAAAAGCGGATTGGATGTGCTCCGGCAGATCCGCAGCGAGGGCTGCAGGACGCCGGTCCTTTTGCTGACCGCAAAATCCCAGATTGAGGACAGGATCGAAGGTCTGGACCTTGGGGCGGATGACTATCTGACCAAGCCCTTTCACATGGGTGAGCTCCTGGCCAGGGTGCGGGCCATGCTGCGCCGCAGGGAGGAATTCACTCCCGATATCCGTTCTTTCGGAGATGTGACCCTCAATCCGCAGACCGGCGAACTGCGCTGCGGGGATCGATCCGCCAGCCTGTCGCGCCTCGAGTGCCGGCTGATGGATGTCCTTATTCTCAATAAAGGAATCTATCTCTCTTCCGAGGATCTACTGGAAAAGGTCTGGGGGTATGACTCCGAAGCGGATGTAGGCTCTGTATGGGTCTATATTTCCTATCTGCGAAAACAGCTTTCCAAAGTGGGTTCCGCTGTGACGCTCAAAGCCAGACGCGGGACCGGATATGTACTGCAGGAGCCGCAGAACAATGGTTAAAACACTGCAGAGAAAGTTTTTATTCGCCTCCATGCTGGCGGTCACCATTCTTCTGGTGACTCTTGTGGGCGCGATCAATATCAGTTACTGCTATTCCGTTTATTCCCGTGAGAGGAATATGCTGGAGATGCTCTGCGAGACCGACGGCCGGCCGGAAGGCCCCGGAAGATTTCGGGATCCGAACCGGGAGGATGCCGCGAGCACGGATACGGGGATAAACAGTGAGGCCGGCCTGGAAAACGGACAGATCCGGGATCATTCAGGGCGGACAGATACGGAACAGGCCGATCAGACAGGCGGACTCATGAACGGGAGCGGCAGAAGCGGTTTTCTAAAGCACGGGATGTCCATGGATGAGGCTCTTTCGATCCGCTTTTTCGCAGTCTGGTTTGAAGAGAATGGACAGGCCGTCCTGACAGATACTTCCCGGATCTATGCGGTTTCCGGGGAAGAAGCAGAGGAGATGGCACAGGTTATTGTCACCTCGGGAAAAAACACCGGGGTTTATCAGGGCTTCCGATACCTGGTCGAAGAGAAAGACTGCACGTTATCGATCGAAGCGGAACCGGTGACCGCAGCGAAAATTCTGGTTGCAATGGATATTTCCTCCGACAGGAGGGACATGCTCCGTATCCTGGCGATCTCTGTTCTGATCGCGGCATTGTGCTGGGCGGCCATGCTGCTGCCGGTGAATGCCCTCTCCAGGCGCGCCATTGCGCCTACGGCCATGAGTATTGAGCGGCAGAAGGAGTTTGTCACAAATGCCGGGCACGAGCTGAAGACACCGCTCGCCATCATACAGGCCAATACGGATGCCCTTGAGCTGCATGCGGGCGAGTCCAAGTGGACCCGCAATATCCGGGCGCAGACAGTCCGTCTGAACGTCCTGATGCAGAATCTTCTCACACTCTCCAGGATGGATGAGAATTCTCTCAAATTGGAGAAAAAACCTTTTGCGATCAATCCGCTGCTGGGAGAAGTCTGGGAGGACTTTGCCGAGCCGGCAGCGGGCAAAAAACTGTCCGTGCAGATCCTGGCGGAGGAGGACATGGATCTGAAGGTCCTGGCAAACCGGGACAGCATCGCGCAGCTCCTCTCCATCCTTTTTGACAATGCGGTCAAATATACACCCCATGGCGGACAGATCGAAGTCCGCGCTGTCGCTTCTCACGATAAGGTAGACGTTGTTCAGTCCAATACGGTTGCCGTAGAAGAGGGCAGCAATGTCCTCGCGGAGGATCCGGACCGGCTGTTTGAACGCTTTTACAGAGCGGATTCAGACAGAAGCCGTAAAAAAGGCGGCTACGGGATCGGCCTTTCCGCGGCGAGAGCGATCGCTGGTGCAAACGGCGGGACCATCCATGCCAGCGCTGCCGACAACAGGATTGTTTTTACAGTTTCGCTCAGGAAAGCTTCCGGATAAAGATTTTTTCGATGATACTGTCATCAAATCCGGCGAAAAATGTGCATAATAAAAAATTTGCATAGGAATTTACATAAATATCATTTTATGGAAATGATATCTATGTTATAATGAATTCTGGCGGATAATTGTCTGAAAACAGCAGGCTGCGATCCGTCGGGAATAAGTCGTTTTTTTACAGATTCCGGTATCTGCAGTGACAGATGCGATTTGTCTGAAACGAATTACAGAATATTTCAGTCGAGAAGAGGAGGTTTCAGAAATGGAAGGGAGCACGACGAAAGCAGAGGTTTTAAAGAAAGTTATTCTGTCACAATACAAGAGTGTGCGGCAGTTTGCAGTCGAGATGGATATTCCCTACAGTACACTTGTAACGGCCCTGGAGAGAGGGATCGAGGGAATGGCCTACAGCACAGTGATCCGTATCTGCGATGCACTTTCTTTGAATCCGGTTGACTTTTCGCCGTTGGACGAAGGAGACGGTCTGTCCGCGCAGATCACCACTAAGCGGGTGATGGAGCGCTATGACAAGTTTAACAGAGCAGGACGGAAGAAGATTCTTGAGATCCTGGATGACTACAGTCAGATTGAAATGTACACGAAGCCGGATTGACAAACCTGTTTCCTGCTTCGGCGGCTGAAGGGAGTTTTTTATGCGCAACTATGAGAGAGACCACAAGCTGGAACATGTTTATTCTCTGCAGGCATATGCCCGGATTGAAAGGAAGCCTGTCAGTGTTCATAATTGCGACAGAATCCTCAAACTGCAGAACAAACGTGTTCACGAGCTGATGAAGGCGGCTTATGAGATACCGTTTTACCGCGCCCGTTTTGAGCAGTCCGGCACTACACCGGATGATTATCACTGCGCTGAGGATCTTTATAAGTTCCCGCTTCTGACAAAGGATCAGCTCCGCGACTGGATGGACGAGGAAGCGGAAAAAGATCCTGAGAAGTATAAATACTGGCATGTATCGCCTACATCCGGATCCACAGGCAGGCCCCTGCGTGTTCTGATCTCCCCCAGGGAGTATGCGTGGGTCACCGCCAACTGGCTCCGCACCATGGGCTACGGCGGTTTCAATCCCTTTACTGGCAAGACCATGTCACGACCCAATTCCCTGCACGGACCGGTCAAGGAATATGACTCTTTTGTCCAGAAGCTGGGAATTCTCAGACGTAAGTATATGTCCGATACGATCAAGGAGCGCGTCGACACGCAGACCCTGGTCGACGAGATCAATGCCTATGAGCCGGATTATCTCTACAACCACAAGAATCTGCTCATGCGTATCGCCAAGTACGTCAAGGAAAATGACATCTACATGTGGAAGCCTTCCTTCTACACACCTTTTGGCGAGATGCTCGACGATCCATCCAGAGATCTGCTGCAGGAAGTGTTCGGCCCCGGACTGATCGATGCCTACGGCATGGGCGAGACGGGTTCCTGTGTTGTCCGTATCCCCGGAAAGAAGTACTATCAGGTCAACAGCGACCTGTTTGTAGTCAATGTCTATAACGCGGATCTGACCGGTCCCGCGCTCAAGGGTATGGCTGTGATCACGCCTCTCTATAAGACAGAGCTTCCGCTGATCAACTATACCTCTTACGACCAGCTCGACAGCTATATGCGCCGCGGGCTGCGCTTTGCCAGGGGCGTGCAGGGCCGTATGAATGATGTCATCCACCACAGGGACGGTTCTGTCACAGAGTGGGGCAATATCTCCGGCATCATCAACTATGTTCCCGAGATCATCTCCTACCGCATTGTGCAGGAGGATTATGAGAACCTGACACTCATGATGGTACGCAATCCCGATACACCTGCGGAGAAACAGGATGAGATCGCGGAGCAGCTCGATGTCAAGCTGATGGCCATGTTCAAGGATCCTTCCTTCAAGATCAAGTACGAGTGGCTCGACGAGATTCCTGCAGATCCCAATGGAAAGCTCCGCGTCATTGTCAGCAAGGTCAAACCCGGTGCGATCGGCGAACCCGAGCACGCGGGCGAAGATGTGGGCAACGCAGAGATCACAGACTGATCGGGGCGAAGCCGGATCGTCTTTTCAGAAAAAGGGACCGAACATTCCGGCATAACCCCGTAACAGTTCCCGGTGTACGGATGTGCACGTGAGGAAGTATATGAAAGACAGGGATTACAGTCATTTTTATCAGCAGCTTACAGGCCGCATCCGCGAAAGCGGTGCGGCCTGTTTCTTGCTGCGCACAGCCGGAAAGGCGGCGACCGGAATCATGTATGCCGCCTATCCCCTTCTGCTGGCCGGGCTGGCAGTGGAAGGAGCCTGCAGGGATCTTTTGTTTTCTGTGCTTATACCCGGTGCCGGCTTCGTTCTGCTGACACTGGTGCGGGCCGGGATCAATCGTCCAAGGCCCTATGAGACCTGGGATATCCGTCCCCTGATCCACAAGGACACCAAAGGCAATTCCATGCCCAGCAGGCATGTCTTTTCCTCTGCGGTGATCGCCATGGCCTGGATGTCAGTATGCCCGCCGGCCGGAGTGCTTTTTCTGATCCTGACAGCGGCAGCGGCCCTGATCCGTGTGCTGGGAGGAGTCCATTACCCCTCGGACGTGACCGTCGGTTTCCTGACCGGGGTCCTGACGGGCATTCCGCTTTTACTCCTGTGACCGCCATTGCCTCTTATTATGCCCGCCGGCACAATGGATTTTTTTTATTCAACAAAGATCCGGTCTGCCGGGCTGCCGCGGCATTCGGTCAGGATTTATTCGGCCGGAACGTAATGACGATACCGGAATCGCTAAATAACGTCTGAATTCCTCAAGATTTGGCAAAATCCCAAAGAAACCCTTAAATTTCATAAAATTTTTGTGAAATCTGAGCGTTATGCAAACGATTTCAATGTGGTACTATGCAGTAGTCAGCAAGAGCTGACACCATTACCCCCCTAAGCATTATTACATCCCATGAGAAAGCCCGGCTTCCGGAATCGGTTGCCGGGCTT